>Ga0207035_1094_pt2 | contig 22886 bp, 12 predicted proteins | sample Alteio_BWMinCont_77_FD_153272 | JGI IMG/M metagenome (GOLD analysis project Ga0207035, IMG submission 153272) | Enriched cells from forest soil in Barre Woods Harvard Forest LTER site, Petersham, Massachusetts, United States -... | ecosystem: Environmental > Terrestrial > Soil > Temperate forest >... | reverse complement strand
ACAATTCAACACAGCTCGCAAGTGAAGACTCCTGGAAGCACCTCTTCGGCAACTTGTGTGACCAATCAACCGCTTCTGCTATCCGGTAGACGGCCCTGAAGAGGTCGGGCGGCGATTGATCGCGTCTTCAAACTACAATTATTCCGGACAGAGGGACAGAGTAAGAATGTTTCTAACAAGCCTTTAGTCCTGATATGTCGGCTTCTATTTACTAATTGTTCTTACACTTGACCGTAAAACCGGCTTCTCGGAAAGGTGAAACTGTGCCTGAAAAGCGGGTGCCGGCTTTGGTCCCACTAGACTCATCGTCCCCACTATTCTTCTCTGGCCAGCTCAAAGTTTAGCAGCACATCCTGAGCTGGTGGTATGCGAACGTTGAAATCAAAGTATGTTTGTTCGTGGCCTTCGGGGTGCTGTTCTCGCCACAGTGCCAGCAGAAGTGGAGGAGACTCCGTAAGCACATCCTCAACATCGCAACCCAGGAAAGCCGGAAGAACGACAAGGGCGACTACGAAAACCGCACCGAATGGCACCGCGTCTATGCCTGGAGGAATTTCTCGAAGTTCGCCAAGACCCTCCAGAAAGGGCAGCTCATCACACTTGAAGGCACATTACGGTATCGCGAGGTCGAGGATGAGATTGAGGGCAGCACATTCAAGCACCGGATCTCAGAGATCCACGCAATCAGCATAAAGCGGCTCTCTAAGACCGAGACCGCTGATGATCCAGCAGACGGAGCCGGCGACGAGTAATCGCCGGCTTCAGGTGGAGGAGACAGAGAAAGTCTCATCCACTATGTGTTGTCAAGATAGAGTGACTAGCCGATTGTCTCGGGAAGGAAACCTCTATCTACGGAGTCATCAATGATGGCGGCGGCGAGTTCTCCAAGTGGGCTTGATGCTTCGGTAATCACCGACATGACACGTCGAACCTGGTCAGCCGAAATTCCATGTTGCCTCCAACTTAGGCCGCTTGTGTAGTAGTTGTGAAGAAGTGGCTGCAACCGGTCTATTGCGCGAGCGAAACGTGCTTCCGGAGTGACTCGAGCCTCAAATTCCTCCCAAGCTTGGTATAAGTCTGTCGCCAGAGGTTCTGGAAGCAACCCAAACACACGTCGCGCCGCAGCTCGCTCTCGATCTGCTTGATCACTCGTTCCGAGTTGGTCGTAGACGTATGTATCGCCGGCATCAATCTCAACGAGATCGTGAATCAGGAGCATCCTGATCGTCGCTAGTAAGTCCGTTCCCGGCTCTGCATACTCCTGCAAGACTATCGCCATGGTGGCCATCTCCCACGTGTGTTCAGCATCGTTCTCTTGCCGAGTACGGTCGATGAGAACCGTCCGCCTGACGACGCTCTTCAACTTGTCGATTTCAATGATGAATTCAAACCGCTGCCGCATTGCTTCATCCACGAACAGGGATTTGCCAGCCAGTGTCCTGCCTTCAAGAATCATGACCCTCTCTTATCTCACAGATATAGCTATGTGATCTTTGTCAGGATAGAAACGTTCATGCCCTCGATGGAAGAGAAAAGCGTTGATGATGTCCGCAAACCGCGAGTAAGCCAGGAAGAGCAATGAGAGACTGAACAGCATAGAAATGCTGGGAACATTACTTGAACGCGAATCCTGTTACCGCGCCTTCCAGACTCACGATGCGCGTTTCGATGGACACATCTTCATGGGGGTTACATCGACTGGTATCTATTGCCGGCCCGTTTGCCGGACCCGTACGCCGAAGTTCGAGAATTGCCGATTCTTCGCATCAGGACCTGCGGCACAGGAAGCAGGTTTTCGGCCATGCCTTCGTTGCAGGCCGGAAACTGCACCGGACGTAGCCTCGTGGCGAGGTACGTTCAATACTGTTGGCCGCGCTCTAAATTTGATCGCGGGTGGAGCACTGGATGAGAGCAAGAGTAGTGTCGAAGATTTGGCATTGCGCCTAGGGGTTGGCGATCGACATCTGAGGCGGCTGTTCCAACAACATCTTGGCGCTTCACCGATTGCCGTCGCTCAGACGCGTCGCGTTCTCTTCGCCAAGCATCTACTTCACGACACCCAGCTGCCTATGACCAAGATAGCGATTGCAGCGGGTTTCGGTAGTGTGCGGCGCTTCAACGAGATCTTTCGTGACATGTTTGGCCGACCCCCAAGTGAGTTACGGCGTAGGACCAATTCCGACACTTATGTCAAAGATCTCGTCACGTTACGGTTGTCGTATCGCCCACCCTACGATTGGCCGGGAATGCTTGATGCACTCGGCACACGTGCCAATAAATCCTTGGAGTATGTCGAAGACGGCATATGGCATCGCCAATTCGTACTCAACGGAAAACCGGGGCACGTTGCCGTGGCTCATCTTCCGGAAAGGAATGGTGTGACTGTTACCATTCGATTCCCCGAGGTGCAAGCACTCTCTACGATTGTGACTCGCGTCAAGCGCGTGTTCGATCTCGATGCGGATATCTCTACGACTGGCAGCCATCTTTCCAGCGATCCTGAACTTGCCCCGCTCATCGCGAAGCGGCCCGGTCTACGTACACCACGAGACTGGGATTCCAGGCTGTCGCTAAACATAACGGGGCCTCCTGCCTGGCGTCCCTGGAGCGCCTACGCTACCGAACATCTACGAATGGCCTCCGTTTAGAAATTTGTTGGTGTGATATCTGACTCTCGAAAGGAATTGCCATGAGAAGTACCTTGTCTGGTCAAAGCATCCTCGTTTTGACAGCGGTCTGTCTTTCTTCGTCGATGGTTGGTCTTGAAATATCAAGCGTACCTATCATTTTGTCGACGCTGGAGAAAGTCCTGAGAGCGGATTTCCGCCAGCTTCAGTGGACGATAAACGCGTACACCATCGCGGCTTCGACCGTAATGATGGCCACAGGTGTGCTTGCTGACCGTTATGGACGTAAGCGCATCTTCGTTGCAGCTATCATCGCTTTCGGTGTGGCTTCGCTCATCTGTGGGTTGGCACCCAATATGCCTGTCCTCATCCTTGGCCGAGCCTTTCAGGGCGCGAGCGGAGGTGCTATGTTGATCTGTCAGATTGCGATATTGTCCCAGAGGTTTCAGGATGCTGGTGAGCGGGCCAAGGTCTTCGGATGGTGGGGCATTATTTTCGGCTTCGGTCTTGGCTTCGGCCCCATCATCGGTGGCGGTATCGCCGCTATGCTCGGGTGGCGCTGGGTCTTCCTGATCCACGCCTGCGGCGCAATCGTGGCGGCATGCGTCGCCATGAGTAGTGTGCAGGAGTCGAAAAGCAGAGAGACAGAGCATCTCGACGTCGTAGGTATCCTCAGTCTGTCCTTAGCAGTCTTTTGTTTGGTCTTCTTCATCACTCAAGGTTCCGAACTCGGCTTCGGCAGTCCTACGACTCTCGCGGTCTTAGTGACCGCTGTGGTTGGTCTGATTGTCTTTATCATCGCTGAACGCTCCGTTGCATATCCAATGTTTGACTTCTCCGTCTTCAAGGTGAGGCGCTTTACCGGCGCACTGCTTGGTTCGATCGGGATGAACTTCTGTTTTTGGCCCTTCATGATGTATCTCCCGATCTGGTTTCAAGCCGGGATCGGGTTCAAGGGATTTTCCGCAAATGCCGCCCTGCTTGCCTACACCTTGCCCACACTTGTCGTTCCTCCGTTCGCGGAGCGTCTTGCGTTGCGCCGGGGCACTGGTTTTGTTATTCCTGTCGGCCTCACCACCATAGGATTGGGCTTTCTCGTCATGATGATCGCAGTAATCACCGGTCCAGCCGCATGGCTAACCACTTTGATTGGTGCGTTGGTGGCAGGCGTTGGCCTTGGTGCGACCAATACTCCTGTCACGAACACGCTTACCGGAGCGGTTTCAAGCGATCGCGCTGGGATGGCGTCTGGCATCGACATGAGCGCGCGCCTGATTTCGCTTGCTCTCAACATTGCCCTCATGGGGTTCATTTTGACCGGAGGCGTGTTGCAGCATCTCAAGAATGCTCTGGGGCTGTCTATGGGCACCCTACATCTAGGATCTCTAGCAGCACAGATTGCTGCCGGAAACATAGTAATACCATTAGATGGATCTGGTCTCACCAGTGAAACCGCACATGCTGCGCTTACTCAAGGCTTTATATGGGTGATGCTCTACGGCGCCATCTGTATCCTTGCGCTCGCGATCTTGAGCTTCGTCCTTCTTAGGCAAGACATAGAAATTGATTCGCACGCCGCTCCGAGTGAGCTCAAATAGGCACCTAGGACCGAAACTTCGCAACACGCGACCCTTTGCTTCAGCCACGACCGCCGGGAGCGATGTGCTATCGAAGGTTTGTGCCAGAACAATGCGGGCTGTGGTCGTACACCAAGACTGTTTTGCATTGTAATAAAATGCTTGGCGCTACCGTGACTCGAAGTTATGGATTTGCTTTCTCAATCGTCAAGAGTTGTCCGAGGGCAGAGAGACGATCTGCGATTTCGGCATTGCTTATTGGGCCGCGTTGGTCTCTTGCCCTATATCTGTTAGATGCTACGACGCGGACCACATCGAGTCGAAGCGAAATGCAGGGGCGATTTGTGAAATGACTTGCGTCTGAAAAGCAAAGCTCAGGAAAAGAGCAGACTCACTAACGTTCCGGAACCGGCCGGGCCGTCGCTAGACTTGATGCGAATGATACCGCCATTCTTGCTCATCAAGCTTTGGTGATCCAAAGACCAGGTCCGTTCCACCAATACCCCTCGTGGAGAAGAACGGCTGGAATAGATGGCTCAAGTTCAGAAGACGTACCAGAGCCGGTGTCCGCAACCAAATACGGAGGGTTCTGGAGTTGTTTGGCCCTCTTTGACGGACACGAATTTTGAGAATTCCCCCTAGACATCGCATGCAACGGCTTTTGCGACGACTCAGTTTTGCATCATCCAACGACGCCATAAGCGATCGAAGCGAGATGCAGCTGGATGTTCAGGGAAATGGATCAAAGAAGGTCACGGTGTCGATCGGTGTAGCGACGTTTCCGCAGGCATGTCAGACAGCCGAAGACCTAGTTCGCTCTGCTGACCGCGTTCTGTATCTTGCCAAGAACAACGGCGCGACCGTGTCGAGATGGCGGAAACCGTGGTTGCCGGTTAACGGATTTCGGCTCCGCTAAGCCCGGCCGGGCAAGCGGTGGATAACTGGAACAGATTCAATTCCCGCTCGGGCACGTGTCGGTGCTGACCACGGAGCAGTATCTCGGCCGCAAGCAAAACCTAGAGGAATCCGTAAACGACTGTTTTGGATGTCTCGTCGTCTCCAGAACCCTCTTATCGCTGATGAAGGTCCACTAGCGCCGACACCGGACACTTAACCGCCGTGGTCCATAGAATTGCCGGTTAGGGCGTCATAGAAGAGGTTCAAGAGCTTTTCCTTCTCTTTTTCGGAAAGAGCGTCACCAATCATCAAATCGATGCCCAGGGTATTAGCAAGAGCGCCGAGCGCCATGCCGGCTGCGAGCGGAGAAACAGGGGGTTTTGAGTCGCTGCAGGCAAAAATCTGCTCCAATGTTTTGGCCACCGTCGCAAAGGCTTTGGTCTGCATTTCGGTCACTTGTGCCTTCAAGTCCGGGTGGCGTAAAACGAAGAGTTTGAATTCGATAAAAAGAACGTTCCAGGTTTGATTAGTCATCGATCGCAGATAGCCGGCCTTTAAGGCCTGATATCTTGCTGTTTGCGATGACGACTGTGACGTCAAATTGCTTACGACACGTTGCGCTGCCGCCATTCTTCTCTCGGTTTCATGACCGATCAGAGCGATAAAGAGCTCTTCTTTGCCTTCGAAATTGGCGTACAAGGCTCCACGTGTATATCCAGCCTCGGAGGCAATCTCTTCGAGTTTGGCTGCCTGAAAACCATCGCGGGCAAATATTTTCTCTGCCGCCTCAATCAGACGTGTCCGGGTTTCTGCTGTTCTTTCAGCCTGAGTCTTCGGCCTATGTTTGCCGCTTTTCGTTTCTGAAGTTCGCTGCATCTGGGTTTCGATCATAAAAATCCATTCAAAGCTGAGATTTTTCTTGCATCCATACAAAGATTGTAGCATATATACATACATGCACGTACATTTATTAGGGAAAATCTACAGGTACTGCAGCATTCGGAAAGGACTGCGCTATGCGCCTCAAATTTGTTTACTCGCTACTCCTCGGCCTCCTGGTTAGCGGAATACCCGCCTTCAGTCAGCCTGTGATCTCCTCCTCACCCTCCTCGAATAAGGTGACAATTCTTTCTAAGACCCTACAAAATGGCTCATCCGAAGCAGTCGTCGTGCAATTTCCTGTCGAGACCGATGTGGATTCAGCCAAGATCTATCTCAACGGTCAGGATGTCAGCACTCGCTTCACCGGCGCGCAATGTGGGACCGGCCAGTGCCAATCCGGTGTGCTTGTAGAAGCAGACGGTTTGAAAAAGGCAAAAAATGTCCTTACGGCAACCGCAAAAAAAACAGCCGGTAATGGCGTTGTCAGCGGACGCCTTAGATTTGCCCCAGAGTCAAAGCTAACCGGACTGCAAACGCAGTCAGCGGGAAACGCTATAACCTCTTCATTCGCTCAAACAGAGACAGTCGGAGGTTCAGGAACACTTACGGGGTTTTTGCCCCCCACTGTCAGCTTCAATACGCTGGAGGCTGGAGGCTGGAAGGGCGGCACACAGGACTGGATACAGATCGGTACGCAAAAATACCCTTCTGCTGCTCCGGGGGGAAGCTGCGCAATCCTCGTAATGGTCTTTGACCGGCAGACATTGGAAGAAAAAACATCGGCCCCGGAATCTTCGCCACAGTGCGTCTCCGGCGGAACGGGACTGAAGAGCTACCTTGCGACGCTGCCCGCTGGTGATCTGGTTGTTCTGGGAACCAACTACGGTGTCAACGCCGATTCCAATTTAGATACCACTGCCATCGGCGGAACCGACTACACCAAGGCGCCTTATAACGGCAATACAACTTTAAAGACCTACCCACAGGGTTATATGGCTATCGGAGCGGTAGGCGCGGCCAACGGAAGTGCGTATGAAAACTATTCCTCTGCCAATGGGCAAAGTACAAACTACTACGCCTATGGGATGTTTACGGAGGATTCGTTCGGCAACTACAGCTTTCAATCTTCAGATGCAATCGAATATATCGTTTCTCCCAATGATCCTGTATATGGCGCGAGTGTTGTGAAGACAGCTATCCAAGCGCAATTTAATAACAGATATGCAGGGCAGAATTGGCTCGTCTACTCGCCCTGCGGTTCAACGGGATGTGCCAATACAAGTATCGATAACGGTTACTATTTGCTGATCATCGGTCGCGATACGCTGATCCCTGTCACGACTGGTTCTAATGGAAGCTGTAATGTTGTCAACACGAACCCGGTCGCCAAGAATGAGGTTTTATATGAGAACTGCGGGACATTCTTTCCGACAGGCAGTTCCAGCTATGGTACGGCTACACAGGCATATCAGAATCTGGCAACTGCTCTCAATGCAGTAACACCGGGCCAGCTCGCTTTTCTCACTACCGTCGGAACGGCGGCATTCGCAGATACGGCAAATGGCCAATTCCAGGTTGCGGCAACAGCGAACGGAACAAGCTATGCGTACGGACAGTTCGCGCCAGCACTTGAGAGTCTTGGTGGAACCCCAAAAACTACCTTATTTCTTTATCAGCCAAACACGGCTTACACTCTGGTTTCATCTCCGGGATTCGGTAATTCGCTGACTGGCGACGCTGTGGTGTCTACGAATATCGACTCAGCCCAGGGACAAACTGGCTATGTTCACGGTACGCTCGAGCGTGACAACAACGGTTTGTATCGCCCCGCAGACGCCGCGCAAGAGACACCAGCCGATGCAGCCAATAATACGGGCGCAGACTACACCCTCGATAAAGTCACATTGCAGCAACCGCAAGAGTGGCCAGAGCTTAGTGGATCGCTAACTGGCGGAAGCAGCGCCGCAGGCATGGTTTCGGCGTACCAGTACATCAGCTATCAGCTCCTCACGCAGTACTACCTTAAGGGTGCTCAGGGAGCCTACCTTGATGACATTCATTACTACTTTACTGGCGGAAATAACACCTCCATCGACTACCACACCTTCGACCCCGCTAATCTGCATTATCCCGGCGGGACACAGGGCTGCTACTCGTGGAACGATCCTGTCAGCGGCCAAACGCTGCCATGCTTCACCGCGAATGACTTCTCGGCCGTTGCGAATCAGGTAAGCGTCGAAGTCGTAGACCTGGTGAACGTTCTTCAATTCATGGTGAATGGCTCCACGAATATGAAGGACATTGTCGCGGGCGGCAACGCCAGTGTCGCGCTCGCTTTGACCTCTGCTGCGACTACTGTATATCAAAGCACGCTGGGTCCCTCGACGGCCACAACGCCCGTCACTCTGAACTTACACAAGATATTCAACCTTGCCACCAAAATAGAATCTCTAGCCGTCGCTATTGCCTCGGACGGAATTATTCCGCCCGGAACCATCGGTGGTGGTAGCGGTGGAGGCAGTGGAAATGGTGGAGGAAACAACGGACAGCCGAGCATTTTTACCGCGATCAAAAAAACAGTAACACTTGTGAAGGATATCTCTAAGGTGGCTTCAGCAGCTTCAGGACCGTTCTATACCGGTGGACACACTCCCACGCCCACCACGAATTACACATTTGTTGCTACCGTCAGCCAACTGGCCAACTCCAATCTGCAAGGAAGCATGAGCATCGGATTCGACACTGCGCTCGATAGCATCCTTTCCGACTGGGGACGTTTGAATGCGATCGGGCCGCAAATTACCAATACGAACAATCCGACATTCTATTCGCAAAATCAGGTCGCTCAGAATGCCTCTGTGAATGTGCTTACTCAGGGTGCGCAACGTGGCTTTTTCCTCGCACTCCTGCCTGTTGAGTACAACGTTCAGTTCTGGCCTTCCACTATTCTCGGCAATACGCAACCGGATATGTCCAGTATCCACGCGCACACATTCGGAACCGCGACGTGTAATCCGTTTTATCCGTACTCGGCAAGCACGAGCCCGTGGCAGCAATGGGCAATGGAATATCCCAGTTATGCAGGTGAGGATCAGCCGTTTCAGAATGACTCTTCCACGAATCCGACAGCTCTGGACTGGTTCACCATTGCATCACCTAAAGCCACCGGTAGTGGCTCTGACTCGGCTCAGTTTCAAGTGATCGATTCCGAGCTTAGTACCGTGCTCTTCTCCCCTTCCCAGTTGAACCTGCCCATGGATGTCTTTGCAGTGACAACGAATGGAAACGGGCCGCTGCCTGTCATGACCTATAACGGTCAAACCAGCGATCCTAATCTGAATTACCTCACTGCGGTTGGTTATGGTGCCGGTTCTATCGGATCAGCCGGAAACTGTGCATTCTTAGATGGTGCAATCCAGGGAACGCAAAATCTGATTTCAACGACCACGACCTACACGGGACCCACTGCGGCAGTCGTCGGACAGATGACGAATCTGCAAGCGACTGTAGCTCCCGCAAGTGGAACCGCGGTTCCAACCGGAAGCGTGATCTTCACAGATAGCGGTGTCACGTTGGGGACGGCTCCACTCGATGCTACTGGTAAGGCGACGCTGTCAACTTCCACGCTAGTACTGGGACTACACACGATCGTCGCGTATTATTCCCGGCAGGACCCGTTCGACAGTTCCACGTCCACTGCCGCGACACTCTCGATCAACGCGGATGCTCCGGACGTGCAGCTCACTGCATCTGCAAGTACCCTGCAGGTGTCTTACGGTGCAACTTCTTCCGCGATCAACTTGCAGGTGGCCTCTCTCTCTGGAATGGCTGGGACGGTATCGTTCGCCTGCTCTGGCTTGCCGATTGGTATGAACTGTCAGTTCAGCCCTTCACAGGCCACATTGACCGATGGTAGTAGCGCCACTACTTCTATGACGATCTCTTCTACCAATCCAAAAACTGCCGGACTGGGTGCCTGGAAAGGTCTGAGCGCATTGTTGCTGGTACTCGTTCTCCTGAGTGGATTGGTAATTGGCAGGCGAGCCCGCTCGGTGCAGATGCTCTGTGGTCTTGTGCTTATTGCTCTCATTGGAACAGTAGGTTGTGGCGGTAGCGATAACTCAAACAAGCCGTTGCAGGAAACAGGCACTAAGACCATCCTTGTATCGGCCACGTCGGGATCGATCACAAAGAGTGTTCCTATCAATGTGACGATTCAGTAGTTCCATTGCTCTGCTTGGTCAGACCGGCATGCGCAAAAAAACTGCGCATGCCGGTCTCTGCCAAGATACGAACGCAGGGGGAACACGGTTTCGCGATGATTGCGGAACCATTCGGAAAATGGCGGAGCAAGAATTTGAGTGCCGCGTGACAGCACGACTTTTGAGCCATCCGATTATTCCGAAACATATTGCACAAAATAGTTGCATACCGCTAATTTGCAGTGATATATGTTTTCTTCACAGTTATAAAGCGGTTTGCCGAAAGGTTTCCTACTGACAACATTATGTGAATACGGATAGACCGTCCCGCCATAAATTCATCCCAAATGTAACCGTGTACATAAGTACATAAGTACATAAGTACATTAAGCACCTAATCAGAAATGTAACCGCGTAGATAAGTACATACAAGTACATAAGTACATTAAGTAGTCAATCCAATGTAACCGCGTACATAAGTACACATAGGCACATACCGCGGCTTTACATCGCAGGCGAAGTCAATCCATTTGGAGGATAGTCAATGACAACAAACCACAACTACCAGGAAGAACTGACCTATCGTGGCGGAGCAAATAGTCTCCCGGACAGGCAAGCTCGGTCCAAGGTTTATAACGTGCTATACAGTATGAATAGACACCTGCTCTTTGTGAGCAGTATGAAAGCAGGCCTATTTCCGCGCATCTACGTCTTCATAATATTTTGGGGGCTATTTTCTGTAGCAGCCTTTTCTCAAAGCACAAGCGCGAACGTAAATGGCGTGCTTTTGGATCCAAGTGGCGCAGTAATTGCGGATGCACTTATAACCGCACGTAATACAGACACGGACCTTATTCAAGCTGCTCGAAGTAATTCTTCCGGAGTTTATTCGATCACGCCCCTGCCTCCAGGACATTACACTATAACGGCGACGAAACTTGGTTTCACGACAGATACTGCGATTGTTACATTGACAGTCAACCAAGCTGCAACCGTAAACTTCAACATGACAATGGGGCAAGCATCGCAGACTGTCACCGTCAACGCGGAAAATACTCTTATAAACGCCACGACGGCCGAGATAAGTAACGTAGTCGATCATACCGCCATTGAAGCCCTGCCGCTCAACGGACGCGCTCCATCCAGGCTGCTGTTTCTTTCCCCAGGAGTGACGAATGTACTTAACGTCGGGGGCTATAATCAGACATCTAACTCATTTAACACTGAAGCCGGTGGTACAGGCAACGGCGGCCAGCAGGGCAGCACCTATGCTCTACTCGACGGTGTTCCGAATATGGACACTTATAACTTACTGATGGCCCCGTTCCCAAATCCTGATGCGACGCATGCATTCCGCGCAATTACGAACAACTTTGGCGCACAGTATGGGTTCTCTCCATCCAGCATTATTAGTATAGAAACCAACTCTGGAACAAACCAGATTCATGGAAATGTGTTTGAATTTATTAGAAACGGCGCCCTGAATGCGGCTAACTGGTTTAGTGGTGCGGTGGACCAACTTAAGCAAAATCAGTTTGGTGGATCTATCGGTGCGCCGATAATAAAAGATAAAGTTTTCGTCTTTGCCAATTATCAAGGAACTAGACAAAGTCTGGCATCAGGCACCAATACAGCATTCACCCCAACCTCTGCAATGCTGAAGGGTGATTTCAGCGCCCTGCCTGAAACACTCCGCGCGCCATTTTCGACTGTAGACGGTAAGCCGAACCAGATAAATCCCGACTTGTTTAGCCCTGCTGCAGTAGAAATTGCAGAAAGTGCCCTACCGTTGGGGCAAACCCCATCAACCGGAGAGGTAATTTTCAAGGGTCCGACCGTTGATAGCTCATTTAATGAGGGTACTTTACGTTTAGACTACATAATGTCGCCAAACCTACGATTCTTCGTACGCAGTTTTATACAAGAATTCAATTATCCTGGTGAAAATATTCCGGGGAATCTTCTCGATGCCCCTTTGGCGAATGCAGGAAAATTCTATAACGAGGTGATTAGCAATACATGGCTACCAAGTCCAAGTCTGGTCAACGTAGTTTCAGCAGCTTGGGTGAATATGTATGTAACCAGTGGAAACCAGCTCTTCACCAATACAGGAAAACCCTTCTGCCTCTCAAGCTATATAAATGTCGCTGATCCCCCAGGTTGCTACGTGGAAGGTCTGAGTACCGGTCAATGGGGAATACCTTTTGCGGAACCAAATGGAGACATGAGAACCACATGGTGGCTATCAGACAACATTACTAAAACTGTGGGCAATCATCTACTTACTGCAGGACTTAACTTCGCTCATCAATTTGACAACACTACAACATACTATCCGGGGCCAGCAGGGATTAGCTTTGATGGCCACGTAACTGGATATTCAAATGCAGATTTTCTTTTAGGGGACGTCTCTAGCTTTTATCAAGGTGCATTCCAAAATTCACCTGTGCGCCAGTTGCAGTTCGCGCTTTACGCACAAGACCAATACAAGGTAAGGCACAATATCACGCTGACTGCGGGTCTTCGCTGGGAGCCAGACTGGGCCGCAACTTCCATTAATGGAGGTGCAGGGTTTGTTCCAGGAGAGCAAAGTCGGCGATACCCAACAGCGCCTGTAGGACTAATCTTTCCTGGGGACCCTGGGCTGAATTCCAATCTTCGGCAATCAGGTAACGATTATTTTGAGCCGCGCATATCGATAGCCACACAGCTTAGATCCCGGTTAGTCCTTCGCGGAGGCTTCGGTATATTCACAGCGCCACTTTCCTACTCTTTTTATAACCACGTCGTTGGAATTGCACCTATTGCTCCACTCTATTCGTTTAACTCTACTGCTGGCAGCCCCATTTCATTCCAAAACCCATGGGCTGGTTTCGCAGCTACCGGAGGGAAGAGTCCATTTTCTACATCTTCTTTTGAGCCGACTCCAAATCTTCCGGCGAATCAAGCGATATTTTTAACGCCGATTTCTGTGGGCGCTTCCTTTGGCCCAAATTTCCGTTTACCGATGACCCAAAGTTGGACAGGTTCTATCGAACAGGAGCTGACAAACACCATGGTCCTCCATCTAGCGTATGTGGGCAGTCGGTCATTTCATCAAACTATTATCGTCGATCGCAATCCGGGAATTTATGCAACGGGCGGCGACCGCACGACATATCCAGAGTTTTCTTCAATCACTGCAGATGAGAGTATCGGAACGGCATCGTATAACTCACTGCAGGTTGGCTTAGAAAAGCAACTGTCGCATGGACTAGAGTTTGGCTCAAATTTTACATGGTCTAAGACTTTGGATTTGACCTCTTGGGGAAATCCATCTTTCGGTGGCGGCCTCCCGAACCCGTTTGACATTGGATTTAATTATGGCATTTCGAATCTAAACGTTCCCTTAGTGTCTGTGTCCCACTGGGCTTACACAACACCAGGGCTGAACGGGAAGAATGTCTATTTAAGAACTATTGCTGGAGCATGGGAGGTGAGCGGTATCTGGACATTTCAATCCGGGTTCCCACTTACCATTAACGGAGGGGACGGCAACAATAACTCTGAGTCTCAGCAGTATGGGGACCGTGCGAATTACGTTCCTGGCCAACCTTTCGAGGTTCATCGGGGCAGTAAAGCTAATTGGCTTAACCAGTACTTTAATCGGTTAGCTTTCGTGCCCAACCCGCCAGGAACATTTGGGAACACAGGAAAAAACATACTTCAAGGTCCCGGTATGAATACTGCTGACATAGCTTTGATGAAAAATTGGGATTTTCACGGGGAGAATAATATTCAGTTTCGTTGGGAGATGTATAACGCGTTCAATCATCCCAATTTTGGCAAACCGGATACTACCCCTACAGACCCAAACTTCGGTCAAATTACCGGACTTGGCCCGATAGCTCCACGAGTTATGCAAGCAGCAATTAAGGTCTCTTTTTGACAAGCAGCTGTTGGCGATGAGCGGTAACAGCTATTGTGATGTGGCACTGTGGCACAGTGCCACAATTCCCATCTTCCAGGCGCCTGAGCTCAGGCGCCGAAGCTCATTCTCGTCCTGATCAACCGATTAAGCTGCTCGGTGCTTGTCGTCACAGTATTCACCGGCTTTCTGGCCGAGCGGTTCCACCCGAGCGTGATGATACAGATGCGATCTTAGCTGTAATTGGCAACATGCTGTTTTAACCACGAGCCCATAAATACAAATAGGAGTTCAGATGAAGGCGACAAGACGGACGGCGTTGAAGTTGATTGCAGGGACCGCTGCAGCCCTCTCGATGAGACCAACTGCGTTAGCGGAGGAGAATACAGCTTCAAGCAATTGGCCTCGAGATGAGACGAAGCCCTACAGCGAGTTTCACTGGTCGAAGAGGTTCTCAACAGCTGGCTTTTTTGCAGTCAGCGAGAGTCCACGCAAGGTATTTAATTTCAATCTCGGATGGCGCTTCATCAAAGCTGATATCCCTGGCGCGCAGGCGCCCGACTTTAGCGATGAGAATTGGGAGGCGGCAAGTCTACCGCATGGTCTCGAAATTCTGCCAGAAAACGCCAGTGGAGGCAGCAATTGTCAGGGCCCTGCATGGTATCGCAAACAATTCACAGTCTCGGCGTCCTCCGATATCCGAACCTTTCTCTATTTCGAAGCCGTCATGGGTAAGTGCATCGTATGGGTTAACGGAACGAAAGTCGCCGAGCACTTTGGTGGTTATCTTCCCTTTGCTGCCGATGTCACTGCAGTGCTTCGACACGATAATTCGCCCAATGTGGTAGCCGTGCGCGCCGACAACTCCGACGATCCAACGTACCCGCCTGGCAAACCGCAGCACGATCTAGACTTCACGTATATGGGGGGCATTTATCGTGACGCGTTCCTGATTCAGGCCGGATCTGTTTATGTAACCTTTCCTGAAATCAGTTCTACAGTCGCGGGAGGTGGAGTCCTTGTTGGTATAAAAGATATAACCGGAAAAGATGCCGATATAGAGGTAAGAACGGAGATTGTCAATAGCAGGCCGGAATCAAGTTCATGTATTTTGAGCACCACGCTGGAAGATAGTGAAGGCAGTGAAATTCTGCGACAGCAGAAGAAAGTTATGCTCTCTCCCGGGGGCAGCTGTGAAATTATACAGCTCCTTAGTCCGAAGCACGTACATCTATGGACACCGAATGACCCCTACCTTCACTTCATTCGGACGGATGTGATTCATGACGGAAAGATTGTCGATAGCCTCAGAACACGCTTTGGTATTCGCCTCTTTCAAATGCACGTGCAGGATGGATTGTTTATAAACAAAAAGCAGATTGAGTATAAGTTAAGTGGCGTCAACCGTCACCAAGACTATGTTTATGTTGGAAACGCCCTTCCGAAGTCTGGCCAATGGCGTGATGCAAAGCTTCTCCGAGAAGGCGGCTCAACCGTTGTGCGAGCAGCTCACGAACCCATGTCCCCTGCATTTCTCGATGCCTGTGATGAACTTGGTCTGTTGGTTACAGAAGCCAATCCGGGTTGGCAATTCTATAACGCACAAGATCCACTTTTCAAAGAGCGCCTGATCGACGACACACGACAGATGGTTCGACGCGATCGCAACCGGCCTTCCATCCTACTCTGGGAAACAGCTATAAATGAAACGCCCGACCAGCCGATTGAAGTTGTCCATCAATTGCACCTGACAGCGCACGCGGAGGATCCCTTTCCCGGAGTATTCACAGTGGCAGACAGTGACATCGCCCGAGCTGCCGGTCTGGATGTTTATTACTACGCTTCAGCATCAGATCAAGTGAATACTTTCACGAGAGAATATGGCGATGGCGGTGAAGTGGATAACTTTTATTCTCAGAATGCGCAAGCGAGAGTCGATCGCGAATGGGGCGAGCTTGCCATGCTCACCCAGTTACGCATCCGTGCCGATGGATTGGATGGTGTCTTCGGTACACCCGAGAAGCAAATCGGGGCTGCTTTGTGGGCAGGCATTGATCATCAGCGCGGATATCATCCCGATCCTTTTTGGGGGGGGCTCGTCGATATCTTCCGTTTGCCACGATACTCTTATTACCTATTCAAGAGTCAATATGACGCGGATCTTCAGGTTCCGGGCATCGAAACCGGCCCTATGGTGTATATCACAAACGAACTAACTCAGATCTCGGGTCAGGATGTTGTCGTCCTCACGAACTGCGATGAAGTTCGGCTTAGCTGGATGGGACAGGTAATTGCCACACAGAAGCCCGACGCTCAATACAAATATGTGCCTCATCCGCCCATAACATTTAAGGACGTATTCGATTTTCATCGCATGAAGAGGGAGCTTGACAGATCAAGGCAGTGGTCAACGCAGATGCCACCGCAGATGGTTGCCGAAGGAATAATAGATGGGAAAGTTGTTACCAAACAAGTGAGGTCATACGCCGGACGCACGACCGCCGTGAAGCTGGAGTTGGATAACTGGGGCATGCCGTTAATCGCCGACGGCTCTGACTTCTCGCCTCTACGGGCTAACATTGTAGATCAAAATGGAACTCTCAAAGTATTGGCTCCAGGATACGTCTTCTTTACTATAGAAGGTCCGGGAGAGATTATCGGCAGCGAATTTAATCAGGGCAATCCCATGCGCGCGGAATTCGGTACCGCGACCGCATTGATTCGATCCACAACTACTCCAGGAAAGATCAAGGTGAAAGCGTATGTGAATGGCCTAAAGGCTGATGAAATCATTATCGAATCTCTTCCAACCAAAATGATTCCCATTTACGACCGAGTCTATGCCGAGAAATCGCGAAAAGCGTCCGGTCGATCGCCGGAGATCAAGCTCTCTTCTATCTCAGGCCTCAGCACAGATATGCAAAAGCTTCAGGACCAGGTTCGCGAGCTCCAACTGCAAGTTACCAACAAAGAACAAGAGTTGATGGATATGAAGAACAAGTGCAGTCCTCAGTAAGAACTGTAATAAAGTGGATGCTCACCGGGTCTCTCTCCGCGGCAGAGTCGCGGGCTGGTACTTATGTGTGAAGCAAGGGGTCTAATTGGGGTCCCGTCAGAAGTCAGACAACAGAGCTTTGTGATAGTGACCGTCAAGATATGGCAATCAAGATAGATGTCGTCATCGGATCGTTCCTCTAGGTTGCCCTCATTCAACTGTTACACAATCGACGAGCGCATAATTGCCAACGCACGCATTATGAGAGGACGCCGGCTTTGGGAGCGGAAATTGGTCCTGGAGTATGGCACTTTGACCTTTGGGGAAGATCACGTTAGCACGCAACCCCTTTCCCCAGGAGGCTACCAACATGAGTAGCAATTTGAAGAAGTATATCGGACTCGACGTTCACAAGGAGGCAACCTCGATTGCTGTTTTGAATGGCGTGGGGAAGTTGGTGATGGAATCCATCATCGAAACCAAAGCAGCCAATCTGCTGGAGTTCCTGCACGGTTTGCGGGGAGAGCTGCATGTGACGTTGGAAGAAGGGACGTGGGCAGCCTGGCTGTACGATGTGCTCAAGCCTCACGTCGCGGAGATCATGGTCTGCAATCCGCGCCGCAACGCGTTATTGAAAGAAGGCAGCAAGAGTGACAAGGTGGATGCGCGGAAGCTGGCCGAGCTATTGCGCGCCGGACTGCTGCGTGCGGTTTACCACGGAGAAAATGGACTGCGGACGTTGCAGGAGTTGGCGCGTAGTTATCTGACCATCAGCAAAGACCAGGGGCGGGTGATGAGTCGGCTCAAGGCGCTGTATCGAAGCTGGGGCATTCCCTGCTCAGGTACGCAGGTCTATACCCCACGCCATCGCGAGCAATGGCTCAGCAAGATTGCGCAACCCGGCGTGCGCCGCCGAGCAGAGCTGTTCTATCAGCAGCTGGATGGACTGTCGGTTGTTCGGCACACGGTGCGAGGAGAGCTTTTGGCCGAGAGCCGGAAACATCAGGCCGTAAAAATATTGCGCCAGATTCCCTTGATCGGCCCGCTGCGGGCTGCCCTGTTGCTGGCCCTAATGCAGACGCCCCACCGGTTCCGCAGCAAGCGGCAGCTGTGGACCTACAGTGGTCTGGGTGTGGAGACGCACGACAGCGCGCAGCATCGTTATGTGGACGGACAACTGCAACGTTCCAAAAAGCCACAACAGATTCGTGGTCTGAATCAAAATCACAACCACGAGATGAAGAGGATCTTCAAAAGTACGGCCATGGGCGCCAGTCGTTGTGCGGGACCACTGCAGGACTTTTACGCAGGATTGCTGGCCAAGGGGATGAAGCCGGATATGGCTCGCCTCACGCTCGCACGTAAGATCGCGGCCATCACGTTGACACTTTGGAAAAAAGGAGAACGATTCGACGCAGAACATCTGAAATCGCAAGCAGCTTGAGCGTCTCCAGGAACCAGGCAGGCCCAGGTTTACTTACCCGATGGTTAGCCAATCGGTTCTTGCGACGCTCGGGGTCGAGGGAGAGTATCCATCAATGAGTTAGGCCCTGCGTGCAGTCCTTCAGCACCGAGCCTCCAAATGCACCGTATGCCCCCTCGCATAACCCAAAAAAGCTGTAGGCCTTGAGTCTCAGATAGGACCATGGTTGGCCCAATAAAGCCACCCCGTTTGCTTGCGTAGCTTCCAGAACCGAAGGCGTCGAACCACACCATCGCGTCATGAAACCGACCAGTACAAACCGCCAACTGCCTGGTCTGTCCGGAATACGCGGCGAGCCCACGGCTTCTCCAGAACTGAGATTGGGCTGGATGCAAGCCACAACATCTCCTCTCCTCTCGGAGAGGGAGAGGAAGATTTCTTTCTTGACATCCCCTCTTATAGGACTCATTGAGCGGCGTTCAATCCTCTGTATAGTCAGCTAATCGGCAACTTACTACTGAAGCTCAAAAAACGAGCTTACTGAAACCCGTTTGCAGGCTACGAGATGGAATTGTGTCACTTGGTTGCGAGCACTTGGAGTGGAATAATGGCCTTGAGGTGCCCCCAATATGTGCTGTAGACCAGAAACCGTAAATCCTCCGGCTCTGCCGGAGGATTACTTACTCTTAGCTGAAATATTCAATGCCTGTCCACTATATTTCACAATGACATCGGGCCTAGCCGTGGTAGTTACGTCAATACCGTGTCCAGATGATACCCAGACAATGGCAAACGTGCGATTTGCCAGCATTCCAGGAAAACTTCCTTGCCGTTGTCCGATACTTAATGTTTGCGTGGAATCATTCCAAGAAATTGGAATGATGGCGTAGTCCCCTTGTTCATAACTATAACTGTCGCCCTCGTCTTCGTAGAGCTTGAAGGTGCCGTTCTTCCCGCGATAAACGCGAAGCTCGATGGGATCGGCAGGTTTTTCCGCCGCGTATTGCAGTTCAGGTCCCATCGGCACAATCGAACCGGCCCGGACATAGAGAGGAATGCGTTCGAGCGGTGCTTCCGTTTTCAATGTCTGCCCGCCCGTCGTGCGTTTCCCGGTCCAAAAGTCATACCAATCTTGCGTTCCGGGTAGATAAACATTCCGGTTAAGAGGAAGGTTGCGGACGACTCGAAAGACGGGATCGGGCATTTTGGTCTCAATCGAAAACTTCACCGACTTACCCGCCACTGCGGTGAACAGGAACTGAGGAAATCGCGAATCGCTATAGGGAGTGACAGGAGGAGTTGGTAGGCCGTCGATGCTGGCGGTCGTGGGATTGCTAGCGGCATGAGGTTCACCTACCTCAAAGGCCAGCGGACCGTCCACGCTCGGAGTATAGCTGCCCTGGAACCGAATGCTGCTCTGGCCTTGTTGGTTGCTTGGAGCCCCTTGGGTGAATTTCATGCCGTCCGTAAGATCCTTTTTGGTGACGACTTGGCTGCCATCACCCTTAATGTAAAGAGCCGTTACACTACCAGCATCCCCGTCATTATCGGAAAATTGAGGGACTGTCCCAACGTTCTCCCGGCTGGACTGGTAAATGGGACTTACCAAAATGGAGGGACCAAACATGAACTCATCCCTCGTATCGAGAGCCTTCGTATCATCCTGAAAATCCATGACCAGGGGACGGAGAATGGTGCCACTATCGAGGGTGACCTGGCCGGCCAGGCTATAGATGTAAGGCAGCAGGCGATAGCGAAGCCTATCGAATTTACGTAAAACCGGTTCAGCATCGCCGTATTGCCACGGAAATGGCCGGCCGATTCCGTGAACGCGGTAGATGGGGCAAAACGTTCCCCACTGAAACCAGCGCACGAAAAGTTCCTGATCTGATTCGATGGTAGGACCGTAACCGCCGATGTCAGTCGTGATGTAAGGGTAGCCTGTGATGCTTACGTTTTGCAGTCCTTGCATTTGCCATTTGAGCGACGCCCAATCCTGGTGAACATCACTGGTCCAAATTGCCGCTCCGTTGCGTTGTTCACCCGGATAGATGGAGCAGGGCAGGAGAACGACTCGTTTTTGGTCACAGGTTGCTTTTCGTTGCGCGTCGTAGAGAGTCTTCGTTAGAAATAAAGGATAGGTATCCTCAATGCGCGAGACCGGCCCTTCCAAGGAATCAAAGTTGCGAAATTCACCGTTGCCGCTTTCCGGCTGGGTTGCGTCCATCCAGAAGGCATCGACACCGATCGGAATCAGGTTTTCCATGACTTGACGCCCATAAATATCCCGCGCTTGGGGATTGTAAGCATCATAAAAATTGCTGCCTGGATCCCATTCGTTCACATGCATGTGAGGGAAGATGCCATGAACGGCGGCCAGTTCTTTGGAGTGCTCTCCCTGGTCGTCCAACCTCGGCCAAACCACGGTCATAAAGTGAAAATGGAGCTCGTCATGCAGTTGATCGATCATCCCTTTCACGTCGGGATAACGGTCGGTCACGAATTGGTCACTGCCCCAGCCATCCCATCCGTGTGGCGAATTGTTCGGCCGCCAATAATACCAATCCTGGACAATCAGATCGACCGGGAACTGATGAGCACGGAAATTCTTCGCCGCATCCAATATTTCATTCTGGCTAGTGAATCTATCTCTCGAAAACCAAAACCCATAGGCCCAGTGGGGAAAGAGCGGGGCCGCTCCGGTGAGATGACGGTATTCGGCAACGGTGTCGTCGGCGTGGGGACCGGCAAAGACAAAATAGTCGACCGAATCTCCGGCGGACGAGTGCCAGGTCATTTTGTCCTGTGTCAGCTTTAGCTGGCCCCAACTCGGATTCTGCCAAAAAATAGCGTAGCCCTTGCTGGAATAGAGAATGGGCATGCGAAACGTCACGGCATAATTTGCCAGTTGAATGTCTGCCGTAGGGGAACGCAATTCCTCTCCCAACACGCCACCACCGTAGAAGTGCTCGCCGGGTGAGCGGTCGAAAGAGGCCTCAGGCTGCAATCCATCGCGAGCGGCGTTCTGAGCCGGATCAAAGGACCAAGCCGACTGCTTCAAGAGCAGCTTCCCATCCGGCGCGAAAAATGAAACCAGCCCCGTCTTCTTGTCCACGGAACCAGAGAGTCGCGCACTCTTCACTTCGACTTTGTCGTTGTCTTCCGTCACGACCCAGGCCGTTGCATCGGGGGTCGAAACGACGGCAACGTTTTCAATACTTTTGTTGGCTGGTACGGTTTTTCCCGGCGCCGCTTCCACTCGAATCGTACCCTCTGACCACGGCTGCAGGCGGATAGTGTTCCGGACGGTCTTCACGGTGATGATCTTTTGTGACGAATCAATTGAAGTTGCAGGCGCCTGCGCCGAAGTTTGATCTTTGACGTCTCCACCGCCAATCTCAATTGAACCGGTATCCAATGCCAGCGGGGCTGAGTCCTGGCCGGGATTGTTGCCTTTTAGCGGAATTATTTTGCCATCCGCCAACGCAAGCCGACTCCCCAGTGATAAGACAACAGAAACACAGGCAATTGTTACCAAAATACCAGGCACCCACGAGAGGAACTCGAACTTTGACAAAGAAGAACGGGAGGGGCGCAATGATCTAACCATAAAATAGTTCTCCATCAATTAATCTCTAACCATTTTTCCGGTTCAGCGATGTTCCCCCGCAAAACCGTCATAGGAGTCGCCCTAACAAATCCACGCCTCTGCTAGCGGACGGCATCCTGTACTTCACGACTCCTGACAATGTCTGGGCAGTCGATCGGTGCATTTCAGAAACTGACCGACGTGCGCGGTCACCGGCGAGTCGATGGTGGACTTGATCGCTCCGGTCGACCAGGAGTGGTAACCCCCATCTAAATCACGCCCTCGCGTTTCAGTTGATGTATTCCGTTGTCCCATGTCAGCTTTGATTGAGACGCTGCCCTTCTCGTATGCGTAGGTCTTCCCGCTCATGCGAGTTTTTTAACCTCAATGCGGCGATACCATATCTCCGCGAATTCGATCTCGATGGCGATCTTCCCGCGGGTGAGCGGCACGTACCGGTCAGGATTGGCGGGGTCGGGAGACTGGAGCCGCGAACACACATTGACGGCCCGTCCGTTCACGATATGGGCGGCGCGATCGCCCTGCCAGATCACCTCGACCGTGTTCCAGCCATCGAGGATCTCGAAGTCTCCATCCTTCACCTTGCGTTCGCCGGTCGGCTGCGCCTGATCTTTAGGCGGAGTAGCCGATTGCGGCCAGCCATTGAAGGTCATGTCGACTCCAGACAGGCCGAAGCCGTGGGGCTCCTGCACGCCCCGCGCGCCGCCAAGCAGGAAGAAATCGCCGACATCGCCCTCTTCGATCTGACACTCGACACACGTAGGCC
>Ga0207035_1103_pt1 | contig 22942 bp, 13 predicted proteins | sample Alteio_BWMinCont_77_FD_153272 | JGI IMG/M metagenome (GOLD analysis project Ga0207035, IMG submission 153272) | Enriched cells from forest soil in Barre Woods Harvard Forest LTER site, Petersham, Massachusetts, United States -... | ecosystem: Environmental > Terrestrial > Soil > Temperate forest >... | reverse complement strand
AAGGCCAAATACTTCTGACCGGTGTTATTCTAAAAATCATCGGGGAAAGACTGTCAATGCCTATATGTCGTATGCGTTCGATTGTGGCGGGATCAACGGTCATTTCAACGCCGTTGCCTTCTTTGCTAACCTTCCATTGCATGCCGTTAGAAGTATTTAAGTCGATACCACCATTCTCAATCTTGGCAGGATTCACTAAAGTTGCTCTATCCAACCCTCCTTTTTTATGGGATACTGCCGCATAGCCAATAGCTGCACCAACTAGAGTTAAATGGAACAAACCATAATAAACTGCCCCTAAAGTTTCCAATCGCTTAATCCTGGCATTGGCCTCATCTATATTTCTGACATCCACTGAATTAAGAACGCCCATACCCCAATACATTTGAATATAAAAAGCAGATGTTACTAGTCCCACTCCTGCCCAAGTAGCAGCTTTTTTAAATGTCATCGCTAAATCTCTTCTGTATGCCGTCCTCAAATCATCTATAGAAACTATTCCCATTTGATTTAATTCCTTTTCATTTACAGTGAAAAAATTTATTACCAGACTATTTTCATCTGTATTTTTTAAATCCCAAATTCTATCACCAATACTCTGAAGCAAATCACCCAAAGGTCCAAAATATTCAATAGGAAGCTTACCCACCATCGCAGGTCTGTTTGTTCTGCCAGATTTTGCCGTCATCGCTGCGCTGGCAATGTCATGCATTTCTATATTAGCTAAACGGTCTTCTTTAATGCCACGGACTCTTTGGATATGATCTCCTGATTTTAATCCATATGCATCCACTCCAGCCGCTACATCAGCGATTGAAACTTCATTTTCTTCCGGCAAAGCTTCTTTGGAACGATGAGAGATAATAATTTCAATCCCGTATTGTCTGGCTAACCGAATAACCTCCAAAGTGCCTAAATAGCCTTTCGTTGGATCGTCAATTCCAGTCGTTAAAAAACCATTTTGATTTAATTTGATAAGAATCCCGATTTTTTTAGTGACCTTTCCATTTTTGCCTATGAAACCCTGTTCTCTTAATTTTTCAATTAATTTCATTAATTGATCTGCCTGTGTTACCAATAAATCATCGCCAATCAATAACGCACCATTACCCAACGCCGCAATCACATTCATCCATCCATCCCAATCATTTTGATCCATAGGGTCTTCAATGGAATCAATGGGATAATATTGAACCCAACCCCGTAATATTTCAGCGAATTCTTCTGAAGAAATCTGATGCCCCTCAAAATTATACTTTCTACTTTCTCTATCAAACATCTCTGAACTGGCCACATCAATTGCTAAAGCAACAGTTCCTGCTTTCCCTGATTTAGATACAGTGTATCCGGCATTTTTAATAGCCGCCATCAGTGCATTTAAAATAAACTCATGTAAGCCTACGTTTTTATCTCTTAATTCGAATAAATTAAGGTTCCTAATATCAAAATGATTTGCAAAAGTATAAAGTTCTTGTAATTTTTCTTTTGTAAAATTAGGTATACTGTAACCGCCTTCCAAACCACGTAATTTTTTGTCCATTCCATGATCATCAGGGTCTGCCTGCAATCCCAATGCTTGATAAATATAACCTAATTGCCGATCTACGTTATCTGCCATTCTATTAGACTCTTCTATAGTTCTGCCCGTTGGTACGATCATAAACTCTTGCATATCCAACGCGTTCCCGGCATGGGCTTTTCCGTTAGTAATATTATATTGGATCTTTGTTCTAAGCTTCCCTTTATTTTTCGGTGCTAAATCAGGGGCAATTTCACGAATTAACTGGTATAGCCCTAAACCTTTAGCATCAGCTACAGCCCAAGCGTCGGCCATTTGATAGGCAAGAGTCGCTTGAGCACCCAGGAAGTTTTTACCGGAGTCCATTTGATACATCAGTTGCCCAATTTGAGCTAATTGATCTGGTTCGATCTTTTGCCGGAGAACCTCTGTATGAATTCGCAGAACATTTACCATAACTTTTGGCATATCATTTTGAGTTGGACGCTCTCTATCTCCGGACGAAGTTCCTGCCGGCTGGACAAAATGCCCCTTTGCTCCCCCTAATAAATCCATGTCAACTCTTAATGTTTCCTTGTCTCCAATAGTTTTAACAATAGAGGGAGTAACATATTTAACAGCCAGCATCGCCGCGTTAGCACGATTTTCCGCTGAACTAGAAGGAATATTTATTCCAGTAGCTCTATCAAAAGCTTCTTGAGCAATGCTATCACGTTCCCCAGCAGACAACCCATCCCACCAACTCCTTTTATTGTATCTCAGAGAATCCATAAAACTTTTTTCAACATTTAGTCCTGACATCCTAGCGCTAATTTTCAAACCAACCCCTGCGTCACTTCTAAAATACCCATCGCTTATTTCTTTTATTTCCTCTTCCGACATCATCGCCGCATTGGTGGGCAATGCCCCTGCTGCAATATTTACCAACCTTCCCTCATCCACCAATGAAGAAGTACTCTCCATCGTTTTGGGGTTACTGGTCATCGCAAGACTAACATTTCCCAATTGTGTAATCCCACCCGAAAAATATTTCCTAGGCAATATTCCCTGTTCCTTGCTCGGCATACCGCCGAGAACAGGACTTATCTCTTCTTTTATATAGTTAAACACGCCCTTTTTGTAGGCTTTCAGGTATTGTTCATAAATTTGCTGCTTTATTATCGGGTCGTTTAAATTGATGCCCTTGACCTTGGATTTATTCGCATATACTTGATTGAGCAAGGCTTCTTTTAAATTTTTCTTATACCAGCTGGAAAGAATAACTGAATTAAAAATTTGGCGAAGATTAGCGAAGTTTTTGCCGGTGTTGACCTCTTTTTCGAGCTGGGGAATGATGATTTCTTTGATGATTTGGGAGGCAATCGTATGGGATTTATTTTGTTGGGATTGCTTCGCTTCGCCCGCAATGACACTATGTTTTTGCATCGCCAAATAATCTTCTTCCAGCATTATTTTTAAATGACTATCGACTACAAAGGCGGTTTGGTTGTGTTCGAAGACTTCCGCTTTCTCTGCCATGATCCATACTTTATTAAAAGTGTTAACAGGAACCTGGGTTGTACCGTACATCTGCTGGGCTTTTGCGTAGACTTTATCCCAAAAGGTCTTGCCTAATTGTTTTTCAGGGTATATTAGGGAAGCTGTGATTTGTTTTAGGATATAATCTTGTTCTAAAAGGTCGCGGCCCATATCGGTTTGACCTAAGACTTCAGGGATCATTCTGTCTTTTTCATAGGGGCTTAGGTTGACCCAAACATCTTTGTCGGGAATAGCCAAACTGGCCAAGAAGTATTTGATGAGTTTTTCACCTTCTTTTTTCAGGGGCTCACCGGACATCTTGTCCTGGCCGACATCCACAATAAAATCAAACAAAAAAGGATTGTCTTTGTGGACGGTCAAGCCCTTGATGATGACCGGGTCATAAGCAGGGCTTAAATTGATCATGCTGCCGGGGGCTGGTAAATTTAATGGTGAAGCTGCATGAGCAAATGGATAAGGAGTTAAGGAAGTTAAGAAAAAACAGACAATTACTGTAAAACTTAAAAGTTTTTTAAACATGGAGTATAGTTCCTTTATTGATTGTCTTTTAGAGATCTTTCGCTTCGCTCAAGATGACGAGGGGAAAGCGCTACCTGATGTTCAAGGATATCATATATTTTGGGGTTGTCAAGTTAGGTATGCTCAATAAAACTATATAACATATTGAAATGAGTTAGGTTATGAATATACTAAAAAATATTTAATTCTATTTAAAATTAGTATCTTAAACCTATATTTCCTGATATTTTTCTTTTAATGCGGTTATGACGTTGGCATCGGCTAAGGTGGTGATGTCTCCTAATACACGGCCCTCGGCGATATCGCGTAGGAGACGTCGCATGATCTTGCCGGAACGGGTCTTGGGGACATCAGCCGTAAAAATAATCCGGGAAGGACGCGCCAGGGCGCCTATTTTTTGAGTGACGTGGCTTTTGAGGGTCTCTTCTGTTTTGGCATTTAGTTTATGGCCTTCCTTGAGAATGACAAAAGCGGCGATGGCCTGGCCCTTGATTTCATCTTTGACCCCGACAACCGCGGCCTCGGCCACCATGTGATTGTCCACCAGGGCGCTTTCCACCTCTGAAGTTGAAATATTATGCCCGGCCACCAGCATAATGTCATCCACCCGCCCCAAAAACCAAAAATACCCGTCCTTGTCGCGTTTGGTGCCGTCCCCGGCAAAATAACTTTTGCCTGACCACCGGCCCCAGTAAGTTTCTTTATAACGCTCTGGGTCCCCCCAAATGCCCCTTAGCATCGAAGGCCATGGACTTGTCAAACTTAAAAAGCCCCCACCAGTAGGGATAACTTGGCCTTCTTCATTGAGGATTTCAGCGTCAATACCCGGCAAAGGCAGCCCCGCTGAACCCGGCTTCATCGCTGTTACGCCGGGCAGAGTGGTGATCATGATCGCCCCGGTTTCCGTTTGCCACCAGGTATCAACGATGGGGCATTTATGGCCCCCGATATTTTCATAATACCATATCCAGGCTTCGGGGTTGATCGGCTCTCCCACACTTCCCAACAAACGCAAACTTCCTAAATTACATCCCTTGGGCCATTGGTCGCCCCATTTCATGAAAGCGCGGATGGCCGTGGGCGCGGTATAAAAAATACTTACCTTGTATTTTTCGATAATACGCCAGAACCGGTCACGCTGAGGCGAATCAGGTGCTCCTTCATAAAGAACTTGGGTGGCGGCATTGGTCATGGGACCATAAACAATATAACTATGGCCGGTCACCCAGCCGACATCTGCGGTGCACCAGAAAATGTCATTAGGTTTCAAATCAAATACCCAATGGGTGGTATTGCATACCCCTGTTAAATACCCGCCTGTTGAATGGACAATGCCTTTGGGTTTTCCGGTTGTCCCGGAAGTATAAAGAATAAAAAGGACATCCTCGCTGTCCATGGCTTCGGGCGCGCAATAGGTCTTTGATTGGCGGACCACATCATGGTACCAATGGTCCCGCCCTGCTTTCATGGGTGCTTCATTTTTGCAGCGCGCAACAACGATTACGTCTTGGATACTGGGTGTCTCTTGTAAGGCGTCATCGGCGATGCTTTTTAGCGGCACAATATTACCCCGCCGATAACCTCCATCGGCCGTGATGAGCAGTTTGGCTTGGGCATCATTGATGCGGTCACGCAGGGCTTCCGCGCTAAAACCGCCAAAGACAACCGTATGGATCGCCCCTATGCGGCTGCAGGCCAACATGGCAAAAACAGCCTCCGGGACCATCGGCATATAAATGGCCACCCGGTCGCCTTTCTTTATCCCTAAGCTCTTAATGGCATTGGCCAATTTATTGACTTCTAAATAACACTGCGCATAGCTGAAAGTCTTTTCTTCGCCGTTTTCCCCTTCCCAAATCAAGGCGGTCTTATTGCCTAAATTGGCCTTGATATGGCGGTCTAAACAATTATAAGAAGCGTTGATTTTCCCGCCGACAAACCATTTGGCAAAGGGCTTGTCCCAGACCAGGGCCTGGTTCCAGGGCGCTGACCATTCAAGCTTTTTGGCGCATTGCTCCCAAAAAGCCACACGGTCGGCCTTGGCTTTGATATAAAGGGAATTGTCTTTGATATTGGCGAGATTATGAAATAAAGCGGGTGTTTGAAAAACGCGGGTTTCCTGCAAAAGATCATCGACTTCGGTTTTCAAGGTGCTTACCTACCTTTTAAGAAACGACATGATCTTTTTAAAATTGGCGTTGTCAGCAGATTTTAGCAACTCACACATGGCCATTTCGGACGTGGTGACGGTGATCCCTTCATCGCGCATGCGGGCAATGGCCAGGTGACTGTCCAAGGGTTGCCGCGAGGAGACCGCGTCAGCAATCAAATGCACTTGATAGCCATGACGGTTGAGGTCGCGGGCAGTTTGATAAACGCAGACGTGCGTTTCAATGCCTGTCACTAAAATTTGACGCCTATTTACCTTCTTGAGATGTTCAACGAATTCAGGGCAGTCATAACAACTGAAGCTTCGTTTATGGATGGGTTTGATCATGGGATACAGCAAATCCTTGACGGATGGGACAGTCTCCCCAATTTTATCAGGTGCCTGCTCGCTCCAGAGGATAGGCAGGGCAAATGATTCCGAGGCCCTGATCAAATGCTCGATATGTGTCAGCACTCTTTCATGCTCGTGCACCAACCCTGCAAGCTTGCCCTGGACATCAATGACTGCTAAAGCGGTATTTTCAACTTCTAACATTGATATTTTTTTAATTCCCCTGCTGTTCTGTTTCAATAATACCACAGGCGATACGGGCCCCGGCATTTCCCGAAGGTTGGCTAAAATCGTCCTTGTTGACATGCATGATGATCGACAGACCGTTGACCGCGTATTTACCGCCGTTTAATGTAAGTCCGGGCATGAACACAGAGAACGCACCATTACCATCAGCTCCAACGTCAATATTCCCCATGTCCCCGGCCATGGCTTTCATGGGGCCGTCCTTGGGATATAAACCATGCGGTGATTTGTCCGGATTAAAATGTCCGCCCGCAGCCATGCCCAAGTCCCCGCATTTACCCACGGCATGGATATGAAAACCGTGTGGCCCCGGAGGGACATTGGACACCTTGGCCACAACAGTCAAACCGCCCTTTTCTTCAGTTAAAGTCACTTGACCGGAAATTTTAGAATCCGGTGATGTGCCTTTGAGAAAAGCAGTCGCCGTTGCTGACCAGGCAGGTCCTGCAAATAAATACGCCGCACCCATGAGAAATAAAATAAAATTAAATTTTTTCATGACTCCCTCCTCAATTGTTTAGCGTCCTTGTCATGGAATTCAATCTTTTAATTCAATTCCAACCGGACAGTGGTCCGAACCCATCACGTCTTTTAATATAAAGGCTTTTTTTAATTTGGGCAACAAATTTTCCGTCACGAAAAAATAATCGATGCGCCAGCCCACATCACGGGCACGGGCGCCGGTATAATAATCCCACCATGTGTAGTGCCCCCCGTCCTTAGTAAAATGACGGAAGGTGTCCACATACCCACCCTTAATGAATTTACTGACCCACTCTCTTTCTTCCGGAAGAAATCCCGTGTTTTTGGCGTTTTCTTTGGGCCTTGCCAGGTCAATTTCCGTATGGGCGGTGTTGACATCGCCGGTGACGATTATTTTTTTGCCTGCTTTGCGTAATTTTTCTATATTTGTAAAAAAAACATCATAAAATTTCATTTTAAAGGGTACCCGTTTATTGCCCTGCCCGCCGTTAGGGTAATAAATATTAAACAAGATAAAATCCCCAAAATCCGCGATCTGCGTGCGGCCTTCATTGTCAAATTCTTTCATGCCAAGCCCTTCAATGACAGACTTAGGCGGAATTTTGGAGTATACCGCCACCCCGCTGTATCCTTTTTTTTCGGCAGCAGACCAATATGAATGGTAACCATCCGGCTTTAAAATCTTTTCAGACAATTGTTCCGGGTGCGCCTTGGTCTCTTGCAGGCATAGGATGTCCGGTGATTCTTTTTGAAGCCATTCAATAAATCCTTTTTTTTCAATGGCACGTATGCCGTTGACGTTCCATGATAGAATTTTCATAATTGCACCGGCACCCGTTTGGCCCCCCAATGTCCCTGGCTTGATTCAAAAAAACCCGGGATTTGATGTCCGCAAAAAACACATGCATTATTTCGTAAATTGTATTCTCCTAAAACAAACCAATCACGCTCAATTAATAATTTTTTACATGAAGGGCAATAGGTGCTGGAGCCCGTCTTGTCATGCACATTGCCGGTATAAACATAGTGCAGCCCTTTGGACAAAGCAATGTCCCGTGCTTCTTGCAATGTATTCTTAGGAGTGTAAGGGCGATCAAGCATTTTATAATCCGGATGAAAAGCGGTGAAATGCAGCGGCACATCCGGACCCAGATTGTCCATGATCCATTGGCACATGTCCGCTGTTTCGGTTTTTGCGTCATTAAGCCCGGGAATCATCAGATTGGTGATCTCAAACCATACTAAAGTTTCTTTTTTTAAATAGACCAGCGTGTCTAAAACAGGCTGTAAATGACTCAAGGTAATTTTATTATAAAAATCTTCCGTAAAACCCTTAAGGTCCACATTCGCGGCATCCATGTGCTGATAAAACTCTCCGCGTGCTTCCGGCGTTATATAACCGGCGGTAACAGCAATGGTTTTTATGCCGAGTTTATGGCATTCAACGGCTGTATCTATGGCGTATTCGGCGAATATCACCGGATCATTATAGGTGAAGGCAATACTTTTAGTTTCCAATCTTTGAGCGGCTTGGGCTATTTTTTGCGGACTTGCTTCTTCGGTGAGACGGTCAAACTCTTTGGATTTGCTGATGTCCCAATTTTGGCAGAATTTACACCCCAAATTGCACCCGGCCGTGCCAAATGAAAGGCAAGATGTCCCCGGTAAAAAATGGTTAAGGGGCTTTTTTTCAACGGGATCAAGGCAGAACCCGCTGGAGCGGCCGTAGGTGGTCAAGACCATTTGATCATCGATATTCTGGCGCACAAAACAGAAACCCCGCTGGCCTTGGCTCAAGGTGCACAGCCGCGGGCAAAGATGGCATTGCAGGCGGCCATCATCAGTTTTGTTCCAATAACGACCCAGGTACATCATATGATCTTAAGATATTTTTTTAATTTCTTCAGGAGATATGATACCGACGGAAACGATCATCTTAAGAGCTTCTTCCACTGTCCAGCCGCAATCCAAGGCCTGGGACGGTTTGATGATAAAAATAATGCCCGTCAACGGATGGGGAGCGGTTGGCACAAAAACTTTATACATCTCTTCCCCGTTTTGGTTTTTGATGGAGCCCGTTACAAAGGCCAGCATCCATCCGTTGCCGTTAAAAATATTCACCAAAACAGCTTTTTTAAACGGCTGTTTTTGCGGATCGGTCATGGAAAGGGTGTCGGAAATCTGTTTGCCGACCCCGTAAATGAATTTAATGATAGGGATCCGCTCGGTAATGTTGTCAATAAGCCTGAAAATTTGGCGGCCCAGCACATTGCTGAATATCAAACCGATAATGTATAAACTGATTAAAAGCAGTAAAATACCAAGACCCGGGATTTGGCGTATATCAATAAAATGATCCAAGAATTTCATCACTTGTTTGTCAATGAGCTCATATAAAAGCTTGATGGCCCCAATGCATAATAAAAGAGGGATAATGGCCAAAAGGCCGCGCAGGATGTAGACGCGTATATGGATAAAAAAACTTTTCATGGAAAAAATATATTAGCATAAAATCGTTGATAATACATTAAAAAATACGGTTGAACTTTCATATGACATGGGATAAGATAATCACTCACTATGAACCGTAAACCATGCAACCCTAATTTCAATACTCCACCGAAAGAATTCTCCAAGGAAGAGCTCAACAAGATCGCTGCCGGCTCTATCGCGGGAAACGTGCGCGCCGATTTTGCTGATTTGGGCCGCGAAGATATTGTCTGGGAAACCGAACAATTGGCCAAGTCCCACGGCATTTACCTGGAATTTAACCGTGACAAAGAAGCGGCGGGAAACAAAGAATGGATTTATATGCTGCGTATCAGCATACCCGGCGGCGGCCCTTTGACACGGCAGCAATATAATCTGGTTGAAGATTTAAGCGAAAAATACACCAAGGACCCGGATGGCTATCCTTCCATCCGTCTGACCAACCGCCAAAATATCCAACTGCATTGGGTCAAAAAACAAAATGTCCCTCCCATTATCAAGGCCCTGGCAGAATCAGGGCTCAATACACTCAATGGCTGCGGGGACAATACCCGCAACGTCATGGGCTGCCCGCTGGACCATTTTTCTGATGTTATCAACACCAATGCCCTGGCCCGAAAAAGCGGTGCCTATTTCCAGATGCCGATGGAGCCTTTTATTTCAGTATGGCAAATTGACCCTGATAAAATCCGCAAGCCCGGCGAATCATTTGCCTATGGTAAAAACCTGCTTAACCGCAAATTTAAAATCGGCTTTGCCACGGTGCATAAGGATGATCATGGAAACTTAATCCCTGATAACTGCGCCGAGGTCTTAAGCGATGACGTGGGAGTGGTCCCTGTTGTCAAAAATAATAAAGTAATTAAATTCCAGATTTACGTCGGTGGCGGCCAAGGCGAGCGCAACGGCAAGCCTTCCATGGCTTGTTTTGGCTTGGCCCTAGCCCAGGTGGATGAAGCTGATTTATTAAAGACCTTGGATGCCGTGGTCAAGGTCCACCAGTATTGGGGAGACCGGGAAAACCGCGTCTGGGCAAGGGTCAAATTTGTAGTTAAAAAGATGGGCATTGCCTGGTACCGCGAACAAGTTGAAAAAATCCTTGGGGTCAAACTAGAATTACCAGACCCTCATTTAGACCCAGGCGCCCGTCACATGCATCATGGCTGGATCAAACAACCCAGCAATGGCCAATGGACTTATGGCATGTATTTAGAAAATGGCCGTATCATTGACAACTCCCCTAACGGCAAACTGAAAAGTTTGTGCAAGCATTTGATGAATAGCTATCCTGTCGAGTTTATGATTACACCCAATCAGGACGCCTTATTTGTCAATTTGCCCGAAAACTTGAAAATCGCTTTTGAAGCTGATCTTAAAAAATTTGGCTTCGGAGAACGCCATGGCAAGCCCTATTCCAACTTGCGTCTGCTTTCCGGGGCATGCGTTGGCCGCAACACTTGCCGGTTGACTTATACGGATTCGGAAAAATTTGAGCCCGAGTTAATCGATCAATTGGAAGCCATGGGCTGGGGTGATATAAAAGAGTCTGTGGGGATCACGGGCTGCGAACGTCAGTGCTTCAGGCCTGCCACCAAGACCTTTGGTTTGATCGGTTCCGGGTTTAACCGCTATCAGTTAAAATTGATGGGCTCTGAGGATGCCCGCCATCAGGGCCTGCCTTTGCTTTCGGCAGACGGCAACAGCATATATCTTAAGTCAATCCCCCGCGAACGGGTGGCCCAGGTCATTGATGTCCTGCTTAAAAATTGGAAAGCCAATGCGAAATCCAAAGAAAGCGCCGGATATTTTCATCGCCGCATCGGCATGGAAGCCATTATATCTCACCTCAAAGAAAACCCCGCCACTTCTGACTTAATGGCAAAAACCTTACCAGCTGATTGTATTGTTGATTAAAATAATTAAGTAGACACCTAGCGTATCCTTAATTCTAATTGAATTAAAGATACGCTAGGTGTCTACTTAATTCTCTCTTCTTTGTTATTTAGTTTCTGTCTTAGATAAATCCAATCCGGCTTGTAATTCGGCTAAAGCTTGATTGATGTATCCGATGGCTGCGACCCGATGCCCGCCGTAATCATGCGTGGCTTTGAGTAAATCCTGTTTTGCGCCCCTGAGCTTGCGCATGGCCTTATGGATTTCGGGATGATGGTCATGATGCATGGGTTTTACTGTGACCCCAGCTGTGGCAGCGGCAGGCGGTTCGGCCGGCGGAGGAGTTTGGGCAAAACTTGGTGCTGTTAAAATAAAAGCCCCGAACATCAACGACACTAAAACGTTTTTCATACAATTTCTCCTTTTTTAAATTATGCTTTATAGTTAACTATATCCTTCATGTGATTAAAACAAGATTAAAGCAAAATTAAAAAAATCAAATCTCATATTCAGGGTCCAAAACAACGGATTTGACCAAAAGATCGACGATCTTTTTAACGGCCGCCTCGGATTCTTCATTTTCCACGAGCACCAAATCAATGCTCTCTGCGGTAAAACGATCATCCTCACCGACACAAACAACCAGGGTGCGGTTGGGGGCATTGAGTTTTTTGAGCATGTTCAATTCATACTGGTCGATATCGGTGATGCTGGTAATTAAGATCAGGCCGGCATCCGTCATCAAGTGCGCCAACTCACCTAATTGCACGAGGGCATCGTATTTACCCAAGGTTCTATCTTTCGAATCCTGCGTTGCCAAGACCAGGCGGTTGGAGATCCCCAAAAAATAAACATTTTTACCTAAGTTAAACAATGATTCTTCCAGGGCCTTGGCAATACGCTGTTTGCCGGTATCGATTTTTCCGGCAAGGACAATGAAAGCGGATTTATGCTGGTATTTTTGGGCGCGAAGCTGTGGCGTGATATGCGAGCGTTCCCAACCATAATCACGTTTTTTAATCTGTTGGTTTAAACTTGAATCACTGTCAAAAACCGGCGCTAAAATGATCCCTCCTCCGGCGATTTCATAATTGTCCACCAGGACAAAACGCCCGGTTTGGGCGATATCAGCTGCCACATCAAAAGCAACGGGTTTGAGGGTCTCAAAAATGATCTCACCTACCTCATGGCGGTCCACGTGGGGCTTTTGGCTCGTAATCAGTTCCGCGGCATTCAGCACATGGATAACATCAGCCACGATCACCGGTACTTGCTGGGTGGTGATTTTCAATTTATAGGTCTTGCCCTTGACCAAGGGTTGTTTGCCCATCCAAAAAATATTGGCGCGGAATTTGTTGCTGACATGCGGCAACTTTTCTGATGCCTTACAGAGGATTTCACCCGGACGGACATAAATTTCCGTGTCATAGGTAAATCCAGTACTTTGTCCGGCATAAGCTTCTGTGCGTGGCGGGCCATTAAAGTATTCTACTGTTTTAATTCGATTTTTTTTGCCGGAAGGCAAAAAAACAACATTATCTCCCACTTTAATAGTACCGCACTCGACCCTGCCTGCAACAATACGTCGGTCATCCCTACTTTCTGTGAATTTATATACATCCTGCACCGGCATGCGAAAAGGCAACTGATCAAGAGGAGCAGCTTTTTCAAAACTATCAAGCACTTCTAAAACACTACCCTCTTTATACCAGGGCATATTTTTAGAAAGAGAAATCATGTTATCACCATTGTAAGCCGCAATGGGGATGAATGCTTGGGGGGAAAGGCCAATCTCCGTCAGGAATTTAGTGTAGTCTGTCTTGATTTGTTCAAATACTTTTTGGTCATAATGGACCAAGTCCATCTTATTAACACAGACGGCGATGTTCTTGATGCCCAAAAAACGCATCATATAGCCGTGGCGTTTGGAATTTTCTTTGATCCCTTCGTGGGCGTCGATCACCAATAATGCTGCCTCAGCACGCGCGGCGCCGGAAACCATGTTCTTTAAGAATTCAATATGACCGGGCGCATCGATGATGATGTAATCGCGTTTGGTAGACTTAAAAAATGACCGCGCGGTATCAATGGTGATGCCCTGGGCTTGCTCATCCTTGAGAGCGTCCAATAAAAACGCATATTCAAAGGGCTTGGCGTTGCGCTTGCATTGCGCTTTGACCGCTTCTAATTTACCTTCGGGCAAGGAGCCTGTATCAGCCAAAAGACGTCCTACCAAGGTACTTTTGCCGTGGTCCACGTGGCCGACGATGACTACATTCATCTGCTCGCGCTGATTCATAAATATCCTGTCATTCTGACAATTGTCATTCTAACTATTCCTTGTCATTCCGGCGAAAGCCGGAATCTTTAATCAAATTGCTTTCGATAAAGACCCCGGATTAAAACATTCCGGGGTGACATTCGCACTTATGAATTATGACATCCCGTAAAAGCATCGGGATGTCATAATTCATGTGCTCATGTCACATGTACCCTTCTTTACGCAAGGTTTCCAGGCCGCCGTTGTCTTCCTTGTCCTGGGCGCGGCCGGAACGTTCGGCGATGTTCTTGAATTTGCCTTCCTTTAATTCTTCGACAACATCCGCCACATTTTTGGCAGTGGAATCAACCGGAAAGGTGCAAGGATAGCACCCCAGGGAACGGTAACGCTTGCCGTTGCCTTGGTCAAAATACAAATGCGTGATAGGGATAACTTCACGCTGGATGTATTCCCAGATGTTTAGTTCCGTCCAGTCAAGCAAAGGATGGATGCGGATGTGCGTGCCAGGCGCAAAATCAGTTTTAAACTGGTTCCATAATTCCGGCGGCTGGTCACCGACATCCCAGTCGCTGTTTCTGTCGCGCGGGGAAAAATAACGCTCTTTGGAGCGTGAACCTTCCTCGTCAGCACGGGCGCCGACGATGACGCCGATATACGGCTCGGTATTGGTATCCACTTCGTATTGGCCGGTTTTATGATTAAGACGCAATCGTGGCCAAGCGCCTGAAAGAGTATTTTTTAAAGCATCTGTCTTTAGCGCTTTGCAGCAATTGATACGGTCCAAGGCCCCGTCAGGAAAAGTGCGCTTGTCTTTTAAGGCCTGGGTATTTTGGCCCACAATCATGTTTAATTTGAATTTTAGGGCCAATTCATCGCGGTATTTGATCATTTCCGGGATCTTGTAACTGGTATCAATATGGACCAATGGAAATGGCACATGGCCAAAAAAAGCCTTGCGTGCCAGCCACAGCATCACCGTCGAGTCTTTGCCGATGGACCATAACATGACCAAGGACTTAAATTCGCGATATGCCTCGCGTAAAATATATACGCTCTGGGATTCTAAAGCATCAAGTTTATCCATAATACCGAATTAAGTAGTCACCCACCGTAACCTTAATTAATTCGAATTCGGGTTACGGTAGGTGTCTACTTAATTACCTTTCCATTTAGGATTGTTATGTAGACCGCATTCTTTTCCTTCGGGCTGCTCCCACCACCAGCGGCCGGCGCGGATATCCTCACCGGGTTTAACAGCGCGGGTGCATGGCGCGCAGCCGATGGAAATAAATCCTTGGGCGTGCAGCGGACTGATATCAACGACATTCTTCTTGTTATAATCCCTGACTTGCTCCAAGGACCAATTATAAAGCGGATTTAATTTAACTTTTTTATTGGCCTCGTCCCATTCTACCGGCTCAAGAAGAGCGCGTGTTTCAGCCTGTTCTCGACGTAAACCCACCATCCAGGCGTCCATGCCGGCCAAAGCCCTCTGTAAAGGCTCGACCTTGCGCACATGGCAGCAAAGTTTACGGTTTTCAATGCTTTCATAAAAAAGATTAATGCCTTTGGTGCGCACCATTTCCTCAACGGTCTTGGTATCAGGATAATATATTTTAAATTTAATCTTGCTGTATTTCTTTTGGTTTTTTGCCATCAGATCATAGGTTTCAACAAACAGGCGTCCGGTATCCAAGGTAAAAATTTCTATACCCGGCGCTGTTTTGGCAATCATGTCCGTAATGGCCTGGTCTTCTTCACCTAAACTGGTGGCAAAGCAGACCTTTGAGGCAAATTCGTCCGCTGCCAGTTTGATGATCCCTAAGGCATCAAGACCCTTTGCTTTTGTATTAAGTTGTGTAACACGTTCAGTGTTCATATCTACCTTTTAAAAATTTTTAATGGGAAGTGCCGTGCAATTTAGACAGCTTGCGAACGCCTGATTAGCGATGAGAGTGTAAAAGTCTAGACTCTCTTGACAAACGTTCTTTGACCCACAATCGAAGCAGTGTCAGATATCCAAGTCCTTTGGTAGCGGCAATCTCTTTAAGAGACTCAATGGTCCCGTCATCTATTCGAAGCGAAACCAAACGCTTGCGGGGTTTTGTAAATTTAATATTATGGACTTCTTTAAGGTCATGCAAGTAATCAGTTACATCATGTGTGGCCCAGAATTTGGCTTCTTCTGTCTCAGATTTAAACTTTGGAATATGTTTGGTCATTTTCATAAGTTTTTATTTTCTCCTATATCTGCTACGTTCAGCGTTGGACATATTACGAGCAGTGACCACCCTGGCTAAGCCGCCAAATCTAAATTTGACGATAATTGTTAGAAATCGTCCATTATCCGTTTGCCCAAAAATGTAGTAGTGCTGCTCTCTACTTTTCAAAATAACAGGATTATTAGTACAAGCCTCTTCGGCTTCCTCCGGAGACACGTTGTGTCTGGCAATGTGCCCTCTATTGGTATCATCCCATTCAAAAGAACGGATTATCACACCAAATCTCCTTTACCTATTTCAAGTGTATATGTATATACAAAAGAAGTCAATGATTTTTAAAAAATTTGTGCTAAGGGCGTGTCAAACTTGGCAGTAAACCTAATCGAAGAAATAGGGCCTTTGGTGGGGGTGAAACATCACCTTAATTCGAATTAAACATTAAATGAAAGGCGCCATTAACAGTTAAATTGGACGTAAAACGGACAATATTAAAATTAAACCCTTTAAACCCGGCAGGCATATCAGTGGAAGGACCTTCCTGAAAAGTCGGAAAACTTGTCCTTGTAAACTGTTCAATGAACCGGGGCTGAAAATTCAAATCAATCCCGCCTGGTTTTTTAATTTCAGGGGAAATTACAGCACGATCCGCAGAATTACCTATTCTCGGATTATACCCATCCACTCCCGGATGAGGCACAAAGGTGGTCATATCTATCGGCAAATTCACTTCATTGGGATCCACTTCGTTTGGATTCACTGCCTTAGCGACAATTCTATAAAGGTTATTTAAAGCTTCCTTAATGGAATCAGGGTTACCGCTCATACCAGGCCTTCTTGCCTGTTTCGCGGCATAAACATCCAATTCTTCGTCTAACTTAGAACGCCTTAGATTTATTGCCAAAGACAAAACTTTCAGCACATCACTAGTAAAATGTATTTGATGTAAGGAGTCCTTTGATCCGGAATCCCTTAAATTTTGTGCTATCCTGACAAACAGGTTCACGGCGTTAGGGCCCATCAAGACTATACCGTTTAACACTGTAAACTGTTTTAATTGTCGATTGGATAGATCATAAAGTTCTTCTTTTAAATGTTTTATAGTTTTTTCACCGCGAGGCATTATTCTGTTCTCATATAAAAGTTCAGAAATGTCCATTTTTTCTATAATTTCTTCAACCATGGGTGTACCCTTCTTGGATAAATACGTATTGAGCCAGCCAAGTGCCGACAAGATCATGCGATTTACCCTTGATGCCATCAAGGTGATCTGCGAATCCTTAATCTGCCGTATCGGGCCATAATAGGAGTGTTCGTCATAAATGAAGAAGTGCCCACCCGCAGGCATGCTTGGCACGGCGCGAAAACCATTGGTAATGCCCCAATCAAGGCGGGTATAATTGTGATCAACTTCCTTCCTATCATGAAAAACGAACATCACCCGCGCATGGTCCCACGTAGGCAAATCCGTATATTCCTTTTGAAACTCACCTGTTTCAAATTTATTCTTGATTGCCAGTAATGAGTCAAAGTAAGCATTGCCGCTGCCTTGGAGTTCTGGGCTATCAACGACAATAGGAATATCGTCCCTCAATTGTAGTCCATTGATCAAGGCACCATTTTTTAGACGTATGCTTTCCAAATGTTGTTTAATTCTTTCTTTTTCATCGGGATTTTCAGCTATGACCACGATCGCGTTAATTCTCGGTTTTTTCTTAGAATCAAGTTCTATACCTATTTCCTTGGCGCCCTCTTGCCTTGCCATGTCCTCGATCTTTTGTTCCCTAGAAAGGCCTTCATCCATATTTCTATATTTCTTGTCCGGATCGAGTAAATGATTGAGATGGTCTTTTAAATCTTTCGTGCTCAGCAGCAGGTCATGATACCAATCCATGTGTATTTGTTTTAAATTCGGAAACCAATAAAAATAATATCCAATGCTAAGTTCAGCCAATCCAAATGTAATGACCAGATAACTTAAATTGACAATTCGAAAGACAGAAAGTAGAACTAAACCCCCGATAAAGACAGCATTGCCCAAATTCCTCATTTGTCTCATGAATTTGCCTTTTCGAAAAGTTATGCTCGTTTGCGGAGTCTGGCTGCCAAAGGCGGTTTTCCCTTCCCGTATTTTATAATCCAGCCTTTCTTTGCTTTCATTAAAGATATCCAGTCTCTTGGGAGATTCAGGGAAATTTGCCTCAATATATTGCCTATTGCGCTTTTTGACTTCCAAGGGACTTAATTCATTTCCTCTAACTACTAATAAATCCCGGCTTTCTAACAGCTTGGTTAACCGTTCACAAGGGGTATCTGCTTGCGGGACTTCTATCCTCATTTTATCTTCTATGGCTTTTATTAACTCCTCCGGGATCATGGGACTATCTATGAATTGATCTTCTGAATAATCGATATAATCCGGATCATCGGGTTGGGGGTAGCTTCCGGGCATCAACGCGTTTCCCATTCTCAATAATTTGGGAAGCCCATTGTCCTCGAGAATTCGTTCACGCGATGTTTCTATGACGGCTTGAAATTTCAAGAGCCTGCGTCCCCACACCGAAATACCTTTGCCATTCATCTCCCACGGATTATCATCGGGCATTTTCTCACCTAAGGCACTATCAAGACCGGCCCAATTATGCAATAGATATAAAAATTGTATGGCATACTCCATATATTCCATCAAAACATTTTTATCATGGATCAACTCCCGATGCTGGTAAGGATCATCTTTCATACGTCCCTCCATGACATCAAAAACTTGAAAAGTATTTTCACATAGCTCAATAAAACGGGGATAGGTCCTCATATATTCCCCATTTAAGGAAGGTCCGCGGGTCCACATCAATTTCGGGGTATAACGCATGATACGAAATGCCTTACCGGCATTATTAAGGATGGTATTAAAATCATTGAGCACTTCTTCAGGCGTGAATGAATCTTGTTTCATCATACGTTTGACTATTGTCTGCCAATTTTTTAATGGGTCAAACACACCTTTATATACATTTCCCTCAGAAATAGTAATAATAGGATACTTGTCACCATTTGAGGTGGTAACAGTCATTGCCTGATTTGTAGAATGACCATTTCCATTACCTTTTTCTTTGCCGTTCCCATTTGTGTCGCCATTTTGATCTTTGTATAAATCAAATTCATTCACGAAACTACTTCTTTTCTTTTCTCGTGAGGACCTGGGTATTACAAATTTATGGTGAAACCTGCCCCACAACCCTCTAAGAAAAATTACTCCTACTGTTGCCGGAATGAAGAATTTAACTGTTTGGTCATATGTAATGGAAGGAAATTCTTGGTCATTGTTCAATATAATTTCGGCGTATTTATCTCTCACCTTAAATAAAGTATCCAGCATACCTTTGTAACTGTGGGGCAATTCACCTAAAGCTAATTCATGCAGCCAATTTTCAGATTTCTGGTATACGGCATGTTGGTCTCTCAGAAAATTTAACCAGGCTTCAAATTTTCTTGGATCAACCGAATCTTCCAATTGATGGGAAATGTACGGCAAATTCAATTCCTCCGGATATCGGGGGCCATACCCTGCCATGATCGGCTGCACCCGGTACTTTGGATCTTCATTAAGGGCCTCTATGGCCCATCTTGCTGCCACTTTATTGATTTGCGCGTCCCTTAAAGCAATGCCGCGGGGGTCATCCATGGACTTGAGTTCTCCGGCACAATAGGTGGCCAAGATCACATTCAAGGCCCATTCCTGCTGCGTTCGATCATACATTTTTCTTAATGCCCCGCGATAAACACGGTTGACAGCCGTATCTTTGGCCTCATGAACGTCTTGCCAGATTCGACCTGACGCAATTTGGGATTCAACTTTTACAAGAAACCTATCATCAGAGGATTTCAAATAAGCATCCAGGAGCAATAAACGACCTTCGGAAAAACCCATCAAATGCATCAATATATCATCAGGCACTTCTCTTGCAAATTGGACAAGACGTACTAATCCGGAATTTTTTGATCCTTGGACATAATTTTGCTTTTGTGGATCTCCAAGGCCATCAAAATAGCTTAAAAACCTGTCTTTTGGGATTTTCGAAAATGCAGGTTCATCTAAGGGGTATTCGGAGATATTTGATTCCGTTGGACTACTTCTAATAAGCTCTTCGGTTGCATCTACAGCTTCGGTGTACAATTTGTGCCTTATAAGCATTTTTCGCCAACTTGGTGATGTTATTAAGAAACGACGGTTCTCCTCTGCCAATTTTAGGATCCGAGTGCGATTGGGAACGTCACCATCGATCGAAAAACTGATATTATCGAATGAGGCAGGGTTGAAGGCTTCACTGATATGGTCCAATGCTGTTTTCCTTAAAATTGAATCTTTATTTAATCCCGCTAATTTATTAATTTTTTCTTTCCGCGGATCATCAGAGTGTTGAGTAACATAAGCATTAAGATAATTATACACTCCGGCCAATTGCATGGGACTCCAAAAATAACTCTTGTTTGGATCAACTTGCAAGTTTGAATCAACTTGTAAATTACTTTGTAAAAAACGGTCCATGGCAATTGATTCCGGATGCTCAGCCAGAGATGTATCGCCTGAAAGGGCCAATAGGGTCAGGAACACCTTGTTGGCCCTTTCAGGCGATACATCAGGATACGGGGACCTGACACTGGGAGTGAAATCCGCTTCAGTTAAATTATCGAATATTGTGGGATTGTCAGAGAGAAGATCTTCAAAGTAAAGATAGGCCAGGGTAAGCAGTTCTTTTTTATTTTGTTTCGCGGCATCATTGATGATTTGGATGAAAAAATGAAGTTCAGGGTCTTTGCGCGCGAGCATAAATCTAAACAGCTCTTGCACAACAAAGTCTTTATAGGGCAAATTCAAAATCATGTGTTGGATATTTTGAAAAAAATCTTCGCTGTTTTGATATTCCGTAAGAAAGGTATTTAATGTTTCCCAGCGAGCAATAGGATCACCAAGAGTCATGATTTCATGCACGATCGATTTTGAACTTCTCAATCCGCCTCCCCTTACTCTGGCTATAATGTCAGCCGCGGAATTGCTACTTTCAGCCGCTCCCATGTTTCTTGTTGCGGCAAGAACAAAAGCAGCCACGCTACCCTGTAAAAATAATCTGCGTGAAATCTGTGTTGCATCACTCGCCATTGCTTGATCTACTTCCACTCTGGATTTACCTTGTCCCAAAAGCCCCATTTTTCTTAAAACTGCTTCCTGTTTCAAATAGCCAGCCTGAAGTCTAAGAATTTCTCCCATCCAGTAATCCACTTTTGCTCGTTTATCATCCACATTCTCCAGTTTAAGATTACCCCGCTTTGCTTCAGATCTCCATTCTATAATAGCTCTCTCTTTTGATTCTTTTGCCTGTTCAATTTGGACAATTAAATCATTGATGCTATTAATAGTCTGAATCAATTCTTTCGCAAGATCCAATTTTGTTTTCTCAATCTTACTTTCAATTTTTTGTTGCTCTACACCAAGCATTTTATCTTCTGTGTTCCTTTGTTTATCAAAAATAGGAAGATCAATTTGCAATGTCGGGTTTGTTCCCGAGGCCATGGTTGAAACTCTCCACCATTCGCCGCCAAGAGGTTCAAAAAATGAATTTTTAAGGCCATCTGTAGGATCAGAGGGGGTCATGACCCCTGCAAAGTTGAAAACAGGCAATTTTTTCAACTTTTGTAATGCCAAAGTTTTTTTCATCACCTTTCGAGCTTGTAGTGCCAGCTGCATCCGTAAATCCGGACTCTCGTCTATGGCTTCATACAATATATCCGCAATTTCATTGTTACCATTTGCAATTATTTCAACTGCGTCCCCAAACTTCTTATATCCCTTGTAACCCGCTTTATTCAAAACTGTATCTAATTCAAGAGCTGACTTTAGCCGAACTTGTGAAGAACCATCCCAAACTTCTTCCCAAATGCCATGATTATTGTTTGGATCTAAAATACTGTCCTTTCTGATTGAATCAATCCTATAAAGCCTGCTTTTCTCAATGGTCCCGTCCCACATAAGTCTTGCAAGCATTTTCTGTTTTTCATCTTCTGGGATTGGCAGGAATTTTCCATTCCACGGTAGTTTCGGATTAATCGGCTCATCGAGGTTTGTTATTTTTGCCTTGGCTCGTAATTCATTAATTTCAACCGTCAAGGTACGCATCTGACGCTGAAAATCCAGGATTTGATTTCTGATTATATTGATCTTATTCTCAAAATCATTAATTTCAGGTACCGTAGAATAACGGCTCTCTTTCCTTCTTTCCATTATTGCCTTTATACCTTCCCTGTCACGCACTAATCCTTTCAATTGCTCGATTCTTTGCTTCACAGCACCCAATTCAATAAAAAGATCTTCTGCTTGATTGTTCACTTGATAACGTTTTATTTGCCAAGCATCATAAAGCGTCTTTGCAACTTCGAAAGCCAATGCTCTTTCCTTGCCTACTTTATGCGTAAAATAATCGACGAGCCTTCCGGAAATCAGATAAAGGACATCAAGACCTTGACCAAGAGGATTAATGGCATTGCCTTTTAAAAATGCACCCAAGAATTCATCTAAAGCCCCTGTGACCCCGCTTACCCATTTGATTTGATTGCTTCCCCCCGGCCTAAAAACCCCTGCTGTAAGATTAACACTTTCTTCCCCAGGTAAATTCTGAGCTAATTTAGCTTCGAGATATCCAAAATGTTCTTGGGCCGTTAATAGATCATTACCCAGCACCTGGTTTGCTAATTGATCAGGAAGTAAGGATGGTTCCGGGGCAGGGAAAAAGGATTGCGGGTCATTGGTATCAAAGGTTATCTGGGCGTCAAGGTCAATACCTTCAATGGCAAAAACAACCGCCGTCGTGACACTTCCGAAAATAAAAAATCTGCGTGACATGCCTTTGGGATTATTAATCATTGCTTGATCTTTAGATGTACTGGCCATTCCGTCAATCGGTAAAACAAAAGGCGATTCAAGATTAACAAACCAATTATCATATGAAGCATGCGGAGGCGGTGGCGGCCCAGACGCTGCTGACGGCGATGACGGGAATTCCCCTGTAAGACCGGCAGCCAATATGTCTTTTCTTTCTTTGCCGGTTGGAATGTAGACTGTCACAGGCATGTCCTGTGTCAATACATGCTGCGGGTCAAGTACCATTACTTTAACTGCTACAGAGTCTCCAGGGCTCTGCTCCTTACTGCTTATGCCGGATTTGACATCCACCACCTTGCCTATTACTCGAACATGTCCT
>Ga0207035_1102_pt1 | contig 23052 bp, 21 predicted proteins | sample Alteio_BWMinCont_77_FD_153272 | JGI IMG/M metagenome (GOLD analysis project Ga0207035, IMG submission 153272) | Enriched cells from forest soil in Barre Woods Harvard Forest LTER site, Petersham, Massachusetts, United States -... | ecosystem: Environmental > Terrestrial > Soil > Temperate forest >... | reverse complement strand
TGGTCACCAGAGGAATTTTATCGGGTAACCGATATTGCAGAATCCTACATAGGCCATTTTAATCAATATTTGGTGCGAGGCGGATTTCCACAAACAGCTCTAATGAGCAGTATAACCCAATCGCATAGATTATTACGTGAAGATATTATTGACAAAGTCTTAAAACGAGACATGACAGCACTGTTTGGTGTACGTCATGTACTTGAACTTGAGCAGACTTTTCTTTACCTTTGCATGCATGATGGTGGGCTGCTTGATATGCAGCAGCTTTGCAGTAACCTTTCTGTGAAACGCCCAACTGCGCAACATTTTATTGACTTACTAGAAGCGACTCATTTGATATACCGCTTACAACCCTATGGCTACGGAAAAGAAATCCTGCGTGCAAAATTTAAAGTTTATTTGGCAGATCCTGCCATTGCATCAGCGGTTTTACTTAAAGGAAATAATGTACTCGATAACCCTAGAGATTTGGGGGTTGCAACTGAAACTGCCGTCTTTAAACACCTATTCGCGCGTTACTATCCAAAAAGCATACGATTTACTTATTGGAAAGGTAATAAGGAACATGAAGTGGACTTAATAGCCGAAACAGGAAACCAAAAAATCCCATTTGAAATAAAATATCGTGCTAAAAAAACTGGCACGCGTGAGCTCAAAGGATTGCTAGAATTTTGCAATAAAGAATCCAACAAGTATGCTTACGTGGTTACAAAGTCACTAAAAGACTTTGGATTAGTGAATAACACTAATTTAAAACATACAAAAATTATGCAAATCCCAGCAGCCTTGCTTTGTTATTGGATGGGACAGTCCGAGCTTTCGCAAACTAATTCTCTAGATTAGATTTGATTTTTACAGCTAATCAATTTTTCAAGTTTCCTCATATCTTCTTCATAAATACCCATTGTTTTTTCATCAAGAAACTCCACTCCCACCCTTGCAATTCTGGTACGGTACCCGGAGTCAATGCGATGTATAAGATTATTGATCTCAACACACTTCTTTTCTTTCTCTTCGTGTCGGTAATTGGGATCATGTTTAATTTTTGCAGTTATTTCAAGATTTAGTTTCCCTTCAAACTTTCTTGCTCTTTTTACAAGATCATCAATTTCTCGAAATTTTTTACTATCTTTTTCATTCATGTAATGCATAACTAAACTTGACTCCCCTTGAAAATCTCGAACTTAATTAAATTATAATAAATATTTTTATTAAATCTAGGTCTGTTGGTATTTGGGGCATCTTGTAATAAATTTTTATATTGAATCAAAAAAATTAGATGACGGGACATTCATTGTTCATTTTAAATAGGGTAATCACATTTCGTTGGCCGGGCGGACACAGCGGTCCGCCCCTACCGATGTTGCCTGAACAAAACCATCAGGTTTCAATATTATTCATATTATTTTTGTCCATATGCCATTTAATGGGGTTATTAATTATATATTCACGAATACGATTTAATTCATTTTCATTGCAAATAATGTGTTCATGATAACCTCTTTGCCATAATCGTTTATAAAATGGCTGCCAATGGTATTCACATACACCTTGTATATAACGTGTCTTTGTATAGGTCTTTATATTTCTGACAATGTCTGGTATTCCAACATCCGTAGGGGCGGACCGCTGTGTCCGCCCTTTCCTATCCAATACAATTATCGCATGTACATGGTCAGGCACGACAATAAAAACATCCGAATAGACATCAGGGTGTTAACGCGCAAGGTTTTTTATTTTCGTATATACCCGCGGAAATCGGGGTATAACCTAATATCCGCCAGATTACACCTAATACTTCAGATCCAACCCCTCCGTTCTAGGAAGTTCCTCTGGAATTTGCCCCAACGGTCTGAGTTCGCCTTGAACCTTAACAATTTTTTCAACATATTCTTGAAATTCTGCCGTCTTCCAGTTTTCGATAGTATTAAAATAGGCTTTTATTTTTGGATCGGGATTATTGGCCAATAATTCTCTATCTTGGGGATCTAAACGCACTTCTACGCCAGTTAATTTAGCCGCTTCAAAAACCTTAAGAACCATTTGCGCATCGCCATAATGATCCATCACTAACGGTGCAAAAACTTTATTATTGTCCAATAAAATAAAGATGGCATTATCGCTGGGATGAGCGTTTAACGTTATTTCGACGGTATGCGCCGCATTTAGAGAACGCTTAATAATGTCTTTTTTATCGGGGGTTTTTGTCTTTGGATTTAAGTGCGGGACAAAAATAGATAACTCATGGTGATCTTTTTTTTCTAAATTTTTTAAATACTCAACCTTATACTCTACCGCTTGATATAAAGGATCAGCCTTCTTTTTTTCTTCCATTTCTTTAATTGAAGCTTCTGAAAGAGCTTCGTAAGCATGCTTTAAAAATGAATTAACAGTCCTTGCGGAAATTTTTTTATTTTTCTTTTCTGCTTCTTGCAATAACATCAGGTTATGGTCGGAATTTTTTTGTGCGACTTTCTTTGTTATTGTATTTTCGGGTCGGGTTTCTTGATCTTTCAAATCTTTTAATCCAAGTTTTTTGGCATTTCCCTTTTTTTCTGCTTGACGCATGGTTAATTCTGTCTTTTTTATCTGCCGATCGACTACTTTGCCAGCAACAATACTACCCACCGCGACTGCCGCGGTTGCAACCGCAATCGCTGCCATCGCACCCATCAACGCCATCAATCCCACTGGGTTAGCAAAGACTGCCACCACTGCGGCAACGGCAAGAATAGAAACACATAGGCTACAGGCAAATCCTAGTCCATTGTTGAGGCACTGCAACACTTTTTTACCAAACCGCAATCGATGGGTTTCTTTAGGATCTGTTTGCTTATATTCTTTCCAAGCTTGCGCCAAGGTAGTCCCGAATAAAAGCACTTTGTTAACACTGAGTGCCAAAGCACCCGCTGCTAAGAAAAAAGCAGCAACCGGCCCGGATAATAGTAGGCTTAATGTTAAACCCACTACTGCAATTGCGCCAGGGATTAACGAATAGTATTTTATTGAGCGCGGACCCTTTAAATCTGGATTATATTTCATCCCTTGACGACAGGCTAAATGCCCAAAAAATAAAAAACCATCACTAATGCCATCTAAAATCCAATTAACAGGTGGGATTGGATAACTGTGACTGGCTGCTTCGCAAACATCATAAAGTGCAAGTAAAGGCATTCCTAACCAGGAATACCAGCGGTTCCCTATTTTTTTTCTGCGCTCCATTTCTTTTTTTGATATTGCCATAAGTTTTTGTTGGTTATCCTATCTAGGTATGGATGTCACCATTAAACAAACATTAAAGAGCGGTGTTGGAAAAATACCCAAGGCTAAAATTGTTAAACTGTTCAAAGACAAAAGTGCAATACCCGGTTTAGAAATTTTATTGAAATAAACGGTTTCCAAAGGTCTATCAAAAAACATAACTCTAACAACCCGTAAGTAATAAAAAGCACCCACAACCGTTAATAAGACAGCATAAACAGCAACCCATACATACCCAGCATTAATTAATGCATCCAAAACAAAAAATTTCGCATAAAATCCTGCTAAAGGTGGAACACCCGCAAAAGAAAATAAGAGCAGCATCATTAAAAAAGCAATCCACGGTGAATGCGTTCCTAACCCCCGAAAATCCTGAATGTTTTCGGCTTCAAAACCCTGATAGCTTAAAGCAGACATAATACCAAAAGCACCCAATGCCATTAATGCATAAATAATCACATAATCCATAGCAGCTGCAAATCCGGATTCTGGGCCCGCCAGCAGCCCTAAAAATATAAATCCGATATGGGCTATTGTAGAATACCCCAGCATGCGTTTTAAGTTGGTTTGAGCAATCGCCACTACATTACCAATTGTAATGGATAAGACAGCCATCACCAGCATTACCTGCTGCCAATGCGCGTTAAAGGCCGGAAAAGTATCTACCAGTAATCGGATAGAAAACCCAAAAGCCGCTATTTTTGGCAGTGTCCCAATAAATAAAGTCACGGGCATCGGCGAACCTTGGTAAACATCGGGTAACCATAGATGAAAAGGCACTGCACCAAACTTAAAAGCAAGTCCAACCAGAACAAAGACTAACCCAAACAGTAAGGTTATCTGTGGCGCGTCTTTTGGTTGTAGTGCAAGTTGATTGGCAATTTCTTGTAACTCAAAACTGCCTGTAACACCATAAAACAAAGAAATACCATAGAGCAACATACCCGAAGCTAAGGCTCCCATCACAAAATATTTCATGGCCGCTTCTGGCGCAATGGTATCTTCTTTTATAATTGTGATCAGCGCATACAACGGCAGAGCCAACAGTTCGATGCCCAAGTAGAGGGTTAAAAAACTGGCGCTTGAAATTAATACCATCATGCCAAAAATAGAAAATAAACAAAGAACAAAGTATTCACCACGATAGACAGAGTGTTCAAAGATGTATTTTCTAGCGTAGATTAATGCAAAAAACCCGATAAAATAGATAACTATTTTTAAAACGCTGCCAATAGTATCTAAAATAAACATATTATAAAAATACGTTTTTGTTTCTTCGCCTAAAAGAGCGACTGTTAAAAATAAGGCACCGACTAATGTAAATTGGCATAATAAATAGGTTATCCATTTTGACCAATGCGAAACAAACAGATCAACCACTAATATAAAGCATGTCATGGCGATCACCCAAATTTCTGGATAGAGATGCGATAATTCAAAAGCCCACATATTTTTTCCTAAACTCTACAGTTTGGTTTGTAACATTTGTTGCACCAAATGGCTGCTGGATGCCTGGATAAGCGCTAGTAACGGTTCAGGCCAGAGCCCCAAGATTAAAATTGGCAACGCCAGCAGTACAAATACCATTTTTTCAGCACCGCGAATGTCGTTTAATTCCAAGACGCCCGGCAGTAACGCGGGGCCAAAAACGACTCTTTTATACATCCACAAAGTATACGAAGCGCCAAAAACTAAAATGGTTGCGGCAAAGGCTGCATACCAAATATTTGCCTTAAACGCACTTAATATTATTAAAAACTCGCCCACAAAACCGGAAGTACCCGGTAACCCAACATTGGCTAAAGCAAATAACATAAAAAAGGATGCAAAAATAGGCATTGTATTGACAACACCCCCATAATCTCTGATTAACCGTGTATGAAGCCTGTCGTAGAGAACACCCACACAGAGAAATAAAGCGGCAGAGACAAAGCCATGCGAAATCATTTGTATCATGGCGCCTTGTATGCCTAACGCTGCGGCTTCTGGCTCGGCTGTATTGGCAACGACCGCATAAACGATAAAAAATCCTAAAGTAACAAACCCCATATGTGAAATGGAAGAATAGGCAATAAGCTTTTTCATGTCTTTTTGCACAATGGCGACTAACGCAATATAGACGATGGCTATTAAAGACAATCCAATGATGCCAACTGAAAACGCACGACTGGCATCTGGGGTGATGGGTAAAATAAACCGTAAAAAGCCGTAGCCGCCCATCTTTAATAAGATTGCCGCTAAAATGACCGATCCCCCAGTGGGGGCTTCTACGTGCGCATCTGGTAACCAGGTATGCACTGGCCACATGGGAACTTTAACGGCAAAAGCAATTAAAAAGCCTAAAAAAACCCATTTTTGTACTTCAAATGTTAAGGGTAATTGATGAAAGGTTAGTATATTAAAAACGTCTGTTGATTGAATGCCGTTGGTTTTTCCTGCAATAATTTGTAAATAAATTAAAACCACTAAGAGTAGAACGGATCCTAAAAAAGTATACAAGAAAAATTTCATGGTGGCGTAGATACGATTTTTTCCACCCCACATGCCAATAATTAAAAACATGGGCACTAACATTGCTTCCCAGAAGGTGTAGAATAATATCGCATCTAACGCGGCAAAAGCGCCGCACATAAACCCTTGCATCAATAAAAATGCCGCTAAGTAATCTGCCACTCGGGTTTTAACCGACTGAAAACTGGCAATTGCAACTAATAGGGTCATAAAACAGGTTAAAACAATTAAGGGTGCCGAAAAACCATCGACACCGAGGGCATAATAAATATTCAGTTTCGGGATCCAGGTAACGGCTTCACGCCATTGCATTTCCCAAGTGGTGAGATCAAAGCCATAAAGTAAAGGAACACACAGTGCTAAGCAAATTAATGCAATGAATAAACCTACATATTTTACAAAAATTGTCTGTTTTTCTTGTCGAAATAATAGTAAGAAGGCCCCGCCTACGATGGGAACCCATATTAACAAACTTAACAGAGGCAAGGTCATCCTTTCACCTTTAAAATTTATTGGTTTAACAAAAGCCATGCCAATAATACGAGAAATCCCGATATCATGGCAAAGGCATAATGATACAAATAGCCAGTTTGCATTTGACGCATAAAACGCGCTAAGCGTCCAACGAGTTTTGCAGATCCATTGACACCAAGACCGTCAATAAGCCATTGATCGCCTAAATGCCAAAAAATCGAGCCTGTGCCACGTGTGCCGCCCGCGAAAATCCATTGGTTAAAAGTATCAAATCCAAATTTAGATTTCAGAATATTATAAAGCACCCCTGACTTTTGTTTAACAAAAGTCGACCCTTTTGGATACCGAACATAACAGAGCCATGTGATTAAGATACCTGAAATTCCTAACCAAAATGGGGTGGCTTGTAAACCCTGTAATGCCATATGGATGGCCCCCGAAAATTCATCTTTTAACTTTAAGAATCCACTGTGATTTTCGTGTATTACAATAGACCCTTGAAAGTAATCTTGAAATAAAGGCTCTATAAACAGTAGTCCTGCGAAAAACGAAGGAATCGCCAATAACACCAATGGGAAGCAAACAACCCATGGGGATTCGTGTAAAGGGTGTTGAGTTTGGTGTTGAAAACGTTCTTCTGTATGAAAAACCACAAAAAATAATCTAAACGTATACAACGCGGTGATAAATACACTACCCAAAACAATGATATAAGCAAAAGGTGCCGCGGGTAAAGAAGAAAGTTTTACTGCTTCAATAATCAGATCTTTTGAATAAAATCCTGAAAAAAATGGAAAACCAATTAAGGCCAAACTGCCTATTAACATAGTACAGTAAGTGACCGGCATATATTTTTTTAAATTGCCCATTTTCCAAATATCTTGTTCATGATGCAAAGCTAAAATAACAGAACCTGCGCCCAAAAATAGTAAAGCTTTAAAAAAGGCATGTGTCATTAAATGAAAAATACCAACGGGGTAAGCAGAAACCCCCATTGCTGTCATCATATACCCTAACTGAGAAAGTGTTGAATAGGCAATAATGCGCTTAATATCATTTTGCACAATACCGACTAAACCCATTAATAAACAAGTTAAAGCACCGATGACTAATACCACATTTAAAGCGAATTCTGAATATTCAAAGAGCGGAGAAAGTCGCGCTAGCATAAACACCCCTGCAGTTACCATGGTAGCAGCATGAATGAGCGCAGAAATTGGGGTGGGGCCTTCCATGGAGTCTGGCAGCCAAACATGTAGCGGTATTTGCGCGGATTTCCCCATGGCACCCATAAATAAACACAAACAAATGAAAGTGATTGCAGAAACAGAGACTTGAGAAGAAATAACCAAAGAACCCTCTTGACCGGTCAACTGTTTAACATGCGAGAAAACCGCTTGATAGTCTACTGTTCCAAAAAAATAGAATATACCGGCAATGCCTAATATAAAGCCAAAATCCCCTATGCGATTGACAATAAAGGCTTTTAAGTTAGCAAAAATAGCGGTTTCTTTTTGAAACCAAAAGCCAATTAATAGATAGGACATTAACCCAACCATTTCCCAGCCAAAGAAAAGTTGTAAAAAATTATTACTCATCACTAGCATAAGCATTCCAAAGGTAAACAACGATATATAACTAAAAAATCGTTGATACCCGGGATCCTGCCACATATAACCGACTGTATAAAGATGCACAGTCCAAGAAACAAAGCTGACAACCATCATCATTAAAATACTTAAGCGATCAATTAAAAACCCAATGTGAAACGAAAACCCCGCGCTTTTTCCCCAAGTATATAATACTAAATTAATCGGCGTGTTTTCTTCGGACAGCATTCTTTTAAATAGCCATAAAGAAAGCAAAAAAGATAACCCTACTCCAAGCAAAGCCAGGGTATGTGTGCCGACTTTCCCGATTTGCTTGCCCAATAGGCCAGTGACAATGGCTGAAATTAACGGTAGCAGCACAATTAAAAGACAAACCGTTTTAAAATTATATAGAAATGCAAATCCGTCGATCATGCTCTATCCTTTTGCCCTATCCTTTTAGAGAATCCAATGCTTCGACATCAATGGTTTTCTTTTTTCTAAACATAACCACCAAAATCGCCAAACCAATGGCCGCTTCGGCTGCCGCGACCGTTAAAATAAAGAAAACAAATATTTGACCCATAATATCATTTAAATAATGTGAAAAAGCGACAAAATTGGTACTCACCGATAACAAGATAAGCTCCACACACATCAATAAAATAATGACATTTTTACGATTTATAAAAATACCCGCCACCCCCAATCCAAACAAAATGGCGCTGACTATCAGATAATCGGATAATGCAATCATGGTTTACCCCTGCTCGATTCCATTTTTACTAAACGGATCCGATCGCGGGCATGCACCTGAATTTGTTTGTTGGGATCGGGTGCAAGACTGTCTCTTCGTCCACGAAAGGTTAAACTAATGGCAGCGACAATCGCTACCAGTAACAATACCCCGGCTAATTCAAAAGGATATACAAAATGCGTATATAAGACTTCGCCTAACATTTTTACATTACTGTAATCTGCTGTTGGTGTCATGGGCGTACTGACTGCCCCTAATCCGAAATATTTAGGGCCAATAGCCACGACTAAACTGGCCACCACTAAGAGAGAAATACAAAGTCCTAGCGGTAAATAGCGGATAAAGCCTTCGCGAACAGAAGCCAATTCTACATCCAGCATCATAACCACAAACAAAAAAAGAACCATCACAGCGCCCACATAGACCAGTACTAAAGTGACTGCTAGAAATTCTGCTTCTAGCAACATCCATAGGCCAGAAGCTGCAACAAATGTCATTACCAAACACAGTACTGCTCGGACCGTATTTTTAGAGATAACAACCAGGCTGCCTCCTAAGATGGCGAAAAACGAAAAAAAATAAAATATCACTTGCTCTACTGTCATTTCGTTATCCTATACATTAACGATACTGCGCATCCACTGCTCGATCTGCTGCAATTTCACTTTCGTAGCGATCCCCTATGGCCAATAACTTTTCTTTGGTTAAAATATTTTCTCCACGTTTTTCAAAATGATAATCGGCATGACCTGTTTCAACAATGGAATCAACAGGACAAGATTCTTCACAAAATCCACAATAAATACACTTAAATAAGTCGATTTCATATAAAGTCGTTCGTCTAGACCCATCGGCTCTGGGTTCTGCTTCTATGGTAATGGCTAATGCAGGGCAAACGGCTTCGCATAATTTGCAGGCAATGCATCGCTCTTCGCCATTTGGGTAACGGCGCAAAGCATGGATCCCACGAAAACGGACAGAACGAGGCGTTTCTTCTTCGGGGTATTGAATGGTCACCTTGGAAGAAAATAAATGACGACCCGTTAATTTTAAGCCTAAAAATAATTCCCATAACACAAAACTTTTAAGGTAAAGCTTTAAGCGTCGTAATATTGTCATTGAACATACCCTTTCAGAACATACCACGGACTTACTTCTGCTTTAACCATTATGCCAACCACCACTATCCAGACAAGCGTAACGGGAATAAAAATTTTCCACCCCAAACGCATGATTTGATCGTATCTATACCGCGGAAAAGTTGCCCGAAACCATAAAAACAACAGTAAAAACAAACTCACTTTTAGCATAAACCAGGCTATTCCAGGCACCCAAGAAAACCAGTGTTCAAATCCTGAAACGCCTTCCAAAGGCGAAAGCCATCCGCCCATAAACAAAGTCGTTGCCAAAGCAGAGACTAAAATCATATTCGCATATTCTGCTAAAAAAAACATGGCAAACACCATGCCTGAGTATTCTACATGAAACCCAGCCACTATTTCGGATTCTCCTTCTGCCACATCAAAAGGCAACCGATTGGTTTCTGCAACGGCAGATATCCAATATACGATAAATAAGGGCAGCAAAGGCAGCCAATACCAATGCAAAATCCCGCCTTGCTGGGCTAAAACAATCTCGCTTAAATTCATACTTTGTGCCGACATTAAAACGCCGACAATGGCAAAGCCCATTGGAATTTCGTAAGAAACAATTTGCGCAGCCGATCGTAATCCACCTAAAAAAGCATATTTAGAATTAGAAGCCCACCCGGCAATCACAATTCCATAAACACTGAGAGAGGTTAGTGCTAATAAATAGATAAGCCCGACATTAATGTTGGCTAACACCAGACCTTGATCAAACGGAATGACTGCCCAAGCAGATAATGCGGGTCCAATGGCCAAAATGGGTGCAATCACAAATAGGTATCGATTGGCACGAGTTGGAATGATAATTTCTTTAAAGAATAACTTTAATACATCTGCGATCGGCTGTAATAATCCATAAAAGCCTACCCGATTGGGCCCAATTCTATCTTGCATAAACCCAATAATGCGGCGTTCTGCAAACGTTAAATAGGCAACCGATAACACCAAGGGTATTACAATGGCTAAAATTTTAATTAAGATCCAGCCTAAAGACAGTAAAGTATCAAGCATCTTTATCTTTCATTCCTTGTATTTCCAGCATAGTATACGGCCCACCCAGTGAAACCGTTTCGGGAATCCCACTTGCAATCACTGCGCTGTTATCGGGTACAGATTCATCCATCACGAATGAAAGGGTTAAACTCATCCCCTGACAAGTCACCAACGCCCGATCGCCTGTTAATCCTAAACGACTGGCAAGACGATTATTTAAATGCAAAACGGCATCCCCTGCATTTTTGGTGGATTGTAACGATTTTGCTCTTCTCACCAACCCATCGTTTGCATACAGCGGAACTGGGGCAATTCGAGTAATTGAGTGATTTAAAAATTCTAAGCTTTTAGGACACCACCAACGCCACTGTTTTTCTAGGTTTTCTGGTTTTTCTGAGTTAAGCGCTGTGTTGATCTGATCAATTTCTGCAGTGAGTTCTGCTTTGACTTGCTCTGAAGATTCGTAATCAAATCCATCGCAACCACATAAATTGCCAAGCGCTCTACAAATTTTCCAGCCTGGACGGCTTTCTCCTTGCGGCGTAACAGCCGCCTGAAAAGATTGCCATTGGCCTTCCATATTCACAAATGTACCCGACGTTTCTGTAAAAGGCGCCATGGGTAACAAGATATCTGCGTATTCTAGTAAGGCTTTGCTTTCAAAAGGCGTTATCGCAACCACTGTTTTTGCTTTTTGTAAAGCGAGTAATGCTTTAATGCCTTCTGAACCATCTAATTCTGGTTCGTTATTAAACAATACATAGCCTTTTAGGGTTTGTGCCCACATTTCTTTTGCAGTTAACCCTTCTGTTTGTGTTAATAAACGACCACCCGGTAAACGATGCGGCACACAACCAGCCAACCAGGCACCCGCACCATTAGCACCATCGCTTAAGACACCAAACTGTGCTTTGGTTAGTTTTGCGATTAGATTTCCTAACGCCACTAATTGAGAAAATGCAGGATGACTGATTGCCAATGCGCCTAAGAGGATAAGTTTCTTTTCGCCCACACACAATTGTTTTGCAATGTTTAAATCCAGTTCTAAGGGTGTCACCGCATTCAACCACTTGGACACGCCCTCTGGAATTTCTTCTGATGTTTGATTTAAAACCGCTTTTGCAACCCTGGCTAAACCTAAGACGAGTTCACCACTCGGTACAATAACCTTGTCAGCCACTTCAAAATTCATTGAAAAATCAACTGGATTAATGATAAATGCCCGGCCGCCAGCCAAAACCATTTTCCGAAGCTTTAGCGCAATCAGCGGTTGTTCTCTGCGGATATCAGAACCCACCAATAAAACGCCAGATTGGTGTTCTAGGCTGCTAATGGGTATTCCAATATTCGGAAATAAAGGCGCATTTTCTTGATGTCTAAAATCACCTTGGCGCAATCGGTGATCAATATTAAAAGATCCTAGACTTCTCATTAATTTTTGCAATAAATACCCCTCTTCCACAGTCGCATTTGGAGAAACCAGGGCGCCTATCGCATTAGGACCAAATTCTCGAACCAATTTAAGCAGTGCTTCTGCGGTTTGCTCTAACGCTTCAGCCCAGGAAACGGTTATCCAACGACCATTTTTTTTAATCTTAGGATGGTGTAAACGGTCTGAACTGTATAACCCTTCGTAACTGAATCGGTCTCTGTCCGAAAGCCAAACTTCGTTTAAGGCTTCATTTTCTCTCGGAACGACGCGCATCACTTGATTTCGCCGGCAATGGACATACAAATGAGCACCAAGACCATCATGAGGCGAAATACTGGGTTTTTGAGTTAATTCCCATCCCCGTGCGGTAAAACGATAGGGCTTAGAAGTTAATGCGCCAACAGGACACAAATCGATAACATTCCCGGATACTTCCGACTCCACGCTGGTTTCAATAAAGGTTCCTATTTCCATGTGTTCACCGCGACCCGTAGCACCCAATTCTCGAACACCCGCTACTTCTGTTTCAAAACGAACACACCGTGTACAATGAATACAACGAGTCATTTCAGTTTCAATTAAAGGGCCTATATCCTTATCTTTAACAACCCTTTTTCCTTCGGTATACCGTGAAGCATCTTGTCCGTATCCCATCGAGAGATCCTGCAACTCGCATTCTCCGCCTTGATCACAAATAGGGCAATCCAAAGGATGGTTAATGAGCAAGAATTCCATCACGGATTTTTGTGCCAGCAACGCTTTAGGAGACTGTGTCCACACTTTCATGCCTTCTGTAACAGGGGTTGCACAAGCCGGTAAAGGTTTAGGGGCTTTTTCAACTTCTACTAAACACATGCGGCAATTCGCGGCAATCGACAATTTTTTATGGTAACAAAAACGCGGTATCTGAATACCGACTTGATCAGCGACTTCGATAATCATCGACCCCGGTTGAACTTCTATTTTCTTTCCATTAATTTCTATAAACGGCATGGTGAAAGATCCTTGTCATTGTCTTGCCGACACTAAACATTTTTTATGTCTGACATGATATTCAAATTCGTCACGGAAATACTTTAAAAAACTTTGCACCGGCATTGCAGCAGCATCTCCCAATGCACAAATGGTGCGGCCCATGATTTTGCCAGCCACATCGTCTAATAAATCGAGATCGGTTATTTTTCCTTCTCCCGCTTCAATGCGATGCACAATGCGCGACATCCAGCCAGTGCCTTCTCGGCAAGGGGTGCATTGACCGCAAGATTCTTCATAATAAAAATGTGCAATGCGAGCCAGTGTTTTAACCATACACGTTGTGTCATCCATAACGATGACGCCGCCAGATCCTAACATTGTGCCGGCTTTGCTCATGGCATCGTAATCCATGGTTAAATTCATCATAATATCCGCAGGCAATACTGGCGCAGACGATCCGCCGGGTATTACCGCTTTGAGAGAACGCCCGCCACGAACGCCGCCCGCCAATGCTAATAATTCAGGAAAAGGGATCCCCAGCGGGACTTCGTAATTACCCGGTTTGTTAACGTGTCCAGAAACACTAAAAATTTTACAGCCGCCATTATTGGGTTTACCCAATTCTAAAAACCATTGGCCGCCTTTTTGCAAAATAACAGGAACAGAAGCATAGGTTTCGGTATTATTAATATTCGTTGGACAACCATAAACACCATGATTGGCTGGAAAAGGGGGTTTAAAACGTGGTAAACCTTTCTTGCCTTCCAGAGAATCCATTAAAGCGGTTTCTTCTCCGCAAATATAAGCACCAGCGCCCAACACATTATGCAGTTCAAAATCTATCCCGGTTCCCAAAATATTTTGCCCAATTAACCCTAATGCTCTGGCTTCTGCTAACGCTTTTTCCATGCGTTCAAAGGGTTCAACAAACTCGCCTCGAATATAATTATAACCCACCGTTGCATTAACAACATAGCCCGCAATGGCCATGCCTTCAATTAATTGGTGTGGATTAAAACGTAAAATATCTCGATCTTTAAATGTTCCGGGTTCCCCTTCATCCGAATTACAAACAATATATTTTTGACCGGGCGCATTGCGGGGCATAAAACTCCACTTTAACCCGGTCGGAAAACCTGCACCGCCGCGCCCTCTTAAAGCAGATAATTTTAATTCATCCATAATAGTTTCTGGTTTTGTTTTTTCGGTTAAAATTTTACGCCAAACTTCATAACCGCCTAGACTTTGATAAACCGAAAGGCTCCACGGCTCTGGGTGTTGTAAGGTACGAAAACAGACTTCATTCGCCATGTTTACCCGGCTCCTGTTCAATTTTTTCTAAAAGGGTATCTACGATTTCAGGGGTTAGATTTTCATAATACACTGGGCCAATTTGCATCATCGGCGCACCGCCGCAGGCCGCTAAACATTCTACTCCCTTTAAAGTAAAGCGCCCATCTTGCGTTGTTTCGCCCATTTTAATGCCTAAGCGTTTTTCCAGGTGTTCGACGATTTCTTCTGCGCCGCATAATTGGCAAGCAATATTAGTACAAACACAGATTTTGTGCCGACCAATCGGTTTTAATTCAAATAGGCTATAAAACGAAGCCACTTCATACACTGCGATTTTGGGCATCTTTAGGTAAGCCGCCACTGCATCCATTAAATTTTCTGTTAACCATCCACCATTTTCTTCTTGTACTAATTTTAAGGCAAACAATACGCCAGATTGTCTTTGTTCTGGCGGATATTTGGTTAACCAGCAATCGATGGCTTGTTTTGTTTGATAAGATAAAACGACGGTCACCGATCAATCTCCCCAAACACAATATCTTGAGTGCCAATCACCGCAACGGCATCGGCAAGCATATGTCCGCGGACCATTTCATCTAAAGCCGCCAAATGCGGAAAACCCGCCGCTCGAATTTTAACTCGATACGGTTTATTCGCACCGTCGGATATTAAATATATACCAAATTCTCCTTTAGGGTGTTCTATAGCCGCATAGGCTTCGCCAGGCGGAATACAATAGCCTTCCGTAAATAATTTGAAATGATGAATTAAAGATTCCATCGTGCTTTTCATGGCTAAACGGCTTGGCGGGGTAATTTTATGTTCTTCTAATATCACGGGACCTGTGTGTTGGCGTAACCACTCAACACATTGACGAATAATGTGATTAGACTGGCGCATCTCTTCAATACGAACCAAATACCGATCGTAACAATCGCCCTTTGTACCCACAGGAATATCAAATTTTACCTGATCGTAGACTGCATAAGGCTGTTTTTTTCGAAGATCCCATTCTACACCAGAACCTCGCAACATGGGGCCAGAAAACCCTAGCTGCAATGCACGTTCTTTAGACACAACCCCGATACCCACGGTTCTTTGTTTCCAAATTCGATTGTCCGTTAAAAGCGTTTCATATTCGTCGATTCGGCTCGGAAAACGCTCTGTAAAATCTGCGATATAATCGAGTAGTGATCCTTCTCGATTGAGATTCAATTTGGCGGTTTCTTTTTCTGAATGCCAACGCGAGGGTTTATATTTAGGCATTTGGTCTGGTAGATCACGGTAGACACCACCAGGACGATAATAAGTTGCATGCATTCTGGCGCCCGAAACAGCTTCGTAACAATCCATGAGATCTTCTCGTTCTTGAAAACAATAGAAAAACATGGTCATTGCACCAATATCCAATGCATGAGCCCCTAACCAAAGCAAATGATTTAAAATGCGCGTTATTTCATCAAACATAACCCGTATATATTGCGCACGAATAGGCGGCGTTATCCCAAGCAGTTTTTCAATGGCCAACACATAAGCATGTTCATTACACATCATGGAAACATAATCGAGCCTATCCATATAACCAATGCTTTGATTATAGGGCTTGCTTTCTGCTAATTTTTCGGTAGCACGATGCAAAAGCCCAATATGTGGATCTGCGCGCTGAATGACTTCGCCATCCATTTCTAATATTAAACGCAAAACACCATGTGCAGCAGGATGCTGCGGACCAAAATTGACGGTGTAGTTCTGTATATCAGCCATGAATATTTACCCTATTTATTCCGTCTTATTCCGCCCTAAATAACGATGATCTGACGGTATCGTTTTTGGCACTAATGTTCGAGGTTCAATACTAACGGGTTCATAAACCACTCGTTTATCTTGTGCAGAATATCGCATTTCAACCTGACCAATTAAAGGAAAATCTTTACGAAAAGGATGACCCATAAATCCATAATCTGTTAAAATTCGGCGTAAATCTGGGTGCCCCTCAAATAAAATACCGAACAAATCGAAAGCTTCGCGTTCGTACCAATTGGCACTATTCCAAATATTAACCACGGTCGGCACAACCAACCGATCGCCTAACGCAAACGTTCTAAGCCTTATACGATGATTATGTTTTAGAGATAATAAATGATACACCACCGCAAATCTGGGTTTATTCCAAACAATCACTGACTGTTCTGGTTCCACACCCCGAGAAAAACCCAATGTCGTTGCTGCATTGGTTTCCCATTCGGAAAGCCCGTACTCTAAGTAATCAACACCGGATAAATCCATTAGCATTTCAAAATGAAATAACGGCTCGTCTTTTAACGTTTGGCAAATGTCTGGAATATCTTGCGAGGCAATTTCTAGGGTTAATTCACCGGCTTCAATTTGGCTGGTTTGAATTTTATCACCCAATGACTCTTGTATCTGATTGGATAATGTCTGACAGTCGGTCACTTTGGCTCTCTCCTAAACCCGCGCAATGGTATTCGTTCGTTTAATTTTATTTTGTAACTGAATAATGCCGTAAACCAGCGCTTCTGCAGTAGGAGGACAACCCGGCACATAGATATCGACAGGCACTATGCGATCGCACCCCCGAACCACAGAGTAAGAGTAGTGATAATAACCGCCCCCGTTTGCGCAGGAGCCCATTGAAATCACCCAACGAGGCTCTGCCATTTGGTCATAAACCTTTCGAAGCGGTTGTGCCATTTTATTACAAAGTGTTCCAGCCACTATCATAACATCCGATTGACGCGGACTTGGTCTAAACATAACCCCAAAACGATCTAAATCGTAACGAGAAGCACCGGCTTGCATCATCTCGACCGCACAACAAGCGAGACCAAAGGTCATCGGCCACAACGAACCTGTTCTTGCCCAATTGACTAAACTATCCACCGTTGTTGTGACAAAACCCTGTTTTAGTATCCCTTCTATTCCCACTCTAGCGCCCCTTTTTTCCACTCATAAATAAATCCGACTACTAATAGTGCGAGAAAAATGCCCATCGCATAAAACCCTAGCCAACCTATTTTATTTAATGAAACAGCCCAGGGAAATAAAAAGACAATTTCTAAATCAAAAATAATAAATAAAATAGCAATTAAATAAAATCGTACATCAAATTTCATGCGGGCATTTCCAAAGGGCTCGAACCCGCATTCATAGGGAGCATTTTTTTGAGGGTTAGGACGCCTAGGTCCTAGTAGTGAGCCCAATGTGATTGGAACTAGGCCGCAAAGTATGCCTAGAATAATAAACACCAAAATTGGAAAGTACTGTTGGCTCATACCTGAGTTTAAAAATCCTAGTAGATGGTAGGAGTATAAAACAGAATATTGTCATCAGGCTATAGCCATTCAGAAATTAAAAACTGGTGCCGAAGGCCGGACTCGAACCGGCACGACTTGCGCCACTACCACCTCAAGGTAGCGTGTATACCAATTTCACCACTTCGGCAATTATTCTTACTCTTTTGATGAAGGAATATCGCCACCCTTTTCGGACGTTTTGTTAGAAGTGACTGGCGCAGGGTGTGCGTGTTTCAAAAGTTCGTCTAAATCTTTAGGTTTTGCATGATGAGAAGCCAAGTATCCCAATGCAAGGCTGGTGATAAAAAATATGGCAACTAAAATAGCGGTTGCTCGGGTTAAAAAATTTCCAGAACCTTGACTGCCAAAAAGGGTTTGTGAAGCGCCACTTCCAAAAGACGCGCCCACTTCTGCACCCTTACCCTGTTGAAGCAAAATAAAAGCAATCAACCCAATGGCGGTTAATACATGAATAATTAAGATGATTTGTTGCATACTCTCTCGCTATTTCTCAACTTTTTCTAACTTAACCTTACTGTTGCACTTTGACAGATAGTTAAAAACGCCTGAGCCTCTAAGGAAGCCCCCCCCCACCAATGCGCCATCAATATTTGGCTCTGAAAACAATCGAGCTGCATTGGCTGCATTAACACTGCCACCATAAAGGAGCCGCACGGTTTCGGCTGCCTGTTTGTCTTGATTGGCCAACCAATACCGTATGTGTGCATGCACTTCTTCCGCCTGATCTGGGGTTGCTGTCTGGCCAGTCCCAATCGCCCAAACCGGTTCATATGCAATAATAGAGTTGGCTAACATCTTTGTTGAAGCCTGAGACAAAAGTGCAGCTAATTGGCTTTCTATGACCTCAAATGCCCTGCCTTCTGTACGCTCGGCTTGTGTTTCCCCCACACAAACAACAGGGGTAAGCCCAGTATGATACGCTGCCATGAACTTTCTTGCAATCAATTCGTTACTTTCAAAGAAGTGTTGTCTGCGTTCAGAATGCCCCAAAATAACATACTGACACCCAAATTCTCGTAACATGTCCGGAGAAATCTCGCCCGTAAAAGCGCCTGCTGGTTCGCAATATGTATTTTGAGCACCCAACTTAAATTGTCCCTCGGGTTGTAAAAGCGCTTCAACCATTTCTAAATAAATAGTTGGCGGACACACAACTTTTTCGATGCCTGCCAATACCTTCACCTGAGACGCCCCTGCCAATAATTCTTTTATAAGATTTAGAATCGTTGGTTTAGAGCCGTTCATTTTCCAATTACCAATAACACAGGGTTTGCGATGGTTCACTTTAATTTCCCGTTTTGTTGTTCGATACCTTCTTTTTACGTGAAGCATGGTAACATGCTATTTTTTTGTTTCCAACCTTGCGCTCATCGTTTCAATTTGGCAAAATATTAAACATTAGGCCTTGACCCTAGTTTGTTAACATGTAAGAATGGGCTACTGAAAATTTAATAGCTTAGCTAACAAAATATTGGAGAGGACAAAAAATGGCAACACCAACAACAGAGATTGAAAGAAAAATATCTAAAGAAGCAGCAGCAGGACTAACCCAAGCTGAACAACAGCTTATTGCTGAATTTAACCAGGTACGTACATTGTATCCATCGATAACTCAACCAACAGACCTGACTAAACTAAGAGGTCTTACTGGAGATTACGTAGCAAAAATTATCAAAGCTTTTCATAAAAAAGCTGAAATTGATCGATTTGAAAGACAAAACCTTGAAAGAAAAGCCTCTGCAGCAATTAGAGCCGGACTGCCTCTGCAAGATCTGCTTACCAAAGCTGCACCAGAAAAAGGAGAAATGTTTTGTGAGATAGCCTTAGGCGTCGCTCAACAATTTTTACAGCGTTTCGAAGAGGATATCGCAAGAATGACAAGTCAAGCGCAAGCAGTCGCGAAACTTCAACAGGAGTATAAACAACAAGCCACGTTAATTTTTACGATTGATAAAAAAGCTCCGCGCACAGCACAACCTTTTGTTCAAGGCGATACTCCAAAGCCTTGATAAAATACGAACGGGTTATATCATTGAACCTTGAACAACCAATGCTAATTCCGAGGCCACGGATTCTACCGTGGCTAAATCTTGACCTTCTACCATAACGCGCACAACGGGTTCTGTACCAGAAGGACGTAATAAGACTCGTCCCTGCCCATTTAAACGAGACTCTGCATCTTGCAATGCCGATTTTATCTTTGGGTGATCAATAACATTTGCACGCGTTTCAATCGGCACATTAATTAAGGTTTGTGGATATTTTGTCATGCCTTTTTTCAATTCATTTAACGAACGGCCTGAACAACACATGGCAGCAATCACTCTCAAAGCAGAAACAATACCATCTCCGGTTGTATTTGCATCTAAACAAATAATATGTCCCGAAGATTCTCCGCCTAAATTCCACGCATTTTTCTTTAGAATTTCCATAATATGTCTATCACCAACTGCTGTACGATAAAATGGAATGCCTTCTCTTTTAAAGGCTATTTCTAAACCAAAATTACTCATGAGGGTTCCAACAACCCCACCGGTTAACCGTGCGGTTTCTGCATACCATTTCGCAATAATAAACAGTAATTCATCCCCATCAACAACTGCACCGGTATGATCGACCATGATGACACGATCGCCATCACCATCTAACGCAATACCCGCGTGTGCTTGTTCTTGAATAACCCGTTCTGCCAACACTGTCGGATGTGTAGAACCACACTGCTCATTAATATTAAAGCCATCGGGTTTTACATTCATTTCAATCACATCAGCCCCTAATTCTCGAAAGACGCTGGGCGCTATTCGATAGGTTGCACCATGTGCACAGTCAATGACTAATTTTATGCCATGTAAATCGAGCGTAGAAGGAAAAGTATTTTTACAAAACTCAATATATCGTCCTTCTGCATCTCTAACACGAACAGCTTTTCCAAGCAATCTTGAATCTGTCGTCACCATTGGACGCTCTAGTTGTGCTTCTATTAATAGCTCCATATCATCGGGTAGTTTTGTTCCTTCGGAAGAGAAAAATTTAACGCCATTATCGAAATAAGGATTATGAGAAGCGCTGATGACGATACCTGCACTGACTCGCAAGGCACGAGTCAGATAAGCAATACCGGGTGTTGGCATTGGTCCCAATAGCAGGGTATCAACCCCTGCAGAAGACAAACCAGCCTCTAATGCGGATTCAAAAAGATACCCTGAGATCCGAGTGTCTTTACCAATTAAAACTTGTTTTCGTCCAGATTCAGTGGATGCTAGGGCTTTACCAACCGCCCAACCCAGTTTTAATATCCAATCCGCTGAAATTGGCGGGTGCCCCACACGACCCCGAATACCATCCGTTCCAAAATATTTTTTCATTTTTACTGTTCGCTAGCAGCAGGATCGCCTATAGAGGTATCTGTCCTTTTGTCCATGATGTCGTCCTCACCTTTTTTCTTGAATGTACCAGAATCGTTACCACTCCAATCTTTCGGCTCGCGGGGTGGTCGGCCTTCCATAGCATCCTGAATTTGTAAGGTGTCTATTGTCTCGAATTTTAATAGCGCTTCCGCCATTAAATGCAGTTTTTCCATATTAGCAAGTAAGATCTGTTTTGCCAATTGATAATTACGATCCACAATCGATCTAATTTCTTCATCAATGACATGTGCTGTTTCATCGGAAACTTCTTGACGTTTATTGACTGAATGACCTAAAAATACTTCGCCTTCTTCTTCTCCATAGGTTAAGGGGCCTAAACGTTCGGACAATCCCCAACGGGTAACCATATTTCGCGCAATATCGGTTGCGCGTTTAATATCATTAGAAGCACCGGTTGTCACACTGTTTTTACCAAAAATAATTTCTTCCGCAAGACGACCGCCAAAAAGGCTGGCCACTTGGCTTTCAAGACGTTGCTTACTATAACTATACCGATCGTCTTCCGGTAAAAATAAGGTAACCCCTAATGCACGCGCACGGGGAATAATACTAACCTTATAAACGGGATCGTGTTCTGGAACAGATAATCCTACAATGGCGTGTCCTGCTTCATGATAGGCTGTCAGTTTACGCTCGCCCTCTCCCATCACCATGGAGCGACGTTCAACCCCCATTAGAATTTTATCTTTTGCTTTTTCAAATTCTAACATCTCAACAACCCGTTTATTAGCTCTTGCTGCAAACAAGGCAGCCTCATTCACGAGATTCGCTAAATCGGCACCAGAAAACCCAGGCGTACCTCGCGCTATCACACGTGCATCCACATTATTAGAAACAGGCACTTTACGCATATGTACTTTTAAAATTTGCTCGCGGCCCCGAATATCGGGCAATCCAACAGAAACCTGTCGATCAAAACGACCTGGCCGTAATAAGGCGGGATCTAATACATCTGGACGATTGGTTGCAGCAATCACAATAACGCCTTCATTGCCTTCGAATCCATCCATTTCTACCAATAATTGATTCAGCGTTTGTTCTCGCTCATCATGTCCACCACCCAAACCTGCACCACGATGCCGTCCAACTGCATCGATTTCATCAATAAAAATAATACAAGGCGCATGCTTCTTAGCTTGTTCAAACATATCACGCACTCGAGAAGCACCCACACCAACAAACATTTCAACAAAATCTGAACCTGAAATGGTAAAAAAGGGAACTTTTGCTTCGCCTGCAATGGCTTTGGCTAAAAGGGTTTTACCAGTTCCTGGCTGCCCAATCATTAAAACCCCTCTTGGAATACGTCCGCCAAGCCCTTGGAATTTAGCAGGATCCCGTAAAAACTCGACTAGCTCGGAGACTTCTTCTTTTGCTTCATCTACCCCGGCGACGTCTGCAAATGTTACTTTTACTTGATCTTCTCCCAGTAAACGAGCACGGCTACGACCAAACGACATGGCACCGCGGCCGCCGCCACCCCCTTGCATTTGGCGCATAAAGAAGATCCAAACCCCAATAAATAAAATAATGGGGAACCAGCTGACAAAAATATTCATTAAGAGGCTGGGTTGTTCGGGGGGTTTACCACGAACCACTGCACCACTGTCTACTAAATTGTTTATCACGGTTTCGGAAAGCGGTGGGATGTATGTTACAAAAGGCTTATCATTTTGAGTCGTCCCAGTAATGTTACGCTCTTCTACCGTTACTTGTTTGACATCTCCTGAACGAACCCTCTCTAAAAATTGAGAGTACGCAAGCTTATTCACTTGTTTTGGAGGTGGTCCAAAATTGCTAAACACAGACATCAGCACTAAAGCGATGACCAACCATAACACTAGATTTTTAAG
>Ga0207035_1100_pt1 | contig 23336 bp, 21 predicted proteins | sample Alteio_BWMinCont_77_FD_153272 | JGI IMG/M metagenome (GOLD analysis project Ga0207035, IMG submission 153272) | Enriched cells from forest soil in Barre Woods Harvard Forest LTER site, Petersham, Massachusetts, United States -... | ecosystem: Environmental > Terrestrial > Soil > Temperate forest >... | reverse complement strand
AGGGGAGCTATCCAGATTCGTTCTCTGCCGCTCAGATCTGCCATTCCATTCCAGCGTTCCTGTGTGGGGCCAGTAAATACCTTCTGCACCACTGTTAGATAAAGTACTGCCGTGATAAAGAGTCCAAGAACAGCGATAGAACTTGGCCATGTTGCCAGCGCAAAGCTGCCCTTGAAGATGAGGAACTCTCCGATAAATCCATTCAAGCCCGGCAGTCCGAGCGATGAGAATGCTGCTATGCCAAAGATGGCCGCGAACGCAGGAACCGTTGCTCGCAAACCTCCAAAGTCATTGATACTTCGCTTGCCACCGGAACGCTGTTCAAGGAGTGCCACCAGCCAGAAAAGGAGCGAGGCCGTAACTCCATGATTGAAGAGTTGCAGGGCTGCCCCTGAGAGTGCCGCCGAGCTTTCGATAGGCTTTGTCGATCCAGCCACCACAAAAATCGCCAGCACGCAATAACCGAGGTGATTAATGGAGGAGTAGGCCAGAATTCGCTTGAGATCACGTTGCGCAAAAGCCGCCGCTGCGGCGCTCACGATGGTCAACACCGCTAGCCAAAGCAGTAATGGTTGCATCCAGCGAATCTGTTCAGAAAAGATCGGCAGAACAATCCGCAACAGGCCGTAAACGCCCATCTTCGAGAGCGCACCCGTCAGCAGAATGGTGATGGCCGTCGGTGCCTCTGTGTACGCTTCCGGGAGCCATGTATGGAATGGAATTATTGGGATTTTGACTGCGAATCCAAGGAAAGATCCCCAGAAGATCAACAACAGCCAGCTTGAAGAATTTCCACTGAAGTGTGCCGCAATTGCTGGTAACAGCATTCCCTGCTGGGCCATCTGCGCTAGTGCTGAGAAATCGAAGGTGCCGGTCGCCAGGTAAAGCGCAAGAAAGGAAAGCAACAGCGTAACGCTGCCCACCATCGTGTAGACAAAAAATTGCGTGGCTGCGGCTTCACGTTTCGGCCCGCCCCACAGACGGATGAGGAAGAAGGCCGGAATCAAGCTCAGCTCCCAAAATAAAAACCAGTGGAAAAAATTGAGTGCGGTAAAGGTCCCGAAGAGTCCTGCTTCCAGCAACAACACCAACGCGAAATAAAGTGAGGGTCGGCTCTTGACCTGAGTGGAAGCGACGATCGAAATCAGCGTGACCAGCGCTGAAAGTACCAGCAGCAACAGGCTGAAACCATCAACTGCGAGATGGTACTCAATCGCCAGTGATGGAATCCATGCTGCGCGCTCAACAAATTGCAGAGTCCCTGCTGCTGCATCGTAGCTATGCCAAAGCAGTCCAGCAAGGATTAATCCAAGTGTGCCGAAGCCCAATGCAATTCCGCGCGCTACATTCGCCTTGCGCGGTGCAAGCAATACAACAATTGCTCCAACTACAGGCAGCGCAATAAGGATGGAAAGAAGCGGGAAGCTGCTCATCCGCGTGCCCCCCAGAAGAGCCAGACAAGTAATAGGAAGAGTGCAAGTCCAATCCACTTGAGATAACGCTGTTCCTGTCCGCTCTGTAGTTGCGAGGTGCGCTCTCCCCCAGACTGTATGGTTTCGCAGCCGGAATCGAAGCCGCCATCTATAACGGCAACATCGAAGTTGCGGCTCAACCGCGCGAAACTAAGAACATCCCATTTAATCATTGATATAAAGTTCGACCAGAGGTGCCCGTCGAGCCATGCACAAAACCTCGCGAAAAGCCCGTGTACCCTCACACATGTTGCTTCGTAGAATTCATCAACAAAATATTTTCCTGCCAGAACCCTGAAGAGCCCAGGAGAAGCCGCATCCAGGACATCAGGCTCCGTCATCGCAGGAACAGCCTTTCGCCCATAAAGGAACCAGCCAAAGCCTAGCCCTACCGCAACAATCAGAGTTGATAAAAGAAGGGTGCCAAGAAACGCTGGTTCCATAAAATTCGCGAAGTCGGCTGCAGGCACTTGTCGCATTTCAATAAAATTCTGAAACCACGGCCATGCCGGTGTTCCCATAAATCCAAGTACAACCGCGAAGGCAGCCAGAATTATAAGCGGCATTGTCATCACTGCTGGGCTCTCATGCGGGTGGACTTGCGGCAATCTGCTCTCACCAAAGAATACATAGAACATCTGTCGGGTCATGTAGAAGGCCGTCAGCACTGCGGCTACGCTTGCCATCAGGAAGGGTCCCTGCGACAGAGGCCAGCCGTGCGCCGATTCGAGGATCGCATCCTTGGACCAGAAGCCAGAGAACACCAGCGGAAAACCCGACAACGCCAACATGCCGACGGTGTAGGTGACGAAGGTGATCGGCATCAACTTTCGTAAGCCGCCCATTTTGCGAATGTCCTGCTCCTCACTGCAGCCGTGGATGACCGAGCCTGCACCAAGGAAAAGAAGTGCCTTGAAAAATGCGTGCGTAATGAGGTGGAACATGCCCACCGCAACTCCGCCCGTTGCAAGGCCCAGCATCATAAAGCCAAGTTGAGAGATGGTGGAATAAGCGAGGATGCGTTTGATGTCATTCTGCGCGATAGCTATGGTTGCCGCGAAGAAAGCCGTGAACGCACCTACCCACGCAATGACGGTCAAAGCAGAGTGGGAACCAACACTCACCAACGGGTATACACGCGCGATCAGGTATACGCCAGCCGCAACCATTGTGGCTGCATGGATAAGCGCAGAGACAGGCGTGGGGCCTTCCATTGCATCGGGCAGCCATACATGCAGCGGAAACTGTCCACTTTTGCCTGCTGCGCCACAAAAGATCAATAGGCTAATAGCAGCAGCAACCGTTAATCCCATGACAGTGTGCTGCGATACCAACAACGCAAGCTGCGGTCCGTCAAGACAACCACGTCCACCATCCTTCAGGAGAAGCGTGCCGGTCTTCGCATAGAGCCAGACAATGCCGAGGAAGAAAAACACATCCCCAATGCGTGTAGTAAGAAAAGCTTTCTTGGCAGCGGCAGCGGCGGAGGGCCTCTCAAACCAGAAGCCTATTAGCAGATAAGAGGCCAGCCCCACCAGTTCCCAGCAAACAAATAGCAGCAGTAGACTGTTAGATAAAACAACGCCGAGCATGGCCGCCGCAAAAAATGAGAGGTAGCTGAAGAAGCGGGCGAAACGGGCATCGTGCGCCATGTATCCGACGCTGTAAACAAAGATCAGCAGGCTGACAAACGTAACCATCGTCAGCATAACAGCGCTCAGCGGATCAAGAATCAACCCAATCGGCACTGTCGTTTGCCCGAAATAAAACCACACAAATGTTGTCTGCCAGGACGAAAGGGATCCGGAGATTAACTGGCATAAGGTCCCCAGTGAGAGAAGAAATGAAATGGACATTGCTCCAATCGCAAGTCCAGCCGCCAAACTGCGGCGATGCCTCCCTACCAGAATACTGAGGAGCGCAGCCAGCAACGGAAGCACCGGAATGAGCCAGAGGAAATTTTCGAGCATGTGCATACTGTCTCTTTCCTTAGCCCTTCAATTGCTCAATCTGATCGATGTTAATCGTGTGCGACTGACGGAATACTGCGAGAATCAGCGCGAGTCCAATAGCTGCCTCGGCTGCGGCAATGGCAATCGAAAACATTACAAACAAAAATCCGATCAGTGCTTCAGGATGCTGGCCAAAGCGCCAGAAGGCCAGAAAATTCAGGTTTGCGGCATTCAACATTAACTCGACACCGGCAAGCACGAGGATTGCGTTACGGCGCGTAACGGCGAGCGCCAATCCGGCGGCGAAAATCAAGGCCGCCAGCAACAGGTAAAGCGTCAGCGAGGTCATTGGTCCACCTTTACCGACTGCGAAGCCTGACGCGGTTCGCGAATTGCCAGCACTACGCCGCCGATGGTGGCGACGGTCAGCAGAACTCCCAGCATTTCAAGTGGCAATGCATAACTCGTAATCAACGCATCGCCAATCAGCGATACGGGATAGGATCTAACCGAGGTAGCTGCATGTGCGGTAAATCGACTCTTCGAAATACCATATCCGAGCAGGAGGAACATAGCACCTGCAAGCAAAAATCCCTGAAGCCAGCGCGGTGAAAGTACCGTCTGCTCCCCTGCCGTGCCTCCTCCTGTTAACAGAACGGTGAAGGCGATAAGAATGGCAACTGCGCCAACATATACAAGCAACTGCACAAGACCCAGGAACTCAGCGCCTAGTCCAAAATACAGCAGCGCAAAGCCAGCGAACGCCAGAGTAAGCGCGAGTACGCAGTGCACCAGATTGCGCAGCGTATTTGCTGCGGCTGCTCCCACAAGCAGAATAATCGCCGGGATTAAAAAGGATAAATTCAACGTCTGACTACTCCGCAAAACGATATTTCCGCTGTTCCAACTTACGATTGCTCATCATTCCATGGCCTAGCCACGAGTACGGAATTATGACGACGAGGAACGAAATCGCCCAACGCTGCCAGCCCTCCGTATACCTCCAGCACGCAGCTGAAGTGAGTACAACAAGCGCCATTGGCAACATGAACTTCCATGCAAAATTCATCAATTGATCCTGACGGAGGCGCGGCAAAGTTCCACGAACCCAGATAAAACAAAGAATCATTGTGACCAGTTTTGCAAAGAACCATAACCACGACGGTACCCACGTCAGAAACGAGAAAGGCGCTGCCCATCCACCCAGAAAGAGCGTAATCGCAATTGCACTGATCGAGAACATTCCCAAATATTCGCCGAGGAAAAAGAGCGCGAACTTGAAGCCGGAGTATTCGATATAGTACCCCGCAATAATTTCGGATTCTCCCTCCGGTAAATCAAACGGGGAGCGGTTGGATTCTGCAGTCGCAGAGATGATGAACAGAAGGAAAGCCGCAAATCCCCACGGCGTAAATACATACCAGTGCGGAAAGATGCCGGAATAGCCGGCCTGTTGCGTGACAATCTGTTGTAGATTCAACGTGCCAGCAATCATAATCGCAGCCACAGCCGATAGAATCAGAGGGATCTCATAGCTAATCATCTGGGCAATAGCGCGCATCGCTCCCAACAGTGCGTATTTATTGCGACTAGACCAGCCCGCCATAAAGACCGCAACCTCTGTGCCTGAGCCGATCGCGAAGAAGAAGAGCACTCCGCAGTCCAGATCAACGGCAGCCATATTGCGTCCCATCGGCAGTACAGCATAGGCTAGGAAAACAAGCATGACCAGCACAACAGGGGCAAAAAAGTGGACGACCTTGTCCGCGTTGGCCGGAATAATATCTTCCTTGGTCAATGCCTTCACGCCATCGGCCAAGGGCTGCAAGATTCCAAAGGGACCAGTACGATTTGGACCGTAACGATTCTGAATGCGCCCCAGGCCTTTGCGCTCAAGAATAGTCGTGATTGCAAAGAGTGCCGGGAAGACACAGATGATAGGAATGACTGTAATCAGAATTCCCACAACCGGCTGGAGCGATACAGGAACACGCCCCACAAGCCAATGCTTAAGCAGCACGAAAATCTGATCGGCAATCTGAATGGAGCTCATGCCTGTGCCCCCGATTCAGGTGCGGGAGAGACTGCCGCAGGTTTGGGCTGTGTTGCCGCAGCTGCGCGGGCTGCTGCTTTGGCGCGTTCCACCGCTAATTTTGTGTCTACCGCTGCGGCTTCCGTCGGATGAACATGGTTGTAATACTCATTCGATTTAGCGAGCTTATGCTTGTCGTAAAGCAGACCACCGAAGCGGTCATTCGTCGAAAGCTCAAACTCCACATCCATCTTAATCGCCTCGAATGGACAGACTTCGACGCAAATCTGGCAGCTCATGCACACTGAAATATCAATGTCGAAACGCGCGGGATAGAACTGCGGCTTCCCTGTTGCGTCTGGCTTTTTATCGCTGCTCTTGTCAATGTAGATGCATTTAGGCGGACATTCCTTCTCGCAAATCTGGCAGGCGACGCAGCGCAATCCGGCCATCGGGTCCTCCCCATCGAAAACCAGGAAAGGAAAGTCGCGAGTAGCCTCGACCTGCGGTACGCGCTCCTCTGGATACTGCACAGTAGTGAGCCGTTCCTTGGATACAAAACCCTCGACTACGTTCCTGGCCGTCACGGCCAGACCTTTCAGAATTCCTCCGCCTAGCATTAGCGATCTACCTCGCCAAGAACAATATCCACACTGCCCAAAATGATGACGGCATCCGCAATGTTTGCCCCAAGACACATGTCTTCGAGAATCGTCAGGTTGACAAAACTTGGGGGACGCACACGGTAACGGTAGGGATTGGGCGAACCGTCACTGATCAGGTAGAAGCCAAGCTCTCCCTTGGGTGCTTCCAGTCGTCCGTAAGACTCGCCTGGCTTGGGGCGGAAGCCACGCAACTTCGCCTTGGGATCAATAATCGGCCCTTCAGGAAGTTGCTCTATCGCTTGATTGAGAATCTTGACCGACTCACGCATTTCAAGCACGCGAATCATATAGCGGTCGTAGACATCGCCATGTTCGCCAAGCGGCACTTTGAACTCAAAGCGCGGATAGAAGCCATAGCCATCCACCTTGCGCAGGTCGTAATTCACCCCGGTCGCACGCAGCATGGGGCCAGTAACACCGGCGTTTACGGCCAACTTGGCGGAAAGCACTCCAACGCCCTGGGTGCGAGCCATTAGAATTTCATTCGAGACTAATAGCTTTTCAAACTCCTCCAAAAATGCTGGAAGAGTCTTCATCAGGGCCTTCAGTTGATCGATCCAACCTGCTGGAAGATCTACCCGGCACCCGCCAAAGCGCATGTAATTGCACATCATGCGTGATCCGGTGAGCGCCTCGAAAAGATCAAGGATTTTTTCGCGTTCGCGAAAGGCATACATAATTGGAGTGCCGCTGGCGCCCATGTCCTGCACCAGAAAACCGACTGCGCTGGCATGGTTCTGCAAACGTGTGAGTTCCGAGAGGATGACACGGAGATACTGCGCGCGATCAGGGACCTCAAAGCCAGCCAACTGCTCCACAGCCATGCAATAGGCCCAGTTGTTCGTGAGCGAGCAGAAGTAGTCAAGGCGATCCGTATAGGGTATAGAGCCGAGATAGGTAGTACCCTCTGCAATTTTCTCGTGGTTGCGGTGCAGGTAGCCGATCACCGGCTTCAGACGCACAATGCGTTCGCCCTCCAGCCGGACATCCATGCGGAATACACCGTGGGTTGAGGGATGATGCGGGCCCATCGAGATTTCAAGCGTCTCGCCCTCTTGGTCGTAAATAACCTCGCGCCGGGTGATGGTATCAGGAGGAACGCCTAGTAGCTCAGTATTCACTCTGCGCCTCCTGTTGTGTGCTTGCTGGCGCGTTCGGCGACATGGTCATGTGCTGTCGGCTCGTATTCGTAGTCATCCGGTTCCACGTAGTCCCTGCGCATAGGGTGCCCCTCAAAGCCGTCCCACATCAGGATGCGGCGCAAGTCAGCGTGCCCGTCAAAAATCACTCCGTACAAGTCAAAGATCTCGCGCTCCTGCAACTCTGCTGCGCGCCAAACATGTGTGAGCGAAGGCAGATGCACACTCTTGTCACGATCACCCGTACGCATGCGGAGAATCACTGGGCCAATACGCTTTTCAATCGAATAGAGGTGATAAACCACTTCCAGATAGGTTGGCCAATCCACGCCAGTCACGTTCGAGCAGAAGTCAAAACCTTCCTTATCCCGCAGCCACTGGGCCACGACGACCGCATCCTGCGCAGCTATCAACCAGGAATGCTGCGCGGAGGGAGCTTCATTGCGCTGCAATTCCACCGTGACGCCCGGTAGTTGGGCCTTCAGCGCTGCAAGCAAAGCTTCTGTCGAGAAAGGGTTCATTTTTGACCCTCTGCATTGGTCGCGAGGGGTACTTCTGCTGGTTCGGCAACAGGAGACTGCGGCGGACGCCACAAAGTCAAATTACTGGCAGGAATTAAATCATTGGGGCCGTAGGTAGGGACGAGAAACTCACTTGGCAGGTCAGCATTCAGGTGACGCGGACGGTCTTCGCCGGTCAGAGGCTGGCCATCAATCTTCTTCTGGAGGGTGATAAGCGCATGCAGCAAAGCCTCTGGTCTTGGAGGGCATCCAGGAATGTGTACATCTACAGGAATGAAGCGGTCAATGCCCTTCAGCACGTTGTAGCCCTGCTTAAAGGGGCCACCGGAGATGGCGCAGGCTCCCATCGCAATCACATACTTCGGTTCCGGCATCTGGTTATAAAGGCGGACGACCATGGGGGCCATCTTCTTGGTCACCGTCCCAGCCACAATCATCAAGTCAGCCTGGCGAGGGGAAGGACGAAACACCTCTGCGCCAAAGCGTGCAATGTCAAAGCGTGCCATAGAAGCAGCAATCATCTCGATTGCACAGCACGCGAGGCCAAAGTTAAGCGGCCAGACAGAGCTTCGGCGACCCCAGTTATAGAGTTCCTGCATCGTAGTGGTCACGATGCCTTGCTTGCTCAGCTCAATGCGGAGATTCTGATCAATCTGGCCCATATCTGCTATTCCCGGCTCCTATGGAACGTGCCCGTCATGATTATTATGCCCATTCAAGCACTCCCTTGCGCCAGGCCCAAACCAGTCCCTCTACAAGCAGCAGTACAAAAACCGCCATCACTAGGCAGGCCGAAAGCGGCAGGTGCGACAAAGAGACAGCAAAGGGCAGCAGGAAAACTGCCTCTACATCAAAGACAAGAAAGAGGATGCCATAGAGGTAGTAATCCGCCTGAAAACGAATCCACGGATCACCTGTTGCTTCCAGACCGCACTCGTAGGTCGCGTTTTTCTGCGGACCTTTCTTCTGCGGACTGTAGACGCGCGCCCAGAGCCATGCCAATCCCAAGGGTGCCAGAGCAAACCCAAGAGCGAAAACCAGCAGGGTGAGAATCGTCCAATAGGGGGATACCGACATACTATCCACTTTAGCGTGTTTCCTCGTAATGCAGATGTGATTGAAATTGGACAACCAGAGAGGTGGCTGTGTCCTATGTCACAAATGGGCTTCCAGACTCTGATTATTCACTGAAAATGGGGTTAGCTGAAGGATTAAGAATAGTATCTCGCAATACGGTAAACATATTTCGCTCAGAGGAGCACAGCATTGGACAACTCTCGTGCTACTCTATGGCCGCATCAAGGGAGGATATCGCAATGACCAACATCAACTTAGAAATAAAACATCATGAACCAATCAACCAAGGCGGTGCAGAGTTTACTGATAAGTGCGGAAAATGTGGCACTGAATTCTACCGCCCAGATTCTGCTCCCAGCACCAGTCCATGCTGTTCTGTTGGTAGTCACCCTTTAGTAGTTTCACCCATGTTCGCATGCCCTGGACTGCCAGACTCTAAGGAGTTTGCACGTTGCATCCATGAATATCTTGCTCGCCTCTGAGTTTGTGGCTGCACTCAGGGGTGATGGAAGCCGGGCGGTACCGGAGCGGAATTGCCGTCGGTCTTTCGCATCCGGTCTAGTGCGTCTGCAATATTCATTGCTGGGACGCGATGGTAATCCCACTGGATGCCCTCCTCATCAAGGGTAATGGTCTTGATAAACAGGACTCGCACATCAATATGGACTTTTAGATAGGTTGAATCCCAGTGGCCGGGCAAAACTTCAGCCTGCTCAAGGTGGATGATTCCGCCAGGCAGTACGCGCCCCAACAGACCCCAGCCAAGGCTCACCTCCTTGAAGGAGGTCGCATCAATCCTAGTGATCCGCAGGGCGGTGGCATCAATCTTAATTTTCCCCTTCATCCCTGCAAGCGGACGCTGCTCCATCGACTTCGCCGACCAGTTGGGATTGGGTTCGAAGCTGAGCACTACAATCGAATGGCCATTGGGGCTGGTCTCAGTGCCGCCATAGTGACAAAGGAAAGCATCGGGCAAGGTGCGCATCAGATTATTCCAGCGATCCCGTTCCGCCTGCTGCTTTTGGCCCTTTGCGCGCATTTGGGCAGGGTCCTTCATGCTGTCGATACGTGCTTCCTCAGACTGTCGCGCCTCAGCGGTGAGCGGCTTATCTGAGAAGGACACAATGCGGCCCAGAATCCCCTGGGGAGTGGTGACAAAGCGCTTGGTGACCAGCCCGTGACGACTGTTATAACGGTCCAGCCACATAAAGTAGCCATCTCCCTCGACGCTCTTCACCTCACGAGCTATGACCTGTCGCAGCAGATCATTGGGATTGGAAGGGAGTCCAGGAAGAGGAGTTTGCGCAACCAGAGGCGAAGTGGCCAGAAGGCCAGGCAATACAAGAACATTTAGGATTACCAACCCTTTGCGCCCCAGCCGTCGAAACAAAGAACCCTCCGCTAATCAAGCAAAACTTACCTACTTATCTCATAGGATGGCCGATAACTAATCTGGAATAGTGTGCTGAATGTGGCATCCGACCAACAATTTACGCAATATTTTCTTTTGCGACCATCTTTCTGCTGCGATGCGGATATCCCTGCCTATCATCGCGCTCATCGGATTACAAAGAGGTCAAACAGCTTTTTATTTTGTAAACTCGATGAGCGGTTCTTCAATCCCTAGACGCACCAATTCCTTGCGACTGCTGGTCGGCTTCCAGCCCAAAATGGTTTTCGCCGCAGTGCAATCGAAACAGGCACCGCCAGAACGCGTTTCCCAATCTCTGTACATGGGCAAGCGTCGGTCGGGATGACGGACCACGACCTTGACCACCCACTTCAACATATCCAGGAGATAGAAGCTAAGAATCGACGTGGCATGACGTTGAATCCTAAAGGCGCCAATGCGATCCAGTTCGTCAAGATACTCCTGCGCGGTAAGACATTGATCCGCCACCAGATTGAAGGAGTGGCCTTCAAGGCCAGGCTTCTGCATGGCTGCGATTAAGCCAGCGGCCACATCTTCTACGAGAACCAGCGGAAGCTTGTTTGTACCATTGCCCCATATCTGACAAACAGTGTCGTTCCACCACATGCCCACTCCCCAGTGGAAAGGGCTGCCGCCGCGTCCGATTACAACCCCGGGACGCAGAATCACAACTGGCAAACCCTGTTCCCGATGCATGCGCATCAACATCTCTTCAGAGAAAGCCTTCGCTCGTGCATACAAATTACGGCGCTCAATTTTTAGGTCGAGAGGAGTCGCCTCTATAATCATTCCCGCTTTGCTCCCCAGATAATAAGAGTCGATAGTGCCGGTGTAGATGAGCCGCTTAACTCCTGCTGCCAGCACACACTCGGCTACCTGGCGCGTGGCACCAATCTCAAATTCCTGATACTCCGCCCAGTTCTTGACATTCGCCCGTGCCAAATGGAAGACCGTGTCGATTCCCTCCATCGCACGCAGCAGATTCTCGCGGTCCATCAGATCGCCAACCAGACATTCAACTGAGGCGGGAACATTCGCAGCACTACGAGCCAGCATTCGGACACTGTGACCGGATGCGATCAACTGGCGCACCAGTTCCCTGCCGATGAAACCGGTTCCCCCTAACACGAGAATGCGGGGTGGATTGATGCTCCTATTCTGCGCTGGGGCAGCCGCAGGATTTTCTTTGGGCGGTAGATTTGCTGCGGCCCCAATGTGCTCACACCAGCGAATCACCTTGGCTCCGGTTCGCCCATCAATGCGCTCATCCATCCCTTGAGGGGCATAAAAAGCATCCATGGCCCCGGCAATGCTCGCGCCATAGGGATTTCCGCGCTTGCCGATTTTCAGCTTGGAGAATATGTAATTCAACAGGGTTCGCCAAGCCTGCTTACGGAGGCCCTTCGCCTGTGTCGTCACTATGGCGAAGTTATTAAAATCCTGTTCGCACGGATGATACTGCTGAAGCGTGTAAGTGTTGCGTTCGAAGTCCACAGTCGCAGATGCCAGCGAGCCTCGTACATGAAGGTTGTACTCAGCAAAGCCCGGAACAAAAGAGAAACGCAGATCTACAGCCGTCTTGCCTTTGTATGCATTTACCTGCCAGCGGCGATAGAAACTTTGGCCTGTTGGTAGCTGGACAGGGTTGGTTGGATATACGTCAATATTGTCCGGTTCCCCCACCAGATCCAGCATTTGCGACACAGAATGCGGACCAACCTCAATGAGGATATTTAGTGGATCGCGAAGCATCCATATATCGAAGGGGCCATGCACAACCTGAGGCAACACACGATTCCATGTAATCGTTAGCTGATCGATACTCCCAAGAATCCCGCTTCGTACATCCTGACGGAGTTGTTCGTAAGGCCCTGCGAAAAGGAAATTATGCCCCACGCCCAGCCGCAACCCGCGCTCCGCTGCCAGGCGAACAAGTGCGTCGCAATCATCCGCGCGATCGCACATTGGTTTTTCCAGAAACACATGAATGCCAGCTTCAAGAATCGTGCGCGCAGCCTCAAAGTGACGATCCGGCGGCAGCAGTATATGCACAGCATCAAGCTTCTCTGCTGCCAGCATTTCTTCAAGGGATGCGTAGACCTGCGGCACTCCAAACTTAGTGGCAAGCGCCTGCGCCCGTGGTAGGAAGCGATCACATACAGCCACCAATTCCACGTTTGGGACGGACGCGATGCTGCGCGCGTGCCAATCAGCAATGTAGCCGGAGCCAAGAAAAGCGATGCGGCGAATTGAGTTAGCAGGACCTGTTGCTTGCGTTAGCTGCGTCATTTACTTGAAGCACTCCCTTTGTATTCGATAATCGTTAGCGCATCTCCGTGCCACCGCCGCCAATGGTATTCAAGCAGGCCAAACAATGCGGGAAACTTAAACAGAACAGTGAACCATGCATAAACCAAGGCATCGCCAGAATTCCAACCACGCCTTCTTCCATAGAGGTAGATACGAGCAAACTGTAGAGTGTACGCGCACAGAGCTACCAGTAGGGAGACACAGCGCGTAATGGGCGCAAAACAAATTGCTGCGACTGGCAACAGGAAACCCCACAGCCATATCCTGCGGCAATCGCGAACGAAGTACTGTTCTTCCCCATGACCGTGGAGCGCAGAGACTTGAGCATAGGCGTGGCCTGTCCTGCGACTTCTGCGAACCCACTCACTGAAGTGCATAATAGCCGCATCATGACGGGCCATCTCAACATTCAATTGCAGAATCTTGTGGCCTTCCGCGCGCACTCGTATGCAAAACTCATCATCCTCGGCAGCAATTACATCTGTTCGAAATCCACCTACTGCGCGGAAAATCTCAGCCCGAACCATAAATCTTCCGCCGGAGCTTTTGACCTCGCCCGGAGATTGCTGCCATTCAAGATTGCATAAGCGGTTGTAGATGCTTGCGCCTGGATAAAGTTCGCGAACATTTCCGCAGACAATGCCTATATCTTCCCGCTGCGTAAGTACTGCAATGCCCTGCTCCAACCACCCAGCGCTCAGATCGCAGTCCCCATCAAGGAACTGTACAAATGGCACGTCTGGAGCAAGCTTCATGACAGAGGCAAAGCCTTCATTCCTAGCGCGCGCCGCAGTGAATGGCCGCGAAGGATCGAGCTCCATCACGCGGCAGCCAACCGATGCAGCGTATTGCGGGCTTCCGTCGATAGAACCAGAGTCTACGTAGACTATTGTCCCGGCCCTGCCGACGATGGAATGCAAGCAACTCTTCAAACGCGCGCCTTCGTTTCGTCCAATCACAACAAGGGCGATGTCCTGGTCCGGGTCAGAGATCATGGCTGCTGTTCCGTGGTTTTGGCACTAGCTTGACGTGGCAGGATGCGCGCTGGTACGCCGACAGCAATTGAATTAGAAGGCACGTCCGTAATAACGACCGCATTGGCACCAATTGCCACATCATCCCCAATACGGATGGGGCCAAGTAATTTAGCTCCGGCCCCTATATCCACGCGATTTCCTATCACCGGTGAGCCGCGCTGAAGTGTATGACGCAGGCCTACAGTGACACCATTACGAACGATACAATCATCGCCAAAAACTGCATCGCCACTAATGATGATGCCGCCGAAATGCTCGATGATAAAGCGGCGACCCAGAGTCACCTCACAGGGGAGTTCTATGCCGGTAAGCACCTCGGTGTAGACCTTTAATACCTTGTATGCAAAGGAAAAAGGCATCCGCAGCAGACGCCAGCGAATGCCATAACGCCAACGTCCGAAGCGATAGACAAGCATCGTCCAGAATCCCTGACGGCTCAAGCTGCTGCCATGACTGCGGAAGTCTTCGCGGATATTTTCAAACACTCGGAGCCTCCGTCATTACCATGGTCGCGGTGGACTGACCCTACCGCCCTTCGTTTCCTGCCAGGCCTGGCGCATAAGCTTACCAAGCATTGCAAACTCTTTCGCCTGTTCGTGGCGGCCAGCGCCGCTCCTAATACAATTGCTCAGCCAGCGTAGTTTGTAAATGCACTGCTCGATAGAGCGTATCAGCCATACTTTCCAGCCGTGATGTTTGCGGTAGTAAAGAAGCGTGGAACGCATTCGCCACAGTACCACTTGAGCGGCAGACTCTGAAAAGTCAAGTGAGGTTAATTGCCTGCTCGACTCCCCACCTATATGCGTCACCACAATATCCGGCCAGTAGGAGATGCGGAAACCCGCCGCCTTAATGCGAAGGCAGAGATCTACCTCCTCGTAGTAAAGAAAGAAGTCAGGGTCAAAAAGACCAACCTTTACAAGGGCTTCGCGACGCAGGATAGAAAAGGCTCCGGGAACCCAATCCACCTCTGCAGGTTCCTCCGCCTTGGCCCAAGTACGATCAGGAGCACCGAAGATGCGCGATCGTGGAAAATAATAGGAAAGGCCGGTGAGGGTCAGCGTGTCATTCCATAGGGAATGGAAACTGCGAGCGGAGGGCTGCCAACTTCCGTCACTCCCAACCAGTCTGGAACCTCCAACGCCTGTGTTGAGGCTGGCATCCATCTGATCCATCGCTCGTTGCAAAGATCCAGAATGAAGGAATGCATCCGAGTTGAGAAGCACCAGATAGCGCCCCTGCGCCTTTTCCAAAGCAAGATTATTGGCCGCACCGAAGCCCAGATTTACAACATTTGAAAAAATTCGAACAGGAGTAGCGAAATTTGTAAACTCTCTGGCGACCATCTCTGCCGAGCCGTCGCGGGAGGCGTTGTCGACTACCAAAACCTCTGCGCTCCGACCTTCTGAAAGCCGAGCGCATTCATCGAGGAGGGATGTGAGGCATTCGCGCAGCAAATCGCGCGTGTTAAACGAGATGATAACAATTGAGAGGTCACAGGGATACGACGGCAATACTTTCACGGGCAGCAGTCCTCTTCAAATTTTCTCAGCAACTTTGCACGAAATTGCAGGTTATTTCCCAGATCATAAGAGTCGCAGACCTTTTTCCGCGCGGCCTGACCCAACTTTATGCGCAGAGATTCGTCCCTTACCAATTGCGCAATGGCCGCGCAAAGAGCTTCCCCGTTCCCGGCAGGAACCAGCAGGCCATCCACCCCATCCTGAATCAGCTCTGGAATTCCAGCCACATAAGTGCTGATGCAGGGAATGCCAAGAGCCATCGCCTCCATGAGGGCAACTGGAATGCCCTCGGCAAAACTTGGAAGCACAAATAGATTCACACGACGGAGTACATCCTCCGTGGCAGCGTGAGAAAGTGCTCCATGAAAATGAACGTGGTCCGCGATTCCCAGTTCCCTTGCAGCAGTCTCCAGAACACCTCGATCCGGCCCATCTCCGACGATTTCCAAACGGACTGCGGACTTTAACTGTGCAATGGCTTCCAGCAGTAATCGTTGCGCCTTGGCTGGTACCAGACGACCGACACAGCCAATCACAATGGGATGTTGAGAACTGCTCGGTGACGCTACAAACCTGCCTGTATCAACCCCGAGCCGCACAACGTGAACCTTGCTCCACTGTTCAGATGGAAGCAATCGCAGAATCTGACTGCGGCAATAATCGCTAATGGCGAAGATAAACTCTGCGCGCTCAAACTTCTGTTGAAGAGCGAACTCCTCAACATCAAAAAAACTCATCCGGCCCATGGATAGTTAGCGAATATCTCAGTCCGTAAGCCTTAGCGGCAATTAGTCCGACCGTAGCAACCGGACCGCCAAAGTGAACATGCAACGAGCGCACTCCGCGCATGCGAAGCCGCTCTCCAACCAGCAATGCCTCTACCCAGTAGAAACATGCATAAGGCAATGTGTGCGCAACACTCAAGGCGCATCGCAGGCCACGAAAGGATACAAGCGGACGCAACAAACATACTCGAAGCAGAGTAGACAGCACTCGCAGCTTCGACGTTGCCTTGATATAGCAGGTACGCCCGTGCTCCTCTGGCTCTGCCAGAATACTGATGGTGTCAGCATCGTTGATAGAGAGGGTCTCCACCTCAATGCCGCTCGCGCGAAGTCCGACAACCTCATCGCGAAAAAAAGTGTGCGACGCTGCGGGATAATAGCTCAACAGATAAGCAATGCGCAGAGGCGCTGGGGTGCTTTGTGAACTCAACTTACTGGCTCCTGCATCAGGCATCCTGATAGCCTTGTCTTGTTCCTGAAAGGAAGGGTCGGAATGCGTATCGGAACAATCCAGAGATCCATCCGACAATTCATCTTTTCTCTCTTATTCGTAGCGCTTGTTCTGGTACAGCAGGCCACGGCGGCTGAACCTGTTCATCTTAAGATTGGGCCGCGTGTCCTTCAAAGCCATGTTGAACGCTTCGGAATCAATCTTGGATATCAATCTTACTTTGACTCCGGGCAAATACTACGCAACCTGATTGCTCGCAATCCCGGCTTTGAAGGCATGCACTACCAGAGTATCGTGCACTGCGCACGGATTACCACCCACTCCTGCACCGACGACAATAACTACACTGTATGGCCCGCCGATTTTTGGGATGGGGCGAGTGTTGAACTACTCTCAGCGCCTAACTCCACCAGCCACGTACTTCGCCAGTTAACGGCCCATAGTGCAGGCAAGGAGTTCGGCGTCACACTCGATTTTGGGTCCGATCTTGCTTCTCTCAAGGCCGGAGATTACATTGCGCTTCGCAAGGACTTTAAAGGAGGCGTAACCGATGGCTGGTGGGCTAAGACTACGGGGCAGGCAGGTTTCGGCACAGAGTTCAAGGACTTATCCCCGCATACTTCAGGACATCAGGCAATTCGGATTGAGTCGACAGGAAAAGCAAATTCTGCTCAACTTGCACAATATTTTGACACTGTAGAGGGCATCAGTTTCCTGCATCTTCGAAGCAATCTGACATTAAACTTCCGGGCAAAATCATTGGCGGGAAGCCAGCAGATTCATATCCAGTTTCGTCGTGTTTCCAATCCCCAGATCGTATTTTTTGATGAGGGCGTTAAGCTACAGTCCGGCTGGAATGACTATCACCTAACCATCCCAGTCAGCCCTGGCCAGGATCATGGTTCTGGCCCCCTCCAGCTTAACTTTGATTTCAACGATTCCAGTCTTCTCTTTGATGATGTCGAGTTGCTCGAAGCCGCATCGCCAGAGAATCCAACTGTCTTTCGCGATGATGTGGTTAGGGCGCTCCGGCAGCTACATCCAGGAGTGCTTCGCCTGATGGATGCGGAGTCATCCCTTGGCACCACGCTCGACAACTGGCTGGCACCGGAGTTCGCACGTCAGCGCTCTGGCTACTCCGCCTACCAAAAAGTTCATGAAGATATTCCGTATGGTCTCCATGATTTCCTGGTGCTCTGCGAAGCCATCCATGCAGACCCGTGGATTACTCTTCCTACTGCATTGACAACTACAGAAGCAGCGCATCTTATCGAATATCTGAGCGGCCCAACGAACACATCCTATGGCGCTCTACGCGCGCGTCTTGGACATCCACTTCCCTGGACTACGAGCTTCCAGAAACTTTCGCTCGAACTTGGGAACGAGCCTTGGAACAGTGTCTACCGAGGCGAAACGATTGAAAATCCTACAGTCTACGGTGCGCGTTCGCGCCTTGTCTTCGGTGCACTCCGTGCCTCGCCTTATTACGCAAGCACAAAGATGAATCTGATTCTGAATGGCCTGGCTGTCTCCCCTGAAGCGAATGCAACACTGCTGTCCGCGTCAAAGGGTTACGACACACTGGCGATTGCGCCCTATCTTTTGTATTCCCTTGATGCTGAGACTTCAGCTGCGAGTGCCTTTGACAGGCTCACCACCGAAACAAACACAGACGGCCTTGTTACAGCACAGGCAAAAGTCACTGCGAACGCCCACCCGGCTGCGAAGTTAGCCGTATATGAAGTCAACCTTCATACCACCGATGGGTCAGCAAGTCAGCAACAGCTCGATGCAGTAGCTCCTTCTTTAGGAGCTGGGTTAGCAGTGACGAATCACATGCTCCACATGCTGCGCGAACAAGGTGTACGCGAGCAGGCTCTGTTTTCCCTGGCAGGCTATCGCTACCTTCGGAAGGATGGAAAAACAGTGCGCCTGTGGGGGAGCGTCGTTGATATGGGCAACACGAATCGAAAGCGTCCCACCTTCCTTGCGTTGGAGGCCATCAACTCCGCTCTCTCTGGTGAGATGCATGAGGTTATGTCCACACAATCTGACCCGTTCCTGGAATGCTACAGCTTTGTAAACGGTGGCGAAGAAAGCCTGATTCTAATTAACCTCAGCTCTGACTCGCTACGGAAAGTAACGCTGGACGACCTTGCCCACGCTACAGAAATCAGGGCACAGAGGCTTACTGCAGCTTCAATAACCAGCAACAATGAAATTTCTGAAGAGGTCGTACTGCGAACTGTAGTGCTCCATGCTGGAACGTTCAGCCTTCCCCCTCACTCGCTTACCGTTGTGCACTGGAAGCAGTAAATCTGTTTTGAACTTCTGCAAGCCTTTAGTTGCGCGCGTCTTTCGGCTTCTTTACGCCCAGCAGTGGAAGCCCTGAAGATGTATTTCCATACTGCGTATCGTTCTTGAGGCTCGACTCTGTGTTGTCACTCAGCCAGGAAAGAAGCTTCCCGCGTTCCAGCGCTTCGTGGGCTGTAGCAGTAGGCTTAGCAACTTCTTTCTCCGTCATTCCCTGCAATGCGGGGCTAGCAATATGTTGCCCAGGCTCCTCAGAAGTCTCTCTATAGATCAGCTCTTCAAAAGGAAATGCCGCCATCGATTCGACGAATGGCTCCTGTCTGAATTTCTCCCTTGGCTGGCTGCTCCGCACTTCGGTATTACTTTCTTTTACCTTCTTCTCTTGCCTCATCCAGGCATTTTCAGCTGGTGGAAGATCGTCTGACAATCTGATATCCGATCCTTTAATCCTTGTGAAAGGATGGATTTCAACTTTATGGCTCGGCGGATTTACCCATCTGGTATCGAGTACTTCAGCATCATCTGCCAACGGCGGAATTATTTTTGGCGTATTCGATGCAACTTCCAAAGTCCGCCGTTCTGGCAGAACATTCCTCTCCCACTCGTTTCCTGAAAGAATAATCTTTGGGTCCTGGGCAGGCTGTTCATGCGTGAAAGGAACTTGTCTGCGCTCATAGGACGATATCGACTGGGGTTCAGAGTTATCCTGTAGAAGGCGTCGTTGCTGAACGCGCCGATCTGGCTGAACACGTCGATCAAACAGGACTGCAATCTGTCTCACACGCCTATCCGGTAGTCCACGACGATCCGTCAGCGTACGCTTCTCCAGGAGTCCTCGCTTTTCCAGAAGAACGCGTACATCTGATTCAGCGGACGGTTGCACTCGATCCGTATCGTAGCGAGTTGGTTCCCGATAGTTATTTGGAACTACCATGCGTGTATACTCCATCACTTCTGGCTCAAGATGCCGTGGATTCATGTCTGTAGATATGTATTCACCCGTCGCAGGCCTTTTCATCGAATCATAGGAAGACCTCTGCCACGCCGAAGTATCACCATAGGCTTTTGCGTCGGCCTGGTAGGCTGCGTCCGCATGTTTCAGGTCTGACTCCGCTACCACCACCGCTACACTGCCAGCACGAATTCTTTCCAGCAACCGTACCGCTCGCAACAAATCATGGCGCTTGGTTTCACCGGCTACAGCAACCAGGACTGTGGCATCGACCATTCTCGCCAGGTACTCGCTTTCCGCTGAAAGCAACAAAGGCGCACCCTCCAGGAGAACAGCGTCTGCTTCCTCGCTGAATTCGGTTGTTGCATCAAGGACCGCACCCAGGCGTCCTTTCTTGCTTGGAGCAAGCGCAAGTTCCACTGGCCGTTGGTGAGCGTCCTCGCCAACCTCATGAATTGCCGGATAGGCAAGCGCGCGTTCACCCTGCTGCGAGTCCAGAACTACAATTCTCAGGCCGAGATGAGATAACTCACGGGCAATCTGCTCCAGAACTTCTCCCGTATTCGTCCCGGAGCGAACCGGTGCCATTAAAACCGTCTGCACCTTGGAGCCTTGAATTGCGCGCTCCATTCCCCCTGCCAAGCGAAACAGTTGCTCCTGATAAAAACCATCTGCAACCAGGTGACGCATTGGCAACACTGCTACGGGTTCAAACCCCAACAGACGGCTTACATCCCCGCCGTTCCAGACATGCGGCTCTGCCAGATCACGAGCTACCGCCGCAAATATCCCTAAAAAGATGCAAACCGGAAACAGAAGTAGGGCTAGCTTTCTCGCCTTACTTGCATCTGCATGGGCGGGTGGCACAGCAGTCTGCGAAAGATGAACACTACCGGGAGAAGAGTTCTGTAACTCGAGGTTCGCAATTCGTTCATCCACCAGACTGAGCCGACCTTCGAGGCGTGTAATAGCTGAACTTACAGAATCTGCCTCCTCCATCCGAGGAGCAGCTGTGTTTGCCATCGACGTAGCATCTGTGACCTGGCTGCGTATTTTCCCTTCCACCAGGCGGTCTCGCATTACCTGAGCACGCAACTTATCCTGGAGCCTTGTTGCAGCTCGCACCTTGAGCGTGTGGGTCATATCGCTCAAGCTTGCATCAATCTGCTTTAACTCCTCAGCATCTGCCTTGTAGGTCGGATGCTGTGGCGTTAACCCGGACATTTGAGTTAGCAACGCGCTTCGCCTCGTATTCAAAGAGGTCTTATAACTCGTCAATCCAGTATCCTGCATCGCAACCTCTTCCGCCTCTGCATCCAGTGCGGCTGATTGCGTGTTGTTATCCACCCGTTCCACGGAGTTCAACTGGGCTTCACTTTGACTACGCTTCTGCTCTGCATCCAATAGATCAAGCTGTAGCTTGCCAACTTTAACGTTGTAAGGATCGGCCTCTGCCGTACTTACCGAAGCAAGTCCACGTTACTTCAGTCGCGAATCGCTGAAGAGTGTGATGCACTTTGGCGGCCTGGTCCAGTTGCAGGGTATGCTGTCGATCTTTCTGGGCAGTGTAGAGCGACTGGTTGGATGGCAGTTTATCGGACTTGAGGCGTCAGCGCTTTTTGACCTGGCAAAGAAGTGGCCAGCTTCTGTAGCTTTTGTGCCAACTGCATTTTTTGCCGCCATCATTCCAGCAGCCTCGCATGTGGATGCGGAGGGAAGTCTGGAGCAACGGCGGGCACATCTGCAATCGCTGTATATGAAGGGCTCACGATACGCGAACCTTTGCACTGCATATTTTTGCGGACTGATGGCACTTCTTCCTGGCCCTATCATGCGGGTCTGGCTGGCGAGACCGCTCACTGATGCAGTTGCACTGTTTGCAATCCTTACGGTCGCTACGCACTTTAGTATGCTCACTGGACCTGGAACCAGCGTGTTGCGCGGTATGGCGCGTGTGTATGACGAATTTTTCAATTCAATTCCAAACCTGATTACACTGGCCATTTTTCTTCCTCTTGCACATTGGTACTACGGTCAGTGGACTCCTTTAGGCATTGGGATTTCTGTGCTGGCGGCCTCTGGATGTGCAACCGTGGCGCTCCTGTTGCGAGTGCATCACGTTCTAAGGATTGACTGGCGCGCCTATACATTGAAAGTGCTGTTGCCGGGACTGTTGCCCTATGGCGTGGCCGCCTTGATCGCATGGCCTGTTACCAGGATGGTGGACAGCGTGACACGCTGGCAGGGTGTTGGCGTTCTGGTGATCACAGGTTTCTGCTATTCGATCATTTGCCTGCTTTTGATCTATGGAATGTTTTTTGACGATTCGGAAAAGAGGCAGATGGTAAATATCTTCAATCGTCTGCGGAGAGATGTTGTGCCTTTAGGAGTGGAATATGAGCAATGAAAAAAAGTTGATCCTGCTGCTGATACTGGTCTGTGCAAATGCCTTTATGGCACAAGCGCAGCAGCCGAATGAGCCGACACTTGAGCCAGGGCAGCGCACCCTTCTGAATCAGTTTGAAGCGGGTAACGAAACCGAGTATCAACTGGGCGCAGGAGACCATATCAATCTGGATGTTGCCGGTCGTCCAGAGTTGACGGGCGCTCATCTGCTGGGGCCCGATGGAAAAATCACGCTGCCTTTTGCGGGGGAGATCTCGCTGAATGGACTGACGCGCGAAGATGCGGCGCAGGCCATTTCAAAGTCCCTGGCACCGTACTATCAGAATCTTTCCATTACCGTGAGCGTTACGGATTATCTCTCGAACAAGGTGACGGTTCTGGGCAGTGTAGAGCATCCTGGTTCGGTCCAGTTTGAAGGAACCCCAACCCTGCTTGATGCAGTTTCCAGGGCAGGCTACGTGGGAATTACAGGCGCGCCTAAGACCTTGCCAGAGGTGGCCGTCATCTATCGTGGGGACAATCAATCGGTCACCGTCAAGCTGGCAGAGATGATGGCCAATGGAGATACGCAGGCCAACCTTCGTTTGAGGAAGAATGATGTTGTTTACATTCCTGCTCCCCGTCAGAGATTTGTGAGTGTCATGGGTGCAGTGCAGCATCCAGGAGCCATCTCGCTCGATGCCGGAGACTCACTTGGATTGATTCTGAGTGAAGCCGGTGGACCAACAATGGAAGCCAGTAAGACAAAGATGCTTTTGATGGATGCAACCACCGGCAGACAGAGGCAGGTATCGCTTGAGGATGTAATGAATACCTCACGCTCAAGGGAACTGCATCTTCATGCGGGCGATATTGTGTATGTGCCCCGCAGCCGAATGGCCAAAGTTGGCTACGTGCTCGAACAGTTCAACCCCGTATTTGCAGCAGCAGGAATTTCAGGATTTATTGTCCGCTAATTAGGAGAATTGAGAGACTCAATGGCTGATTCAGGAACCTTCAAAAATTTATTGCCTTCTGCGGAAGAGCCGATTGTGATTACCCATCGGCCACCGGAGATCAATGTGCAGCGCAGTGTCAGGCTCTATTTGACACTGGCAATTACAGTGGCTGTTGTCACGTTCCTTATTGGAGCGGTGACGCTGTTCAGTATCTACAAGAACAGCTACACGGCCCACGCGGTCATCTATGTGTCGCCGGTATTTCCGCACACTCTCGGCAGTGATCAGGATATTCCGCGTCCGAATGATTCCTATGTGGATGATCAGGTCC
>Ga0207035_1048_pt2 | contig 23544 bp, 11 predicted proteins | sample Alteio_BWMinCont_77_FD_153272 | JGI IMG/M metagenome (GOLD analysis project Ga0207035, IMG submission 153272) | Enriched cells from forest soil in Barre Woods Harvard Forest LTER site, Petersham, Massachusetts, United States -... | ecosystem: Environmental > Terrestrial > Soil > Temperate forest >... | reverse complement strand
ACTATTTTTTTTGCATCTTCCTGTTTAATTCCGTTTCGCACAATTATTTCTTTCTTCACTACTTTACCACTTTGAAACGGCTCTTTACTTAAATCATAAATCTCCGCAGCAAGCCCCTGCTTCATACTTCTGCTAAGCATTACATCAACAATCTGGTTTATTTTCATCTCACTATCCGCTTCCAGGTTTACTTTAAAATCTTTTTTATTGAGGTCAATCACTACATGCGAACCTTTAAAATCAAAGCGATTCGTAATTTCTTTGTTAACGGTGTTGATGGCATTGTCTAATGTTTGCGGATCAACTTTACTGGTAAAATCAAAAGAAGGCATTGTTTTTAATTGATAATTGATTAATGGATAATTGACAAATTTTTTATTTTAATTTTTTTTTACGAACATTTGTAATTCTATTGATTATCGTTGTGTCACTCACTTCTACTAAATACCAATGTTCTGCATTTTAGAATATTTATTATTAAATCTAATACAAATATAAAAAACAAATTATCGATTTGCAGCTGCTTTGCTTTTTAAAATAATAACCATTCCTAATCCAATAAGAATAAGACAGCAAGCAATAATCTCAGCTTGGCTTGTATAAAAACCTAAAAAAGGATAATGAATATTTACTCTTATTTGTTCAATAAAAAAACGTTCCAGTCCATTTACAATTAAATAAATGCCAAACATCATTCCGGGTATTTTTATCCTTTTTCTTATTCCCCATAAAAATAAAAATAATAAAGTACAGGTAACCGTTTCATAAAATGAAGTAGGAAAAACCGGCACAGGCAATACTCTGTTATGTTCTTCTGAAGAATTCAATATTCTTATTCCATCTTTATTTACATTGTTTGGAAAATTATATGCAACCATCCATGTAGGCAAAAAAGATGGTGCTTTAAAAGACTTATACGGAACTTCGGAAAGGCTGGCACTTTTTCTATCCGTTACTTCAATAGGATAGACAGTACCAGAATCCAATACCTTTCCATCTAAAAAGTAAAGACTATATCGTTGTAATTGTTTTTGAAAATCATCCGGTTTTACCTGCACTACTTTATAAGTAACCGGGTCGGTTATATAAGCGCTATTGTAAATACCCCAATCTCCATCACCCGAAAGCTGGCAACCGATACGGCCAATAGCATACGCTATCATTAGAGCAGGTGCAGCTACATCAATTAAATGTGTTAACTGGATACCCCGTTTATACGCATACCAAAAAATAGCCAATGCTGCCACAATTAGTCCACCATAAAAAGTTAAACCGCTGGGAGAAAGGATCATCCCGATAGGGTCTTTTATAAAATCATTCCAGTGTTCAAAATCATCAAACAATTTAGCGCCTAATATCCCAAAGATTAACCCAATGATAACGATGTCGCCTACACGATCGTGTGGCCAGATGCGAACTACTCTTTGCTCTGGTTCTTTTAGCTTCTGTTTATTCTTTTCCCACCATTTTAAACTAGCCAATAAAATGCCCGTAATCAATCCCGCCAAAAGATTTCCATCTCTTGAAAAAATATAATCCTGTGCAGTAATATCATCGGGCTTATCCAGAAAAAGCCCCAGCAATTTGTACGCAAATAAAAAACCTCCTATGAAATTCAATAATAACTCAGCTATTGATGCAGGTTTACCAACTGTTATAGATTCTTCCCGAGGAAATAATAATCCGAGTTTTTCTTTACGTTTAAACTCGCTGGTAAGTACAATTGCTGCAACTATAAAAGCGATAGCAACCATTAAACCAAACGTATTTAAAAAACTTAATGCTTTCCAATCAACACCAAACCAGTCTTTAAATATGTAATATAAATTTGGATACATGCTGCAATTATAAATTATGTGTTACAAATTATTGACGCAAGATATTTATTTGTTTATTTTAAACCTATTAAATAAAAAATCCCGAAATCTTAAAAATTTCGGGATGTACCAATAACCCATTATGATAAATTCAAAACAAATCAATTACAATACTCATCAAAAGCACCAATAAGATTCTGCGCAATCATGTGTGCACTTCTTCCTTCAATATTATGACGTTCAATAAAATGAACCAACTTGCCATCTTTAAATAAAGCAATTGCAGGTGATGAAGGCGGATAAGGCAACAAATGTTCCCTTATCTTTTTCACAGCATCAACATCAAAACCGGCAAAACTGGTAGTTAAATGATCTGGTTTTTTAGCGCTGTTATGTACTGCTAAAAGCACTCCTGGCCTTGCTGTTCCAGCGCTACAACCGCAAACAGAGTTAATAAAAACCAACGTGGTTCCTTTGTCTGTAATGGTTTTGTCCACTTCGCTGGAAGTTAATAATTCGGAAAAGCCATTTTCGGTTAACTCTTCCTTCATCGGTATTACAATTTCTGCTGGATACATATATAATAGTATTTTTTAGATTACAAATTTACAACAAAAACATCGATACATATCAATATCAGAGAAAAAGAAAATTCTCTGCTAATGTGTCTTAAAAATTTTACAACTCAAGTCATTTTGGCTTATTAGTTTTAAAAAATCAGACAAGATCTGATAATTTTTCTATTGGAACAGCATTTGAGAAATAGTACCCAAACAATGTTTCTAAAACAAAAATTAAATAATTATGACACTCGTAAAAGTAAACAACCCGCTTTCTAAAACCTTTGATGGTTTTGTAAATGATATCTTCAATGACTTCCCAGCTACATTCGGTAGAAATTTAAGGGAAGATGTTTTTAGCTTTCCTCCTGTAAACATCATTGAAAAAAATGATGCTTATCATTTGGAAGTTGCAGTGCCCGGATGGCAAAAAGAAAATTTCAATGTAAAATTAGATGGCAATCTATTAACTATCAGCGCAGAAAAAAAAGAAAAAGTAAAAGATGAAACAGCTAAAGTAGTTCGTAAGGAATTTAGCAGTAGATCATTTAAACGCAGCTTTACATTGGATGAAAAAATTGAAGCAGCTAACATCAGCGCTAAATATGAAAATGGTATTTTAAAAGTAGAACTTCCCAAGAAAGAAGTAGTAAAAGCTGTAGCAAAAGAAATAACTATTCAGTAATTAATTAGTTTTCGTACACTAAGTATACAGTTAGTTTTGGTTAAAGGTATGCCTCACTGTTTTCAGTGAGGCATTTTTATTTATTTATTTCGTAAGAAAGCTGAAGTTAAAATTAAAAGTACAAGTGAGTGACACAACGATGTTGAATAAAGAACCAATGTTGGTTACAAAATTATTTTTCCATTTGTTCAATTACTGATTGTGTAACCCCTGTAAATGAAAATCCGCCATCGTGAAAAAGATTTTGCATAGTAACAAATCTAGTAAGGTCGCTAAATAATGTAACGCAATAGTTAGCGCAATCTTCTGCACTTGCATTTCCAAGCGGGCTCATCTTTTCGGCATAATTAATAAAACCATCAAAGCCTTTTACACCACTCCCTGCAGTAGTTTTAGTGGGAGATTGTGATATTGTATTTATACGCACATGTTTTTTAACTCCATAATGATAACCAAAACTTCTGGTGATACTTTCCAGTAGTGCTTTGGCATCGGCCATTTCATTATAATCGGGAAATACACGTTGCGCTGCAATATAAGTAAGCGCCACTACACTACCCCATTCGTTGATAGCATCCAGCTTCATAGCGGTGGCGAGTACACGATGTAAACTTGTGGCAGATATATCCAAAGTTTTTTGGTTAAAGCCATAATCAATTTCTGTGTAATGCTTTCCTTTGCGCACATTTAAACTCATGCCTATTGAATGCAAAATAAAATCTACTCCACCTCCAAAATGTTCCATTGATTTGGTAAGCAGATTCATTACATCCTCATTACTGCTAACATCGCAGGGAATTACCGGTGCACTAACGGCTTCGGCTAACTTATTTATTTCACCCATTCGTAATGCAACCGGCGCATTGGTCAATATCAATTGTGCACCTTCTTCATGACAACGCAACGCCGTTTTCCATGCAATTGATTTTTCGTCTAATGCTCCGAATATGATACCTTTTTTCCCTTTAAGTAGATTGTATGCCATAGCCTTTTAGTTAAGAGGACAAAAATATGTTATTGTAAATTTAATATCAATTTTAGTTAGATACCATTTCCCTGGCATTCTGTAATGCAGCAGCAGTGGGTTTTTCACCACTTAACATTTTTGCAATGGCAGTGATGCGTTCATCATTGTTCAATAAACGGATGGATGTAACGATCTTATCATCTTCAATTCCTTTATAAACAAAATAATGTGCATCTGCCTTGGCAGCTATCTGCGGCTGATGCGTAATTGATAACACCTGGTGAGATGACGATAACCCTTTCATAATAATACCTACCTGTCTTGCCGCTTCTCCGCTAATACCGGTATCTATCTCATCGAATATCAACACCGGCAATTGTAATTTTTTTGCCACTAATGATTTAATACATAACATCAACCTGCTGAGTTCTCCGCCACTGGCCACTTTACGTAGTGGTTCAAAACGATTGCTTTTGTTTGCATCAAACAAAAACTCAATAATATTGTTGCCGTACTCATTTAAAGCAACTGTTGATAACTGTACTTTTATTTTTGCATTCGGCATTCCTACCTGTTTCAATAAAAGATTGACTTTTTCTGTAAATGGTTTAATAGTATTTTGACGATTGGAAGAAATTGTTTCTGCTAATTGTTCGCATTGTTTCAACAATTCACGCAATTGTTTTTCCTTTTGCTGGATGGATTCTGAGATATTAAGTATGTTGTTTAATTTTTGCTGTAGTTTATCTTTTATTAATAATAATTCGCTGGTAGAATTAACAGTATGCTTCTTCAATAATTTATAACCGTTCAATGTTCTGTCATTTATCCACTGAATGCGTTCAGAGCTGTATTGCACAGAATCGTCTATACGTTCCAGTTCATCTGCGATATCGTTTAATTCTATCTGTGTGCTTTGTAAACGTTGTGCAAGGCTTGCAATTTCATAATGATATTGTTCCATAGAATGTAACTTAACATTCAATGATCTTAGTTGCTGTATTATTGGTTGTTCACTTTCTTTCAGTTCAAAATAAATACTGCTTAGTTGCTGTTTGATATTTTCCGAATTGCTCAATAATTTTAATTCTGCATCTAATTCTTCCAGCTCATTTTCTTTAAAATCTGCTTCTGCCAGTTCATCAAATAAAAACCTGTTATAATCAAGTTCTTTATTGGCAATTGATTGTTCTGATTGCAATGCTTCCAGTTCTTTTCTTACAGCTATATATTGATGAAAAACAGTTGAGTATTGTTGTAATAATTCTCCATTGCTCGCCAATGCATCCAGCACTTCTCTTTGAAAATCTGTATCTCCCAATTCCAATGTATCAAACTGCTGATGCAGGTCTACAAGCAATGAACTCAATTCTCTTAGTTGATTTAAATTAACTGGTGTATCATTTACAAATGCTCTTGATTTACCGTTCGGTGCAATCTCACGTCGTATTACCAACTCATCTTCTGAATCAAGGTCATTCGCTGAAAGAAATTGTTTTACTGCTTTATTTTTTATTGTTTTAAAAATAGTTTCTACCACACATTTTTTTTCTTTATTCAATAATGCAGTGCTGTCAGCCCTTTCGCCTAATGTTAAGCTTAAGGCACCTATTAAAATACTTTTACCAGCACCGGTTTCTCCGGTAATAATATTTAGTCCCGGCGAAAAATCAACTGCCAGTTCTTCTATAATTGCATAATTCTGTATGTGTATTTTTTGAAGCATATTTTGTGAAACAGCAAATTAACAAATTAGCCAATACATAAAAATCTTTATTGAAGAATGTTTTAAAAATAAAAAAGGGTTCATTTAATGAACCCTAAATTATTTATGATTGGAGAATTTATTTTACTTCAATACTATCATTCAAATCAGTATCCACCAAAATACGTCCGCAATTTTCGCAAACAATCACCTTTTTACGCAATTTGATCTCACTTTGTTTTTGAGGAGGAATAGCATGGAAACATCCGCCACAGCTATCTCGTTCAACGGGCACTACAGCCATTCCATTACGGTAATTTTTGCGGATGCGGTCGTAGCTCAATAATAACCTTTCGTCTACATGACTTCTTGCAGCATTCGCTTCCTTATTATAATGCTTTTCTTCTTTTTCAGTTTCAGTAATAATTTTTTCCAGTTCACCTTTTTTAGCATTCAGATTATTTTCTTTACTGCCAACTGCTTTCTTGGCAATTTCCAGCTGTTTTGCCTTTTCGCCTATTTCTTCAGTTGCATCTTTAATATGTTTTTCGCAAAGCTTCACTTCCAGTGTTTGCATTTCAATTTCTTTATTGATAGCTTCAAACTCACGGTTGTTCTTTACATTATCACTTTGCTTTTCATATTTTTTTATCAATGCTTCCGCTTCCTTGATCGCTTCTTTCTTTTGATTAATAAATTCCTGCATTCCATTAATCTCTTCTTCAATGCGGGTTTGACGGGCATGCAACCCTTCAATTTCATCTTCAAGGTCTTTTACTTCAATTGGCAATTCACCTTTTAAAATCTGTATTTCATCCAGTTTGCAATCCACTTTTTGCAAAAGTACAAGGGATGATAATTTTTCTTCAACGGAGAAATCTTTTACTGCAGCCATAATATTATTTCAGGTTTGTGTTTAAAAATTTATGAATATCTTTTTGTAGTTATCATTTGTACAACCTTCAACTTTTGTTGCGTCGCACTCTTGTACTATATCAATCCTACTCATCAATACTTTAAAAATAATGAACAGGATTGGTTTTTACTCCTGTTTTGAGGACGGCAAAGTTAGGGAATTTTTCACTCAAAATATCAAACAAAAGCTCAATACTATATTGCTCGCTTTCAAAGTGGCCAATATCAGCAATCACCAGCTGGCTGTTAGCATCAAAAAACTCATGGTATTTTACATCCGAAGTAACGTAAAAATCAGCGTCAGCAGCTATTGCAGTGCCAATAAGAAAACTACCTGCCCCGCCACAAAGCGCAACTCTGCTTACTTTTTTATTCTTTAGAGTTGTGTGCCGTATTATAGAAAGTCCAAATGCTTTTTTCAAATGAGAAAGAAAATCTTTTTCATCTAAAGCCTCTGGCAAGTCGCCAACCAAACCACCACCGGTTTGCTGATGCACATTATCCAACGGAATAATATCATACGCAACTTCTTCATAAGGATGTGCCTGAATCATTGCTTTTATCAAACTATTTTCTATCCACGAAGGGAATATCACTTCTATTTTAATTTCTTTTTCAGTATGCCGTTCACCAATTTTTCCTGCAAACGGATTAGTACCTAAAGTTCCTTTAAATGTTCCTTCGCCTTCAACATTAAAACTACATTCACTATAATTACCAATGTGACCAGCACCTGCATTAAAGATTGCATTGCGAACTTGTTCTGCTTCTTTTACCGGGGCAAATATTACAAGTTTTTTTAAAAGATTTTTTTTAGGTAACAATATTTGCCTGTTTATCAAACCAAGTTTATCTGCAATTTTACCATTCACTCCATTGATAACATTATCCAAATTGGTGTGAATAGCATAAATGGCAATATCATTTTTAATAGCAGTTATAATTGCCTTCTCTACATAATTCTTTCCTGTTATTCTTTTTAATCCGCTAAAAATAATAGGATGATGTGATACAATAAGATTACATTTCTTATTGATTGCTTCCAACACTACTTCTTCGGTTGCATCCAATGAAACAATAATACCTGTACAATCCCAACCTGTATTGCCCGTAAGTAAACCTGCATTATCATAACTCTCCTGCAAATAAGAAGGAGCTATTGTTTCAAGATGCTGAATTATTGATGCTATTTTCATGAGTGATAAAGATAAGAGATTTTGGAAAGGAAAAACGGATGATAAGATATTACTTCACTACATTGGCGCAGAACTAAAGTTTACCTAACTTATAATTAAGTAATGCATAGGGGAAGACCTGTCAGAAGAGATTTAAAATATATCTTTGTTTCTTCAGGCTGCAACAGAAAACTAAACAAAGGCTTAATATGACTATAAGGTTAAGAGACTATCAAATAAATGGAATTGACGACATAATAAATGCCTGGACAGATTGTAAGAGTGTATTATTTCAAATGCCTACTGGAACTGGAAAGACTACTCTATTCTGTGAAATAGTAAGAAAATTTATAACTGAACTTTATCCAGACAAAAAAGTATTAATTATAACACATAGAAAGGAATTAGTAGAACAAGCATTCAATAGATTAGTAAGCGACTTTCATTTAACGAGTGGCATAATATCATCTAGTTTCATAGGAATTCAATCTGCACCGATACAAGTTGCATCTATTCAAACTTTAGTAAAAAGACATCAACATCAAACGGATATATTTTCTTTAGTAATCATTGACGAAGCCCATCATGCCTTAGCAAGTACATATAAAAAACTCTGGAGCTTTTATCCAAGCAGTAAATTTTTAGGTGTAACTGCTACTCCAATAAGAACCAATGGCGAAGGTTTTCAAGATTTATTTGATAAATTAATTACGACCGCTTCAATTAAATGGTTCATCAAAAACAACCACTTATCCGACATAAAATATTTTGCAAGCCACACACCTGATGTAAGCAATATTAAAATAAGAGCTGGCGACTATGACGAAACGGAATTAAGTGAAGTAATGCAAGACAATGCAGTAATGGCAGATTTAGTTCAAAGTTATATTGACTTTGCCCGTGACAAAAAAATAATTGTATTTGCAGTAAACAGGGCTCACTGTACAAAAATTGTAGAAAGGTTTAATAACAGCGGCTTTCCTGCAAAAGCTATTGACACTTACACATCAACAGACGAACGCAGAAAAATTGTAGATGATTTTAGAAATAACAAGTTCAAAATTTTATGTAACGTAAATATTTTTACTGAAGGTTTTGATTGCCCTGATGTTGATGCTGTTCAGCTTGCAAGACCTACTAAATCATTAACCTTATTTCTGCAACAAGTTGGCAGGTGTATGCGACCTCATCAAAACAAACAATATGGAATTGTACTTGACAACGCTGGACTTTGGAAAGAGCACGGATTACCAAAAATGGACAGGAATTGGACATTAAATGGAATTGATAAAAATATCTGTCCTTCTCAAAAAGCAATCATCGGTATAAAAGAAATTTCTTCAAAGGATAATAATGAACCGAAAGAAAGTAAGGGAATAAGACTTGTTGAAATTGGCGAACTGGATAATGTAATATCAGCGAACACGATTAATTTTAATAATATTGAGAAGAACCTAATTGATAAAAAAATTGTTACTATGAAAGAAGAAATAGAAAAACTTATAAATAAACTTCAACAACTTGAGCAACTAAAAAATAATGCTACAGATGAATATGCAAAGGAGATTTTTGATGACAAAATAAAAGTGTTACAAAATCAATTATTTGATTTGCAAGAAAAACTACAACCGAAAAGATTTGAACAAGTAATCCAACTAATCATTGGGAAGTGCCAAGAAATGATAGACAGTAATGAGATTTTTGTTGATGGCGACAAAGATATTTTCTTAAACCGTTTTGTTGAACCTTATTTGAAATCAAGTACTTTAAATGGCATTAGAGAAACTACTGCTGCGAAGTCTACAAGTTCAAAGACTATTCAAGGAAATCACACATTAGGAGAAGAGCAAAGTAAAGTGCATCGTAAGAAAGCGGAACACACAAAATTAAAAGTCACATTTTCAAATGGACAGATTATTAATGAAGCCAAAGCAATAGATACATTTATTAAGACTATTCAAGAGTTTGGTTTTGAAAAAGTACAACAAATGTCTGTGAGTGAAGGCATATCATTAATTTCCGACAAAGCTAATAATGGGTTGGAGAAAGAATTTAAACGAATTCCGAACACCTCTTTTTATATCAACAGTAATAATAGTACAGTAGTAAAAAAAAGGCTTATAGAAAGAATTGCAAGAATATTAAGAATAGAAATAAAGGTTGAAATAGTAGTTAAAGAATAATCGGTAAAAACAAATCGGTAAAATTTAATCCTCGTCTATCGATTTAGTTAACTCATTCCAAAAAAGGAGTTTCCTCCGTACCAACACTATACCATGTTCGTACCAAGACTATATCTTCTTCGGTTCTGCTTCGGTATATACCGAATATGGTACGGCCATGATACGAACATGGTACGAACATGGTACGAACAAGAACCGAAGAAACTATATGTTTCTCCTTTGGCAATAGAGATTCTTTACATTTGCAGAAACAGTTCATTAATGGCAGCAGTACAGGAAAAATACCGGCAATATAAAGAAGCGCTTCAAAAAATAGCAGATGTAAAATATGCATCGGCAGTATTACAATGGGACCAGGAAACCTACCTGCCACCTAAAGGAAATGATATGAGGGGGAGACAGATAGCCACTTTGAGCGAAATAGCACATCAACAGTTTACCGATGAAAAGCTTGGCACTTTATTGAATGAATTGAATAGTAGCAATGAATTGAGCGAAAAGCAACAAAGAAATGTACAACTGACGTTGGAAGATTATAACCGTAATAAAAAATTCAGCAGCGATTTTGTAAGAAAGATGAGTGAAACAGTGAACAGGAGTTTTCATGCATGGATACAGGCTCGGAAAGACAATTCCTTTACTACCTTTCAGTCAAGCTTACACGAACTGATACAACTTAAAAAACAGGAAGCAGATATTTTAGGATATGAACAACATCCCTACAATGCTTTAATGAATGATTATGATAAAGGATTAACAGTAGCAATTGTAGATAATGTTTTTACAGGTATAAGAACTTCATTGAAACAATTGCTTGATAACATTCAAAGTAAACAACAGATAGATGCATCATTTCTTCATCAACCATTTGATAAAGATGCCCAATGGAAGTTTGGTGTAGAAATTTTAAAACGCATGCATTTTGACTGGCAGGCAGGAAGACAAGATATTAGTGAGCACCCGTTTACTACCAGTTTTAATAATGCTGATGTAAGAGTAACAACACGCATAGACGAAAATAATTTTAGCAACATGGCATGGAGCTGTATTCACGAAGGTGGCCATGCTTTGTATGAACAAGGTTTACCTACCGATGAATATGGTTTACCATTGGGAGAAGCATGTAGCTTAAGTATTCATGAAAGCCAAAGCAGATTATGGGAAAACTGCATTGGACGAGGGCTCTCTTTCTGGCAGCACAATTTTCCTTTGTTACAATCGTTCTTCCCAAAACAATTAAATGACATAACAGTTGAGCAGTTTTATAAAGCCATCAATAAAGTTCAACCCTCATTAATAAGAATAGAAGCAGATGAACTGACATATCACTTTCATGTAATGATACGTTATGAAATTGAAAAGAAATTAATTGAAGGTAGTATCGAAACAAAAGATATTCCTGCTTACTGGAATGAAGCATATCAGAAAAATTTAGGTGTAGTTGTACCGGATGATAAACAGGGTTGCCTGCAAGATGTACACTGGAGCCATGGTAGTTTTGGATATTTTGCTACCTACAGTTTAGGCAGTATATATGCCGCACAATTATATGCAGCAATCAAGAGAGAAAACGAATCAATAGAAAAAGAAATAATTAACGGAAATAATGGACTAATAATACAATGGCTTAAAACCAATATTTATAATTTGGGCAGATTTTATACCTCAGAGGAACTTTGTAAAACAGCAAGCGGGGAAACACTAAATACTGATTATTTTATTGAATATGCGACAAAAAAATATTCCAATATCTATTCTTCGTAAATTTGACAACATGCCATCTTTATTATATAAAGGAAGATTTATTATAGTTGTTATCTCTGCCGCGTTACTTTTACTAACAAGCTGCTCCAAATCTTCAAATTCAATTACGACCTCTGTTTTACAACAATATTTTACTACCAATCTTTTGAATACAAATTTTGTGATACAATTTGCATCAGATAGTGGTGTAGATATAACAAATAGATATGTAAATGATACCTTTGTACTCAAACAAGCTGATACATCTTTATTTAATGGGCCTATGACTGCAAAACGAGACACAACAATCTATACAGGAACATGGAGCAGCAACAGTGATTACAGCCAATTGAATATTAATATTACAGCCCCTTCCCCCATTCCAACTGATTATATTTTTATAAACCGCTCCTGGAAATTTACCAAAAAAGCATTGCCAGTAATGGAACTTGCTCCATGGGGAAGTACTGATCCTAAAGTACTTTACATGCAAAGACTTTAATTTTCATTCGCCTTTAGCCTATTATTTTTGCCTAACAGGACAATTTTTTGCCATTTCTTTAGTTATATGATGTGGAGTTTACAGTGTGGACTGTCACCATCCAATATTCATAAACCAAAAGCATCATCCTATGTTGGCCAGAATTGCGACCAAAGCAAGCTGTCTGCTATTACTGATTTTAATAAGTTTTGCCACTAAAGCACAATTACATACAGGCTTTTCCGCAACACCAATCAGTTCTTGTACCCCAGCTATAATTCAATTTACCGATTCTTCTAAGGGTAATCCAACTTCCTGGAGATGGGACCTCGGAAACGGAACAACATCTTTTCTTCAAAATCCATCCGCTACTTATTTTAATCCCGGATCATATACCATTAAATTAGTAATTAAGAATGCTCAAGGGAGTGATTCATTAACAAAAACAAAATATATAATTGTAAATGCTTTACCAACCGTACAGTTCACCAGTAATATTACAACGGGTTGTTATCCTTTAAATGTACAATTCACAGATCAAAGTTTAGCGGGTTCTGGATCTATCGTAAAATGGGAATGGGATTTTGGAGATGGCTATACTTCTACCCAAGCCAATCCGGTTCATGTTTATAACAATTTAGGGAATTTTAATGTTGCACTTAGAATAACTAACAGCAACGGATGTATCAATACTTTTGCAAAGGGGCAATACATACAGATTGGCGCAGGTGTACTTGCCGGTTTTACAGATAGTTCTTCAAGTTCCTGTAATCCACCTGTTATCGTTAATTTTAAGAACACTTCAACAGGAACGGGTATACTAAATTATCAATGGTTATTTGGAGATGGGGCATCTTCTACTGCAACAAATCCATCACATACTTATAATTTTTCAGGAAGTTACACAGTACGTTTAATTACAACTAATTCAAACGGATGTTCAGATACAGTTTTAAACACAAATGCGGTTTCAGCGGGTAGTGTAAAGGCATCTTTTTCTTCTACTGACTCTGTATGTTTAGGTAACCCAATACACTTTACAAATACGTCAACTCCAGCAGGGGCATCTCTCTCATGGAACTTTGGAGATGGGGATAGTTCAAATGCAAGCAACCCTTCAGAAAGCTACAATTCAAGCAGAACTTATAAAGTAATGTTGGTTGCTAATTTCGGCACCTGCACTGATTCTGCTGCAACATCAGTAGTAGTTTTACCTGCACCTACTGCTGCTTTTATTGCAGATACTACATCCTCATGTTTTGCACCTTTAACAGTTAATTTTAGCAACCAATCTGTAAATGCTTCTTCATATAAGTGGAATTTTGGTGATGGGAGTACTTCCATCCTTCAAAACCCTTCTCACACTTACACATCAGCGGCCAGTTTTGACGTATCATTAGTAGTTACTAATCTATCAGGCTGTAGTGACTCTCTAAAGAAAAGTGCGTACATAAAAGTACAACCTCCTAAAGTTGTGTTTACTAATTTGCCAGATAGTGGATGTGTCCCTTTTACAAAAACGTTTAATACGAAGGCTACTGTTCTTGATTCAGTTGTAAATTATTTATGGGATTTTGGCGATAGTACGACCTCAACAGCAGCTATACCAACACATACATATAATTCATCTGGCAGTTATACAGTAAAATTAATTATAACAACTGCTGGGGGCTGCACTGATACAGTTATAGCTGTAAATGGGATTGTTGTTACAACCATACCAATAGCTAATTTCTCTGCAACACCCAGAAATACCTGTGCAATGACATTAATCAATTTTAGCGATTCATCGACTGGCAATACAAAACATTGGTTATGGAGTTTTGGAGATGGCAGCACATCTACCATTGAAAACCCAAGCCACATTTATAATGACACAGGGTTTTACGATGTTCAATTGATTGCCTGGAACCGTGGTTGTCCTGATACACTAAAGCTTAAAAATTATATCTTTATTAATCCCCCTATTGCAAAGTTTATTGTAACTAATATATGTGATAGTCCATATACCAAGATCTTTACAGACCAATCAATAGGATCTGATACATGGAGTTGGAATTTTGGCGATGGTACAACATCAACTATACAAAGTCCAGAACATACTTATGCTGACACAGGAACATATACTATCTCATTAACTGTTACAAATGATACGACCAATTGCAGTTATACCACCACTAAAACCATTAAGGTTGTTTATACTAAAGCAAATTTTTATGCATCTGATACGATCGTTTGTAAAGGCAACCCTATTTTATTTACCGATCCTTCGGGTTATCCCGGAAATATAAGTTCTTATCAATGGAATTTTCAGAATGGAATTAAAAACTCTAGCGCTAATTCTATTTCTTATACTTATGGGCAAGCAGGTACTTATACGGTGTCTTTAATTATAACTAACATATTAGGCTGTAAAGATACTTTGACAAAAAATCAATACATACGTGTAAATGGCCCTACTGCTAAATTTGGAATATCCGGCTCAAGTAAATGTGTAAATAGCACTATTCAATTTTCAGATAGTTCTGTAAGCGATGGATTGCATCCGATACAAACATGGATATGGAATTATGGAGATGGGAAAACAGATACATTGAGTATCCTCGGTTCCAAACATTTGTATGCAGCTGCAGGTTCATATACTGTTTGGTTAAAAACCATTGACAACCAGGGCTGCGTTGATAGTTTCAAATTACCTACTGCATTAGTTATATCAAAACCTATAGCAGCATTTGTTTCCATTGATACATTAACCTGTCCAAATCAACTTGTTAATCTCATTGATAGTTCAATCGGCTCTACCCTTACTTATCTTTGGAATTTTGGTGATAGCTCTACTTCAAATAATATGAATCCAATTCATTCTTATACTTCGGATGGGCTTTATACTATAAAACTAAATCTTACGGATCAATTTGGATGTACTGATTCTATTACCAAGCAAAATTATATTGATGTCACAAGTCCGGTTGCAAGTTTCATTATGGATGATTCTACAAGTACTTGCCCTCCTTTATTAGTACATTTTACCAATTTATCCATAAATGCCGATTCAACACAATGGGATTTTGGAGATGGTTCTACCTCTGCTATTGCCAATCCTACTCACTTTTATACTAATGCGGGTACTTATACTGTTAAACTAACGATTACGAGTACAGGAGGATGTATTGCGCAATATCAAAGCCAGGTCAAGATACAAGGGCCATCGGGTAAATTTTCATATACTCCTTTAGTAGGATGTAGCCCAGTAAACGTAAATTTTGTTGCACAATTTAATAATATAACTTCAGTACTTTGGGATTTTAATGATGGCACTACGATTAGCACAGTCAGTCCTATTATTTCGCATTCATACACTCATACAGGCTCATATATTCCTAAAGTAATATTAAGTGATGCTAATGGATGCCAGGTACCTATTGTTGGAAGTGATTCAGTACACATATATAATGCCACTGCAAAATTTGGTTTTATCAATAAAACTTTTTGTGATTCAGCCTCGGTAATATTCGCTGATTCATCAACCAGTAATGATATTATTGCATCTTATAGTTGGAATTTTGGAGATGGTGATACATCAATACTTCAAGATCCCGTTCATCAGTATGACACAACTGGCATATATTATCCGACATTAACCGTTACTACCGAAATAGGTTGTACAAATACTAAAACTGCAACCACTCCTATAAGAATAGTTGCATCACCGCAAGCCGGAATTACAAGCAGCGGCAATGGTTGTACTCCTTTAAATACAATTTTTAATGGTCAATTATTGCTTCCGGATACTTCTTCTATTATATGGAATTGGGATTTTGGCAATGGCGTAACGTCAACACTTCAAAATCCAAATCAGCAAACTTATTCAACAGCAGGTGTATATAAAGTACTATTAAAAATTACAAATAGTACCGGATGTAGTGATACTGCAAGTACAACAATAGAAGCTTACCTGATACCGACAGTATATGCGGGGCCTGATACAACTATTTGTCAGAATCGTGGTATCACTTTAAACCCATCCGGAGCAGATAGCTATTCATGGAGCCCATCCGATGGATTGAGTTGTGCAAATTGTACTAATCCTGTTGCTACCCCTGCAACCGAAACGAAATATTATTTGCTCGGAACAACTATACATGGCTGTAGTGCAAAAGATTCTATTGATATAAAAGTAAAATATCCTTTTACTATGAATTATAGTCAAGCAGATTCATTATGTAAAGGAACTCCTAAAGAATTATTTGCAAGCGGCGCTAACAGCTACGAGTGGACGCCGTCAGAAGGATTGAGTAGTATAAGCTCTGCAACACCTACTGCCACACCAGATACTACTACTACCTACCAGGTAGTTGGAACTGATAACCTGGGGTGCTTTAGTGATACTGGTTTTGTGTATATAAAAATTTATCCTATTCCGACAGTAGATGCCGGGCCAGATAGAACCATAAACGTTGGGCAGACTATTGATCTGGTACCTATCATATCAAATGATGTAACAAGTGTAATTTGGTCTCCAACAGGAACTTTATCAAGAAATATTTACCCTGCAATAACAGTTAGTCCTATTCAAACAACAGAATATACAGTTAATGTAAAAAATAATGGCGGATGTACTGCAAGTGACAGATTAACTATTTATGTTGTTTGTAATGGTGCCAATGTATTTATACCAAATACTTTTTCTCCTAATGGAGATGGAGCAAATGATGTTTTTTATCCAAGAGGAACAGGTTTATTTAGTATAAAATCCTTCCGCATTTTTAATAGATGGGGAGAAGTGGTTTTTGAAAAACAAAACTTTATGCCAAATGATGCAACTTATGGTTGGGACGGAACTTTCAAAGGCGTAAAATTAACATCAGACGTTTACGTGTACACTATAGATATTGTTTGTGACAATAGCAGTGTTTTAACTTTTAATGGAAACGTGGCACTGGTTAAATAAATGAGTAGCTTTGATTTATGAATATGAACAGGGCCGGCTGCAAGGCTGGCCTCTGTTTTAATAAGGTTATAAAATCAATTTTATAACGGTGACTTATAAGCCACTAATTATTTATTATCAATCGATTATATGGATATGTTTTAATAGAAATTAAAGCAGATTTTTATTCAATACTTATTTTTTTTCTATAAAACATTTCTGGTATTAAAAGCATCTATGCTAGATAAAACTAAAAAATAAAGTTTTTTGGTAATTTTATTAAGTTTTTGCCTCATATATAAATGACGCTGAATATAAACCATAAGAATAAAAATAGTTTATCAAGACTATTTATTGCAACTGCATTTATGCTATGTTGTGTTATAGCTATTGGTCAACCTACCGCTAATTTTAACGCACTGCCTATAAGTGGTTGCGCACCATTAACAGTAAATTTTAACGATATATCAACCGGTAATCCTACTTCCTGGCAATGGAATCTCGGTAATGGAACATTATCTAACCAGCAAACACCTTCAACTACTTATTTTACCTCTGGTACTTATACGGTTTCTTTAATAGTTAGTAATGCCTCTGGTACAGATTCAATAACAAAGCTTCAGTACATAACTGTTTATGATAATCCAACAGTAAATTTCTCAGTATCCAATACTACAGGATGCTTTCCTCTTAGAGTAAATTTTTCAGACCTTTCAACAAGTGGCTCTGGTAATATATCTAGTTGGAGTTGGGATCTGGGAGATGGTGATACGTCGTCATCTGAAAATCCTTCTCATAATTATATGGGAGCTGGCAATTATTCTGTAACCCTAAAAGTAACTAACAGTGACGGATGTTCGAATATATTGCCAAAAATAAACTATATAAATGTATCTAATGGAGTTACTGTAAATTTTAGCAACTCACCTCCTGTGCATTGTAAACCACCAGAAACTATTAATTTCAGTAATCTATCAACTGGTCCACCTGCACTAAATTATCAATGGAATTTTGGAGATGGCGGTACATCTACTCTTATTAATCCTTCACACATTTATACAAATGGAGGCACTTATTCTGTACAATTAATTACAATCAGCAGTACCGGTTGCTTTGATACTTTATTGCAACGGAATAATATTACAATTAGAAATTATCAAACTAATTTTTCCGGACCAGATAGTATTTGTGTTGATGCAACGGGCAGTTTTAATAACACATCTGTTCCTTCGCCGGTTAGTTCTTTTTGGGATTTTGGAGACTCAACTAATTCTACGCTCATTAATGTCACGAAAGCATGGAGTATTGCTTCGACTTACCAATTAAAACTTGTGAACAATTACGGTGTTTGTATAGACTCTATAATCAACCCGATTATTGTATTACCTCCTCTTGTTGCTAATTTTACATGCACAGACTCTTTTAATTGTAAACCCCTATTCACCACGCAATTTAAAGACCTTACTTCCGGAAGTATTACCTGGGCATGGAATTTTGGAGACGGAACAACATCAAATCAACAAAACCCCTCACACACTTATACTACATCAGGCTCATTTAATGTAACACTTGCTGTTTCCAATGCTTATGGTTGTTCCACAACTATTACTAAAAATAAATACATACAAATAATCAATCCAACAATTAGTATCATTGGAGCCCCTGTTGGCGGATGCATCCCTTTCACATTTACTCCTACTGCCAGCATTAACGACCCTAAAGGAATATCTACATATTTATGGAATTTTGGAGATGGTAATACTTCATCAAATGCAACCCCGACTGATATTTATTCTTTAACTGGAAACTATAATGTTAAACTTTACATTACCACCACTGATGGCTGTAGTGATTCTCTAACAGTAGACTCAGCAGTAAAAACCGGAATACCTACAGCTATTGTTAATTTTACCGCTGTACCACTTACTCAATGTACAGGTCAGGCTATCCAATTTACAAATCTGTCTAGCCCGTCTGATTCATTGGAATGGAATTTCGGTGATGGAGGATCATCTTCTTCACAAAACCCTCTCTATACTTATAAGACAAGCGGATTGTTTGATGTAACACTTACTGCTATAAATAATGGATGTACTTCATTTATAACAAAAAACAATTTTGTATACTCATTGCCTCCAGTGGCACAGTTTACCCCCGTTTTCAACTGTGTTAATAAATTACAGGTTTCTTTTAAGGATAATTCTGATTCTGCGCAAACATGGTTTTGGAATTTTGGTGATGGTAACACTTCTAATATTCAAAACCCAACACATAGTTATAGCACTTTAGGAAATTACAATGTAACACTAACAGTAACAAAGGGCGCTTGCTCCAATACTAAAACTATTCCCATTATATTGGTTGATGAACATCCCAACTTTACTCTTTCAAGTGATTCCATTTGCAAAAATGTTGCTGTAATAATTACTGTTACAAATATTAATACAGCTAATATTTTAGGTTATACTTATAATTACGGAGATGGTTCTATAGTTGGTTTCTCAAAAAATTCCGCAGGTCATTTTTATAAAAACACGGGAACTTATTTTATACAAATCACAACAACGGATATTCATGGGTGTAATGCTACTACTCCTGTAGAAAGTCCAATTAATGTTTATGGTCCAATTGCTAACTTCAGTGCTTCACCACTTGCGGGCTGCAAAGGATTAAATGTTCTATTAACAGATAGTTCTATTTCAGATGGTGTGCATCCAATTACTAGCTGGCAATGGACTTATGGGGATGGTATTATACAAAATTTAGCTACCCCCCCGTTCAGTCATATATATAATAGTGTCGGCAGCTTTACAGTGAAACTTAACGTAACTGCATCAAATGGTTGTACGTCCAACTTTACCTCTAATATTCCTATAGTAATAACTTCACCCTCTGCTGGTTTTAATTCAATTGATACACTTACATGCCCGGGAAGCAATGTAATTCTTAACAATACTTCAACTGGCAGTAATCTCAGTTATGCATGGTCGTTAGGTAATGGCAATACATCTAACTTGTCTTCTCCTATAACATCTTATTCTTTAGATAGTAATTATACAGTTAAATTAGTAGTAACAGACAAGAATGGTTGCCAGGATTCACTACAAGAAAATAGTTATATCAAAGTAGAAACAATTAAAGCTGGTTTTTCGATAAATGATTCCATCAGTTCTTGTTCTCCATTTGGGGTAACCTTTACAAACAGTTCAATTAATAATCTTGGCCAGGTTTGGAATTTTGGTGATGGGAGTTCATCCAGTTTAAACAATCCTATACATTATTACTCTACTCCCGGCACTTATATAGCAACTCTATATGCCACAAGCCCTGGAGGGTGTATAGATAGTTTTAAACGCACTATTAAACTATATTCTTCTGCAACTACTTTAACATATTCGCCATTAACTGGATGTTCACAGATGAACGTAAATTTTCATATTTCTACAGCTGGGCCGGTCACCTATTTCTGGGATTTTGGTGATGGCAATACGATATCTTCTAGTGACTCCGATATAACAAATGATTATTTACTGTCAGGAAATTTTGTACCCAAAGTGATTCTTACCGACCCTTCAGGTTGTAAGATACCCGTTACCGGTAGTGATACCATCCATCTTATCAAAATTTTTGTAAATTTTGGCATTAGTGATTCTGCTGCTTGTTTTGGTACACCAATTATTTTCTCTGATTCTACTACCAGCAATATTCCTATTACCTCCTACCACTGGGACTTCGGTGATGGGGCTACTTCATCGCAACAAAAACCTACTCACGCTTATTCCGCCGCAGGGACTTACTCAGTCCATCACATTGTAACTACCGTCGATGGATGCAGTGATACTCTTATCAAAAATAATTATGTAAAAATTTATGGGCCTATTGCCAATTTCAGTGCTTCTGCCCTTAAAGCATGTGATAGCATATCTCACATAATTTTTACCGATAATTCTTCAACAGATGGTATTCATCCGATAGCAAACTGGCAATGGAACTATGGTGATGGTATCATTCAAAACATTGCTGCTCCCCCGTTCAGTCATACATATGACAGCATCGGCTCTTTTATTCCACAATTAAAGATAACCGACACTTATGGTTGCAGTGATAGTTTTATATTGAACTTGCCCATATTTGTTACTTACCCTAAAGCGGCTTTTACTTCTGCCGATACACTCGTTTGTATTGGCAGTAATGTTAGGTTCAACAATACTTCTTCCGGTGTCAATCTCACTTATGCCTGGTCGTTAGGTAATGGCATTAATTCCAACCAGGTTTCTCCAACTACCTCCTATATTTCTGACAGCAGCTACTCTGTTCAACTTGTTGTCACTGATGTTAATGGTTGTATGGATTCTTTGCTGCGTAATAACTATATTAAAGTACAAACAGTAAAAGCTGCTTTCGCTGTCAGCGATTCTGTTAGTTCCTGTTCTCCGCTCAATGTCGTATTTACCAATACTTCTGTTAATGATACCGGCTTTACCTGGTATTTTGGGGATGGCACTTCTTCTTCAGCTATTAATCCCACTCATACTTATTCTATCGCCGGTAATTATACTGCTACTTTAGTGGCTGCAGGGCCCGGTGGTTGTGTGGATAGTACCAAACATACCATCCAGCTTTTTTCTTCAGCGGCTACTTTTACTTATAGTCCGCTGGCTGGTTGCTCCCAGCTTTCTGCCAGCTTCCATATCAATTCTTCGGGGCCGGTTATTTCTTATTTCTGGGATTTTGGTGATGGTGATACTGCCACTACTTTACTACCCGACAATATACATTCTTATACTACACCAGGCACTTATCTTCCTGCAATAACAGTCAATAGCCCTGGCGGATGTCATATACCCGTTACCGGTAGCGATACTATCTATATCACTAAAAGCTTTGTTGGCTTTGCCGTCGCTGATTCAGCGGTCTGTCTTGGTACTGCCATTACTTTTAATAATACCACTACCAGCAATGCTGCCATTGCTTCTTACCACTGGGATTTTGGTGATGGCGCTACCTCCACTCTTCAAAGCCCGACACATTTATATGCTGCTTCCGGTTCTTATACCATTCAGCTTATTGTTACTACCATAAATGGCTGCAGTGATACAATTACTAAAATTAATTTTATACATATTAATGGGCCTATTGCAAAGTTCAGCGCTATGCCGCTGGCCGGATGTAATAACCTGGCTGTAGCTTTTTCTGACAGTTCTACTACAGATGGTATTCATCCGATAGCAAACTGGCAATGGAACTATGGTGATGGTATCATTCAAAACATTGCTGCTCCCCCGTTCAGTCATACATATGACAGCATCGGCTCTTTTATTCCACAATTAAAGATAACCGACACTTATGGTTGCAGTGATAGTTTTATATTGAACTTGCCCATATTTGTTACTTACCCTAAAGCGGCTTTTACTTCTGCCGATACACTCGTTTGTATTGGCAGTAATGTTAGGTTCAACAATACTTCTTCCGGTGTCAATCTCACTTATGCCTGGTCGTTAGGTAATGGCATTAATTCCAACCAGGTTTCTCCAACTACCTCCTATATTTCTGACAGCAGCTACTCTGTTCAACTTGTTGTCACTGATGTTAATGGTTGTATGGATTCTTTGCTGCGTAATAACTATATTAAAGTACAAACAGTAAAAGCTGCTTTCGCTGTCAGCGATTCTGTTAGTTCCTGTTCTCCGCTCAATGTCGTATTTACCAATACTTCTGTTAATGATACCGGCTTTACCTGGTATTTTGGGGATGGCACTTCTTCTTCAGCTATTAATCCCACTCATACTTATTCTATCGCCGGTAATTATACTGCTACTTTAGTGGCTGCAGGGCCCGGTGGTTGTGTGGATAGTACCAAACATACCATCCAGCTTTTTTCTTCAGCGGCTACTTTTACTTATAGTCCGCTGGCTGGTTGCTCCCAGCTTTCTGCCAGCTTCCATATCAATTCTTCGGGGCCGGTTATTTCTTATTTCTGGGATTTTGGTGATGGTGATACTGCCACTACTTTACTACCCGACAATATACATTCTTATACTACACCAGGCACTTATCTTCCTGCAATAACAGTCAATAGCCCTGGCGGATGTCATATACCCGTTACCGGTAGCGATACTATCTATATCACTAAAAGCTTTGTTGGCTTTGCCGTCGCTGATTCAGCGGTCTGTCTTGGTACTGCCATTACTTTTAATAATACCACTACCAGCAATGCTGCCATTGCTTCTTACCACTGGGATTTTGGTGATGGCGCTACCTCCACTCTTCAAAGCCCGACACATTTATATGCTGCTTCCGGTTCTTATACCATTCAGCTTATTGTTACTACCATAAATGGCTGCAGTGATACAATTACTAAAATTAATTTTATACATATTAAT
>Ga0207035_1098_pt1 | contig 23681 bp, 25 predicted proteins | sample Alteio_BWMinCont_77_FD_153272 | JGI IMG/M metagenome (GOLD analysis project Ga0207035, IMG submission 153272) | Enriched cells from forest soil in Barre Woods Harvard Forest LTER site, Petersham, Massachusetts, United States -... | ecosystem: Environmental > Terrestrial > Soil > Temperate forest >... | reverse complement strand
AAAACATGCCCTACTGCAGATGGAAGAACGTGGGGCTACACGCTCTGAGGTTGTTAAGGCTATCGAGTATGGTGAAGAAATTCCTGCCAAAAAAGGCCGACGTGCGTTTAGGTATAATTTTCAATTTGTGGGTTCATGGATTGGGAAAAGATTTAGAATTAAACAGGTTAAACCAATAATTGTTAAAGAAAATAGCCGCTATGTTGTTATAACGGTGCATGTATTTTATTTCTAGGGGGGTGTATGAAAATTATCTATGACGATCAAGTGGACGCTTTATATGTAAAATTAGTGGACACAAAAACCAAGGTCATTACGCACCAATTAACCGAGGATATTGCAGTTAATTATGGTTCTAACGGTGATGTGGTTGGTATAGAAATTTTGTCAGCGCACGAACACCTGAAATTTGTTGGTAAAAAACCCAGTTTAGAAGCTATTAACCTTTCAATTAATTAGAATTTTGAATGCCTAATGATCCCATCTCTCGATGCGTTGAGTTAATTCTTCAATCCAAAAATACGGTAGTTTTAACAGGTGCGGGCATTTCCACGAATGCGGGCATTCCGGATTTTCGGGGGCCGCAGGGGCTTTATACCAGCCGTTTGTATGACGCTGAGAAGGTTTTTGATATTGCTTATTTCCTTAAGGATCCCAAACCGTTTTATGAATTTGCCCATGATTTTATAGCAATTGAATCAAAAATCTTGCCAACCCCGACCCATCTTGCCTTGGCCCATCTCGAAGGTGCCGGCAAGATTAAAGCGGTGATCACCCAAAACATCGACGGATTACATCAAAAATCCGGCTCCCAAAAAATTTTGGACATGCACGGCAATTTTTTGACCAGCCATTGCCTAAGGTGCCGCAAGGCGTATGATTACCATGAGCTCAAGTCAATGGTTTTGCAGCACGTGATACCGCATTGCTCCTGCCGGGGGATCATCAAACCGGACATTGTTTTTTTTGGTGAAGATGTCAAATATTACCACCAAGCGCTTGAGCTGGCCCAAAGCGCAGATTTATTTTTTGTCATCGGCACTTCTTGTGTGGTGTATCCCGCGGCCTCTTTGCCCCAATTTGTGCCGGGTAAAATAGTTATAGTCAACAATTCAAAAATAGATTTAAATATGTATAATGTTATTTTAGAAATAGAAAGCGATATCGATGTGTTCTTTAAAGGAGTGATGGATGCGCTTTGACATTATAATTTTGACAGGATTGTTAGCATTTCCTTTGGAAGTTTGGGCGGAGCCAGGACCTAATGATTTCCAGCTGGCTTCCTCCGCCTTTGAGAACAATGCCGATATTCCTAAAAAATACACCTGCGACGGTGGGGATATTAATCCGCCTTTGACATTTAAAAATGTCCCACCTCACGCCAAAAGCCTGGTCCTGACTGTTTCTGATCCTGACGCCCCTGAAGGGGCGTGGTCTCATTGGGTCATTTATAATGTCCCGCCCAAAACCGTTGAAATCGCCGAAAATAGCAATCCCGGCACCGAGGGCTTGAGTGATTTTGGAAAATACCCGTACGGCGGCCCTTGCCCGCCGGATGAAAAGCCACACCATTATATATTCCGCGCCTATGCCCTTGACATCTTTTTGATTATCAATGAAGGGCCGACTTTAATTGAGGTTGAGAAAGCCATTCGAGGGCATATCATCACGCAGGCACAATTGGTGGGTGTTTACCAGAAATACCCATAGCAAAAATAAGGTGACACAGAATTAAGGGGACACAATACTTAATTCCAACTTAATTCGGAATTGGAATTAAAATAAGGTGACACACAACTTAATTCATTAAGAATTAAGTTGTGTGTCACCTTATTTATCCGTTATAATAACACTTTATGAAACAAACGCAAACACAAGCACATTCAACCAATTTTGCTTCGACCAACCGTACGGACCTTTGGTGGATTGAGCCATTGGCCACGGGTTTTGGTTTTTTGTGTTTTGTCATTTATACAACCTGGGCGATGTTTCAAGCCGGCCATTATTATGCCGCGCCTTATTTATCCCCCCTTTATTCACCACCACTGATGATCGATCCGACGGCCCCGGGCTCAGCCCCGATTGAACATGCCTGGTTTGGGGCGTGGCCCGGCTGGTGGCCGAAATTCTTGCCGCCATCACCAGCGATGCTTGTTCTGATCGGTCCGCTTTCATTCCGATTGACCTGTTATTATTACCGCAAATTTTATTACAGGTCTTATTTTGCCACACCGCCGGCGTGTGCGGTCACCGCTTTTGGGCAAAAAGATTATAAAGGTGAAACACACCTTTTACTTTTTCAAAATATCCATCGTTATTGCCTTTATATTGCTATCGGCTACATTTTAATTTTGACTTACGATGTTTTTCAGGCTTTTTTCAAGCACGGCCAATTCGGTTTTGGCGTGGGGACACTTGTTTTGTATATTAATGTCCTTTTATTGTCCCAGTATACTTTTGGTTGTCATGCGTTCCGGCATTTAGTGGGTGGGCGGATGGACTGTTTTTCATGTGCTAATGGCAAAGAACATTTGGGGTACACTTTGTGGCAAAGATTTACGCACTTAAATGAACATCATATGTTTTGGGCATGGGTCAGCATGATTTGGGTCGGGTTTACAGACCTTTATGTCCGGATGGTGTCGATGGGGATTTGGCATGATTTTAACACATGGGGACATTAGTTAATGGATATCAACGAAATTCAAACAATCGAACATGACGTATTGGTCGTAGGTGCCGGCGGCGCCGGGATCCGCGCGGCCATTGAATGCGCGCAGCTTGGGCTTAATACCGGGATGATCTCAAAATCCCTGTTGGGCAAAGCGCATACGGTGATGGCCGAAGGCGGTGTAGCGGCAGCGATGGGGAACGTCGATAAACGCGATAATTGGAAAATCCATTTCCGCGATACGATGCGCGGCGGAAAATTTTTAAATCAATGGCGCATGGCGGAACTTCACGCCAAACAAGCCCCGGACCGTGTGCGAGAACTGGAAGAATGGGGCGCGGTTTTCGACCGTACGCCTGAAGGGCTCATTAATCAAAGAAACTTCGGCGGACACCGTTATCCGCGTTTAGCCCACGTCGGGGACCGTACCGGCCTTGAAATCATCCGCACGCTCCAAGATTTCTGTATCCATCAAGGCATTGCGACACACATGGAATGCACGGGACTTGATTTGCTTTTAGATTCTGGCCGAGTCGCCGGAATGGTTGCGTATTGGCGGGAAACAGGACGGTTTGTGATTTTTAAGACCAAGGCCGTCATTTTTGCGACCGGCGGCGGGGGCAAGGCCTGGCAGGTGACGTCTAATTCCTGGGAATATACCGGCGATGGATTAGGCATGGCGTACCGGGCCGGCGCAGAACTCATTGATATGGAATTCACACAGTTTCATCCCACGGGAATGATGTGGCCGCCGTCGGTGAAGGGCACACTTGTTACCGAAGGCGTGCGTGGCGAAGGTGGCATTCTTTTAAACAATAAAAATGAACGGTTCATGTTTAAATACATTCCTGAAAAATTTGCCGCAGAAACAGCTGACACCGTCCAAGAGGGGGCCCGATGGTTAAAAGGCGATAAAAACGCGCGGCGGCCGCCGGAACTTTTGACAAGGGATGTTGTGGCGCGTTCCATCAAGAAGGAAGTTGAAGAAGGCCGCGGTTCTCCTCACGGCGGCGTGTTCCTTGATATCGCTTCCCAGCGCCCGGCTGATTTTATTAAAAAGAAACTGCCGTCGATGTACCATCAGTTCAAAGAGCTCGCGGAGGTCGATATCACTAAAGAACCCATGGAGGTCGGGCCCACCCTTCATTATTTTATGGGCGGCATCCGTGTTGATAGCGATACGCAGGCCACCAATGTTCCCGGGCTTTTTGCTTGCGGGGAATGCGGCGGAGGCATGCATGGCGCCAACCGTTTGGGAGGAAATTCTTTATCGGACCTGTTGGTCTTTGGGAAATTAGCCGGAGCGGGTGCTGCCGGCTATATCAAAAAAGTTTCTCAAGGGAAAATTGATGAAGCCCAGGCAACGGCCATCATCCGCCGCGCAACGGCCTTCCTTAATAGGGAAGAGGGTTTAAATCCATTTGTCGTCCAGGAAGACCTTCAAAAAGTCATGCAGCAATTAGTTGGGATCATGCGATTAGGAGGGGAATTACAAAAAGCCCTTGTGGAGATCGAACGGATCAAAAAAGACATCGAAAAAGTCAAAGCTCACGCAAGCCCTCAATTTAATCCGGGTTGGAATGCGGCCAACGATCTGAATAATTTGATCGTTACCGCCGAAGCCGTCACGATGGCGGCCCTGGCGCGTGAAGAATCCCGCGGCGGCCACAGCCGTATTGATTTTCAAGGCGAGCGAGAAGAAGGCCTTACCTATAATAATATTATTAAAAAAGACCAGAGCGCCAAAATGCAATTGCGCCGTGAAGGGCGCTTGGCGCCTGCGAAAGAATTGGCTGATATTGCTTACGCAAAAATAGAAGATTTGGAAGGACAAAAGGCCGATGGCTGAGAGAACATTCCGCGTTTGGCGCGGAGACAAAACCGGCGGAAAATTCGTCGAATATAAAATCGATATCGACAAAGGCATGGTTGTCTTGGATGTCATTCATCGCATCCAAGCGCAACAATCCAGTGATCTGGCTTGCCGCTGGAATTGTAAGGCCGGCAAGTGCGGTTCATGCAGCATGGAAATTAATGGTAAGCCGAGATTGAGCTGTTTGACCCGCATGAATTTATTTAAGGAAGATGAGACCATTACTATCCAGCCGCTCAAAGCATTTCCGATCATAAAAGATTTGGTGACGGATGTGTCTTGGAACTATGCGCAGAACAAACGCATCGCGCCCTTTAAACCTGGCCCTCGTGGCAAAGATGGCCAGTACCGGATGTATCAACGCGACGTCGAACGTGTGCAGGAATTCCGTAAATGCATTGAGTGTTATTTATGCCAAAATGTCTGCCATGTCTTGCGCGATCAAAACAAAAAAGATAAATTTGTGGGGCCCCGCTTTATGATCCGCTTGGCCTCTTTAGAAATGCATCCGTTAGACACCCAAGACCGTATTGAAAAAATAAGGCTCGAATACGGTTCCGGGCTTTGCAATATCACTAAATGCTGCACCGACGTCTGCCCCGAGCAGATCCATATCACTGACAACGGCATCATCCCGCTCAAAGAGCGCGTGGTGGACCGTTTTTTTGATCCGATCGCGATTGTTCTGCATAAAATTTTTGGAAAAAAGAAGACGCTTTAAAGTGCCCTAAAAAAATTTGCTATTTCAATTTTTATATGGCATACTTTCTTATCTAATGTTTAAAGGAAGGGTTTTCCCAATGAAGCCATTTATTATTGTTCTTATCGTATCTTTTGTCGGTTCTTCCCTGTATATACCTCAAGCCAGTGCCAATGAATTGAATATGCCATTCATGCCCAATCCCGGGGTGCGCGTTGGTTTAAGCCCGGAATTTACTCCGGCCCAATTGAAAGGCATCACCATCCATCCTGAAAATCCTTTGATCTTCGATTTTATCATTTACAGAGGCGATAAGGTTTTCTCTGGTGCGCAAAAGCAGGAAGAGTATAAAAAGCTCATCAAATATTTTTTAGCCTCGTTGGCCGTACCTGACCAAGACCAGTGGGTCAATTTATCTCCTTATGAAAAGGACCGCATTATCAAGGATGATTTTGGCAAGACCCTGATGGGCCGGGATTTGTTGGCCCAGGATTATATCCTCAAACAAATTACAGCTTCCCTAATATACCCAGAAGAAGGATTAGGCAAGAAATTCTGGGACAAAATCTATACAAAGGCCAAGCAGGAGTATGGGACAACCAATGTCCCGGTCAACACCTTTAACAAGGTCTGGATCATCCCGGACAATGCTCTTATCTATGAAAAGGGCAATACAGCGTATGTGTTAAAGAACCATTTAAAGGTGATGTTGGAAGAGGATTATTTGGCATTACAAAAACATATGAACAATGATGCCCTCCCCCATGAAGGGGGAGGAATTAGCTCTTTAGGCTCCCAAGTCATCCGTGAACTTGTCCTTCCCGCGCTTGAAAAAGAAGTCAACACGGCCAAGAATTTCGCCATGTTGCGTCAAGTTTATAGCGGGATGCTTTTGGCGGCCTGGTTTAAACGTACACTAAGGGCATCATTGTTAGGCCAGATTTATGCTGACAAGAGCAAGCTTAAAGGCGTTGACCAAAACCCTAAGGATAATGAAGCCATTTATCAGCGTTATTTGCAGGCGTATAAAAAGGGTGTGTTTAACTATATCAAGGAAGACGCGGATAAGTACACCAACCAGCCAATTCCAAGAAAGTATTTTTCTGGTGGATTGGAGAGTTATGCCCATAAAGAAATTCCTATAACGCACAATCGTATTTTAGGTGATTCAGCTATGGCAGGACAAATGCCAAATGAAGACCTTGCTCTAGTGGCCTTAAATAATGTGTTGTTACCAAAAAACGCATTGAAGGCATTATCGAGCTCCAAAAAAGAAATTCGTTCATTTTTAGTCCCCACGGATAGTATTTTTAGTGAAATTTCTCAGCATCCAAAGGGAAAAATTTATGGGATTGATGAAAAAGTGATAAGGCGAAGTTGGGTTTTCGCTCATATCGGGAGCAATTCACGTTTACGTAAGATTGTTTATGCCGGTGGGTCCATTGCCTATATTTTTACACCGGATGCGGCGATGAAGACGCAGATATTTCAGCCAAATCCTCGTCCTGTTTTGAAGCCCATGGATAGTCTTTATTTTCCCAAAGATGAAGTTATGAAAGCGTTCGCAGAAAGCTCTATTGGCGTGGTGCAAGGAGACCCTCATGCACCCTTTATTAAGGATCAATTAGCTAAAATTAGACAAAGTAGAACAGTACGTGAATTTATTGAAAATCTTAAAAATATGTCAGAAGGTGTCAAAAGCAAATATCATTTTTCTTCGAATGATCCTATCATTTTAAAAATAGACGCAATAATAGAATGGGTGACTACTGGTACTCCTCCTGCTGGTGCATTGACAAAAGACATGGCGATGAATGCGGGAGAACACTCTGGATTTAATGTGTTCCCTGCCCAATTCATTCATGAGATATACGTGGAATTGCTGGCAAATATTAGAAATGTTCAAATTAAAAATCAAGATCCGCAAATCATCACTTTATTAGCGCATGTTGAAGATGAACAAAGATTTTCTATCGCTAATGAACTCAAGCAGAAGTTAGACACGCGTAATACCCCTGTTTATTTTATTGATAAAATCAACCCAAACGCTCCAACATTTGTTTGGAAAAACCTGATAGCTATAATTAACGGCCAAGAGTCATTGGATTTTTTAAGAAAACGGGTATTAAACATGCAAGGACCCATTACTGAAACTACCGTGGCCATTGAGAGAAAAGCGGAGTGGACCCGTAGATTACAAGCATTCATCAATGCACCAAGGGAAAGTGAAGAAAATATTACTAAATTAATCATTGATATTAGCAGGGAACATGCCAGTGACCCTGGACATTTTGTTATTGACGATATTGATTGGTCAAAGGCTCAAATAAAAAATTTTTTACTTTTAGAATTAAATCCTTTAAAAGAGGCGATTGAAAGAGGAGCAGTTGCAGCACCGGAAAAAGTGAGGGAGGCATTACAAATTTCTTTCAACGCGGAAATTGCGACTCCCGAAGCTGACCGGGCCATGACGACCATTAAGGATGTTCAAAAAGCTGAAGCTGATTATTTGGATTCGGCAAAACACATTGGCAAAGGCAGGTACAGCCTTTTTTATGCGAATATAGCAATATCGAGAGCGAAGATATTCAATTGGGTTTACGATGCTTTGTCTGAAACTAACAAGCAAAAAATGTGGGAAGAGAATGTGCACCCAATTAATATGAGAGAATTAAAGGATAAAATTGATGCTTGGAAAAATGATAAGGCATCATTGTCCAATCCAGCCGATGCTTCTTCTTATGGCGGTATTGACATGAATGCCGGTAATTTGGCCATGGTGATCAAGCGTGATGGCAAGGGAGTGCCATTGCCTTTAGACAGGCAGGACATGGCCTTGCTTGGTAATATCGAAGGTTTGGAGCCGATTATTCTTTCCATCAAACCCGCCAGCGAAACACCGTTGTTTTCCCATCTGCAATCCAACCCGTAATATTAATTTATGTATTAAGATTCTTCGGCTGTTGCCTCAGAATGACGAATAGCTATGGACTTTTTTCGCCTTCGAATTACAATAATCTCTTTAAGGGATTCTTCGCTTCGCTCAGAATGACGTAGTTTGGAGATCAATGGACAAAAGCACCCTTCAAAAATATGATGTCGCGGGGCCTCGGTATACCAGTTATCCGACAGCACCCCAATGGTCCGGTGACGTATCCGCTGATATATATGCTTCCATATTAGATGCCTTTGGCAGGAATGATAAGACACTTTCTTTTTATGTGCACATTCCTTTTTGTGAACAGCTTTGTTATTTTTGCGCCTGCAATAAGGTCATCCGCCCCAAGGATGAAGGGGTGGGGGATGAATTTTTAGACTATCTTTTTAAAGAAATAGACTTGGTGGCAGGCCAGCTCCAGCGGCGCAAACTCATCCGGCAATTGCATTGGGGCGGAGGCACGCCTACCTATTTGTCCGAAGCGCAAATTGAAAAACTTTTTTTCAAAATCCAATCTGTTTTTGACATTGACTTTAACGAAGAAATCGCCATTGAAATCGACCCGCGCACGGTCACGCAAAATAAATTAAAAGTCTTGCGCAGGCTTGGTTTTAACCGCATTTCCATGGGGGTCCAAGATTTTGATGAAAAAGTGCAGGACGATATCAACCGTATCCAGCCTTACACGCAGGTGTCCCGGGTCCATCAATGGTGCCGTGACCTAAAATTTGAATCAGTCAATTATGATTTGATCTACGGTTTGCCATATCAGACCAGGGAAACATTTAAAAAAACAATGGATTTGGTAGTAGGATTAAGGCCTGACCGCATCGCCCTTTATAGTTTTGCCTATGTGCCTTGGCTTTCAAAGCCGCAGAATAAATTTAATTTAGGAGCCATCGCCATGCACGATGAGAAATTAGACATCTTTATCCAGTCCCGCGCCAATTTGCTGGAGAATGGCTATCAAGCCATTGCCATGGACCATTTTGCCCTGACCAGCGATGCTTTGGCCCTAGCATTTAATGAAGGCACCCTGCACCGCAATTTTATGGGCTATACTTTGAAACCCGCTGACGAATATATTGGGGTCGGCCCATCCGCCATTGGTTTTTTAGAAAATACTTATTTTCAAAATACAAAAATCTTGCCTGAATATTATGAATTGACCGCTCAAGGCCGCCTGCCTATTGAGCGTGGCAAACAATTAAACCAGGATGACCAAATCCGCCTTTGGGTAATCAACAGCTTGATGTGCCAATTTCAAGTGGACAAGCAGCGATTTTTTGATAAATTTGGGCTTATGTTTGAAGATTATTTTTTAGAAGAAGCTAAACACATTCATGATTGTACCCAAGACGGTTTAATAGAAGAGAACTCAAGATATATTCAAGTTACAGATTTGGGTAAAATTTTCATACGTAATGTATGTATGGGATTTGACCTTTACCTTAAGGTAAAAAATGGCCGCCAACGCTTCTCAAGAACAGTCTGACATTTTATTGGCTTTTCAAGGCAAAAACAAACGTGTGCCGGTTTGGTTTATGCGCCAGGCAGGCCGGTATCTGCCCCAATACCAGTCTCTCAAAGCCAATCGTCCCTTAGGCGAACTCTTTCGCGACCCGGAAATCGCCGGGGCCATCACCTTACAGCCCCTGGAAATCCTGGGAGTGGATGCCGCTATACTTTTTGCGGACATTTTAACAATGCCTTCCGCCATGGGATTTCACATTCAATTTGTCAACGGCAAGGGGCCGCTTGTCAGTAACCCCATCAATCACCCCGGAGACCTGAAGCGGTTGGGTAAATTCAGCGGCTTGGAACATGTTAAGCGTACCATCCAATTGATCAACGCGGTATTGCCGGCATCAATCCCTTTGATCGGTTTTGCAGGTTCTCCTTTTACAGTGGCCACCTATTTGTGCTCCAAACACCAGCGCATGATGTATGAAAGCCCTACATCTTTTCACCAGCTGATGGATTTACTGACAGACAATACCATCGCCTATTTAAAGCAACAAAAAGAAGCGGGGATCAAGGTGTTCCAGTTATTTGATACATGGGCCGGGAGCTTGCGCCATGAAGATTATGAGGCCTTTGTGTTGCCTTATGTGCAGAGAATTTTTAAGGCCGTTAAATTGCCGTCCATATATTATTTGAAAAATTGCGCGCACCTGATGGATGCAATGGAAAAATGCGGGGCAGAAATGTTGTCCGTTTGCGAAACAGTCAATATTAAGGACATTAAAACTAAAAAAGGCATCCAAGGAAATCTTTTAAACAGTTTATTGTATGCTAATGATAAAACGATCATCGAAGAAACCAGGACCATCCTCAAAGCAGCCAAGTCCAAACACCGCAAGTATATTTTTAATCTCAACCACGGTGTCATGCCTGATGTTAATCCATTAAAATTGAAAATGATCGTTGAAGAAGTCCATAAGTTTAAATGGTAAAAAATGAAACGCATTGCCATTATCGGCGGGGGGATTTCCGGGCTTGCTGTTTTGCATTATTTAAAACAGCGCTTTGGGGACACGGTTGAAATAACCCTTTTTGAGCGTGAGGCCACCACCGGCGGGACCATCCGCAGCATTAAAAAAGATTCCTGCCTTTTTGAATGGGGACCTAACGGTTTTTTAGACAATCAACCTTATACCTTGCAATTGATAAAAGAATTAGGGGCCGCAGACCAGCTCATCGAAGCCCGCCCGAGGGCCAAAAGGCGCTACATCCAAATTAGGGGGGGGCAGCGGGCAGTGCCCTGGGAACTGCCTTTCAAAGATAAATGGTCCTTGGTCAGGGGTCTTTTTAAAAAGAACATTTCAAAAGACCATTCGATTGATGATTATGTAAGCCAACGCTTCTCCCCAAGCATAGCCGAATCCTTGGCTGACCCATTTATCAGGGGCATTTGGGCCGGAGACATCAAACGCCTGCACATGGCCTCTGCTTTCCCTGATTTAAAATTCAAATGGTTTAAAAACTTTCGCATGCGCTCTTTTAAAGGGGGCATGGGAGAGATCATCGAGTCCCTTGATAAGCGTTATAAACAGCACATCCAAACGGATTGCGAAATTTCTTCAGCTCAAATAAACGCTGATGTCATTATTGTGGCCACACCTGCCTATGCCGCGGCCAAAATTGTGGAACATTTAAACCCCGTCCTGGCCCGGGTCCTTGATCAGATCCCTTACGCGCCTGTTGCGGTGGCTGGTTTGCTTTTTAAACAGGACGCTTTTAAAAATAAACCCGATGGGTTTGGGTATTTGGTCCCTTCTGGGGCAAACAAAGAAATTTTAGGGGTCTTGATTGAAAGTAATGTTTATGAGGGGCGCGCGGCGAGAGGTCAAATCATGGTGCGCGTCATGCTGGGCGGTGCGCACCATCCGGCCATTATCAATGACAGCCAAGATCAAATCCTCGGCAAGGCGATCAGGGAAATGGACAGCGTTTACGGCCTATTGGCCAACCCCATAGAAACATTTGTCAAACTATGGCCCAAAGCCATCCCGCAATATGAAATCAATTATCCTTTCCTGCGTCAATCCATTGCCGAACAATGCGCCAAAACTCCGGGACTTTATTTATGCGCCAATTATTTGGGTGGTGTTTCCTTTAATGACTGCATTAAAAACGCCAGATCTTTGAGCGGGGCTGTGATCATTTAGCACGCTTGCTATCTGCCCAATCTGTGGGATAATACTCGCATGATCTCTCCCTGCGAAGCCCAAAGGCTTATTTTACACAATGCCAAACTTTTTCCCGTGGAAACCATCCCGCTGTCAAAAGCCGTGGGACGGGTTTTACGTGAAGATATCATCAGCGACCGCGACCAGCCGCCATTTAATAAATGCCTGGTCGATGGCATCGGTATTTTTTATGAGGCATGGCAAAAAGGGCAAAGGAAATTTAATGTCGAAGCAGTGATACCGCCGGGTGTCGCGCCCAAACCATTAAAAAATTTTTCCCAGTGCGTGCGGATCATGACCGGGGCCGTTGTGCCTAAGGGTTGCGATTGTGTCATCCCCATCGAACAGATCCATTTGGAAGGAGACAGCGCGCAAGCCAAGGATTGGACCATGGTCAAAAAACACCAATTCATCCGCTTTCAAGCCTCCGACGGCAAAAAAGGGGAAATCTTGCTAAAATCCGGCTGCCAACTTTGGGCGCCGCACATCGGGATTGCCGCCAGTGTGGGAAAAGTCAAGGTCAAGGTCAGTGCCCTGCCTAAAATCGCGGTGATTTCCACCGGTGATGAGCTGGTGGATATCCGAAAACCCATTAAACAATATCAGACCCGCCTGTCCAATTCATACGCCCTGCAAGCGCTCTTAAACCAAGCGCAATTAGGAGAGACCGAAATTTTTCATCTGCGCGACAATCCAAAACTGATGCTTCTTGGCATAAAGAAAATTTTGAATAAATCCGGCGTTTTGATTTTAAGCGGGGGAGTGTCCATGGGGGAATTTGATTATGTTCCCAAGGTCCTTAATCAATTGGGCATTAAACAATCTTTCCATAAAGTTTCGCAAAAACCCGGAAAACCTTTTTGGTTTGGCATGGCTAAAAACGGCAAACCGGTTTTTGCTTTGCCTGGCAATCCGGTATCGACTCAAATTTGTGCCTACCGTTATATTATTCCCTATCTAAAGAAAGCCAGCGGCCTGGAAGTCAAACAGGAATTTATCCCTGTATCGGAAAAAGTCAATATCCAATCTGATTTGACCCATTTTTTACCGGTTGCCCAAGGACGATTGATCACGATGAGCGGGTCCGGTGATTTTGCCTCCTTGGCCCAAGCTGATGGATTTATCGAGTATGAAAGCCACAAAGCCCAAGATCTTTGGCCTTATTTTAGCTGGCGGGTATAGCCGGCGCATGGGGCAGGACAAAGCCCTGATGGATATCAATGGCAAACCGCAGATAGAACATGTTTTTGATCTACTCCAAAAACACTGCGATAAAGTTTTTTTGTCAAAAAGGGCCGATCAAAAAGACTACAAGGGCATTGCCTGCATCAATGATGCCGATGAATTCTCCAATCGAGGGCCCTTAGGCGGCATATTATCGGCCATGAAAAAATATCCCGGTGATGATTGGCTGGTGATTGCCTGTGACCTGCCTTTTATTACCGAGGAAACCATCCAAACCCTTTTAACCCTTCGTAAACCTCAAAAGACAGCGACTGCCTTTATCAGTTCCCAAGATGCCTTGCCCGAGCCCTTGTGCGCCATTTGGGAAGGGCATGCCTACGGTCCTACCTTGAAATTATTTAACGAGGGGACCCATTGCCCGCGCAAAATTTTGATTCAAAGCGACACCCATCTGCTCAAACAATACAACCCGCATTGGCTGGATAATATCAATACCCCGCAGGAATATGACCAAGCAAAGAACATAAAATAGAAGTCCGTCTACATTTTAATTGATTAAAAAAAATGATAAAAAAATTGGCTTTGGGGCCGCCTTGCCGTGTATACTTTACATAGGAGATTTGAATGTAAAGGAGCTTGTTATCATGAATAAAATACTGATGGTTGAAGAAAAGATGGATATTGTGCAAAAAGCCCATGATCGGCTTTCTCAAGCCGGCTTTGAATTGTTGGCTGCCCATGACGGCCGTCAAGGTTTCCAATTGGCCAGGGACAAAGCACCGGACTTGATAATCACCGATGCTTTTGTACCTGTGATGAGCGGTTTTGAACTCTGCAAAGCGATTAAACTCAATGCAGACACTAAATCCATTCCCATTGTTGTGATGACTGAAAAACACCGCATGGAGGATTCCTTCATGTTTTTGGGCATTAAAGATTTTTTAAGCAAACCCCTCAGTCTGGATGAATTGGAAAGCGTTGTAAGAAATAAGCTTAATTTGTCCCAGCTGTTAAAACAGCAAAAGACCAAAATCCTTATCAACGGCAGGCCTGAAGTTTTGTCATCCTGCGAGCAATTGCTCAACAGTACGCCGCATTGGAACGGGTTTTTTTCATATAACAGTGATTCCTTTTTAAGGGACGCCGTTAGATACTCCCCTGAGGTTATTTTTATGGACCTTTTAATGCCGGAAATTTCTTCGGATGAGATGGTCAATAAACTTAAATTGATACCGGAATTAAAAAATACCGTTATTTTGACTTATTATACAAGCACCTCCACAAGCCGTGATCCCATTGCCGTCCAAGCGCAGATGATTGAAGTGCAATATTTGAAACGGATGACCCAAGAGGCGGGAGTAAAAGAATATTTGGGCCCGTTTAATCCGGCCACATTTTTAAACCTCATCAATATTTACCGGAAAGATTTCGGAGTTTAATTTTTCATTTAAAGTTTGATTGTATTAAAAAGATTTGCTATCATTTTTTAATGTTCATCGCAGGCTTAAGCCACAAAACAGCCCCCATCGAAATCCGAGAGAAGTTTTATTTAAACCCAATCCAGCAGGACCTGCTGTTAAGCGAGCTTAAAAACCATCCCTTGGTCATGGAAAGCTTTGTGCTCTCTACCTGCAACCGCGTCGAAGTTTATTTAAAACGGGCAGACGTTTCCGTCGATTCTTCTTTTGTCGTTTCATTAATCGCCAAAATCAAGAAAATCAGTTTTGATTTTGACGTTAATTCCTATATTTATACCTACGAGGGAGCAGGGGCGCTAGGCCATCTTTTAAGGGTGTCTTGCGGGTTGGAGTCCTTGGTCCTTGGAGAAAAACAAATTTTAGGCCAGGTCAGGCATGCCGTGGAGCGTGCCCGTGAGTCGGGGACCTTATCGCGCCATTTTAACCTATTAACAAATTTGGCCATACGCACCGGCAAAAAAGCCCAGCATGAAACAGCCATAGGCCATGGCGGGTCTTCCATCAGCTGGGCGGCCGTTGAAATGGCTGAAAAAGCCGTTGGAAATTTGCAGGATAAATCCGTGCTGGTCATCGGCGCCGGTAAAATGGGTGAAATCGCCCTCAGCCATCTCCATGATCTGGGGGTCAAGAAAATATTTTTAATGAACCGCACCGGCGAAAAGGCAGGGGACCTGGCGACTCGTTATAACGGCATTGCGGCTTCTTTTTGGAACATCAAAGAGATTTTAAACGAGGTGGATGTGTGTTTTTGCGCGGTGGGAGCGCCACACTATATCTTGGACAAAGAAAAGATCGCTGATATCATGCAAACGCGCCAAGGGCGAAAACTTGTTTTGATCGATATTTCCATGCCGCGTAACATTGACCCCCAAGTAAAAACTTTGGGGCCCCAAGTCCATTTAAGCTCCATTGACGATTTGCATGAAGTGGTTGACAACAGCATGAAAAAACGCGAAAGCGCCCTGGCGCAAGTTGAGGGCATCATCCGCCAAAAAATTTTGGAATTTGACGCTAAAATTTTAAAATTGCAAAACAATCCCCATTCAGATTTTTTCCGAGCACCGCGAGTGTCCGGTTAGAGGACTAAGCGTGCCTAAAAAACCTCTCTCAAACCGGCCGGAACTTAACATGTTGGTCAAGCTCTTTAACCTGGGGAGCATAATTTTACTATTATCTCTTTTAGGCTTTTGGCTCGATCAAAAATTCCATACCCTGCCTTTATGGACAGTGATAGGGATAGCATTAGGCATGGCGTACTCTTTTTATGAGGCGTGGCTGATCCATAAGGGATGATATAAAATTTTTTCTCGAAGTGCTTGCGTAGCTTAAACTTATCATCTAAGATACCTACACCTATGAGTCCTAAATTCGATTTGAATGATTTTATCATGCACCACATCGGTGACTCGTATGAGTGGCATATCCCGCTTTTGTCGCCCATCCATCTGCCAAGCTTTTTGACGGTCCATATGCTGATGCTTTTGATTGGCACGTTTTTTCTTCTTATTTTAATGCTAGTTATTTACCGGAAACAAGATAGGGTACCTACGGGTATGACCAATTTCATTGAATTTGTGGTGGAATACATCCGTAATGAGATAGTCATCCCTAATATGGGGGAAGAAGAAGGCACTAAATTTACTCCCATGTTTTGCACGTTTTTTTTCTTTATTTTATTGCTTAATCTGATGGGGCTTATTCCGGTTTTCTCAACTGCTACGGGAAACATTAATCTTACCGCAGGACTCGCTTTTCTTATTTTTATTTTGATGGTTGGAGGGACCCTGGTGCGTGGCGGCCTCGTGGGCATGTGGCATGCCTTGGTACCTCCCGGCATTCCAGGATGGTTTGTCCCTTTTATGTTCGTCATTGAGGTTTTTTTACTTTTTGTACGTTGTGTCGCTTTAGCGATGCGTCTTTTTGCCAACATGATCGCGGGGCATATCGTTATCACGGCCTTTTTAGGGTTATGTATTTTATATGGTGTATTTGCCGGTATCCTGGCTTTTCCCATGGCAGTGGTTTTTTACTGCATGGAGATTTTTGTCTGTCTGTTGCAAGCTTTTATTTTTGTTTTGCTTTCAGCTATATTCATAGGGCATATGTATCATCCAAAACATTAATTAAAATGGATCCCCGATTAAAACATTCGGGGATGACAAAAACTAAAAAGAAAGGAAGTTTTTATGACTCCAGAAACAACAGCACATTTTGGACAGATTTCTGCCGCAGCAGGCATGGGGCTTTCGGTGGTCGGATTGGGGGTAGGAGTCGGGCTTATTTTTGCCTCTTTTATCCAGGGCATTGCCCGTCAGCCGGAATTGGAAGGTAAACTGATGACATGGACCTTGGTAGGTGCCGCCATCGTGGAAGGGATTGCGATATTCGCCGCGATTATGTGTTTTTTAGCTATCCATGGTTAGGACAAGATAAGGACAAATTATGACAGAAAGATTTGGACTATTAGACCCTGAAAAAATAATGGCTATATTATTGTGGGCCACTTTTTTCTGCGTGCTTTTTATTTTGCAAAAATTTGCCTGGAAACCGATCTTGGCCGCTCTCAAGCAAAGGGAAGATTATATCCGCAAGTCTTTGGAAGACGCGGACAAGATCAAGGCCCAATTGGCCGAAATTGAAGTTGCCAAGCAGAAGATCTTCGATGAAGCCAAGGAAAAAGCCAATACCATCATTGAGCAGTCCCGTAAAGTAGGCAATGAGCTGGCAAGTCAAATCGAGCAGCAGGCCAAAAAGAACGCGGAAGAAATCGTCACGAGCGCCCATCAGGAAATCGAAGGGGAACGGGAACGTGTGCGCAACGCGCTTAAAAAAGAAAGCGTTCAAACTGCCGTGGCTTTAGCGGAGAAAATCCTGAAAGAAAATCTGGATACGGAGAAAAACCGTAATTTGATCAACCAGGCCATGAAGGACGTGTAGATTATATGAGCCAAACCGCTGACCGTTATTCAAAAGCGCTTTTTGAACTGGCCCAAGAGCAGAATAATCTTGAGGCCCTGCAGGGCGCCATGACGGATATCAGAAAGCTCATTATCGATTTAGAAGATTTCCGCCAGTTTTTAAGCAATCCTTTACTTTCTTACGAAGAACGCTGTGCTATTCTAAAAGCTTTATTTGAAGGAAAAGTCCCAGACATTCTTTATAGATTTCTATTGTTCATAACTTATAAAAGCCGTTTAAATATCCTAAAGGGCATCATTGAATCTTTTGATAGCATGTATTTATCTATCACTCACCAGATGCGGGCTTATGTAAAAACAGCGTTACCCATCAAAGACGAAGATAAGGCTTTTATTAATCAACATTTGCAGGATAAGTTTCATCAGCAGATGATAACCCGATGGATTCTAGATCCTTCCATTATTGGAGGTTTTCGTATTTTCGCCCAGGGTAAACTTTACGATTATAGTTTTAAGAATCAATTGGATCATTTTCTTCAACTGACAACATAAACGGATTAAAAAGAAGGATCACTATGCCCCAACAATTAAATGCAGATGAAATAACATCCATCCTCAAAAAACAATTAGCTAATTTTACCAGTAAGGTGGAAACCTCTGAGGTTGGCACTGTGCTGAATGTCGGCGACGGTATTGCGCGTGTTTTTGGCCTGGCCAATGTGATGGCCGGAGAATTAGTGGAATTTTCCGGCGGCATCAAGGGCATTGCCTTGAATTTGGAAGAGAGCAATGTGGGGATCGCCATATTCGGCACAGATTCCCATATCAAGGAAGGTGATGAAGTCAAACGCACCGGCAAAACCGCTTCTGTGCCGGCCGGGGAAGGGCTTTTAGGCCGTATTGTGGATGCCTTAGGCGCTCCTGTGGACGGTAAACCTGCTTTTACGGCGAGCTCCATGCAGGCCATTGAACTTAAAGCTCCGGGCATCATTGACCGTAAAAACGTGCATGAGCCCCTGCAAACAGGGATCAAGGTCATTGACGCCTTAACACCCATCGGCCGCGGCCAGCGTGAACTGATCATCGGGGACCGTAAGACAGGCAAGACCACCCTGGCCATTGATACGATCATTAATCAAAAAGGCAAGGGGGTTTTTTGTTTTTATGTGGCCATCGGCCAAAAAAGATCAACGGTGGTACAAGTCTATGAGACCTTGCGCAAGTTCGGGGCCATGGACTACACCACGATCGTGGCCGCCACCGCTTCTGACCCGGCACCCATGCAATTTTTGGCACCTTATGCGGGCACTGCCATGGCGGAATATTACCGTGACAACGGCAAACATGCCTTAATCATTTACGATGACTTGACCAAGCAAGCCCAAGCATACCGCCAGTTGTCGCTTCTTTTGCGACGCCCGCCTGGCCGTGAAGCGTATCCGGGGGATATTTTTTATCTGCATAGCCGTCTTTTGGAGCGCGCGGCAAAATTATCCGATGCCAAGGGCGCCGGTTCTTTGACTGCTTTGCCCATTATCGAAACCCAGGCGGGGGATGTGTCCGCTTATATACCCACCAACGTTATTTCTATTACCGACGGACAAATTTTCCTGGATGGCGATCTTTTTAATTCAGGCCAACGCCCTGCCATTAACGCAGGTCTTTCTGTTTCCCGTGTGGGAGGGGACGCCCAAGTCAAGGCCATGAAGCAGACAGCCGGTTCCCTACGTTTGGATTTGGCCCAGTATCGCGAATTGGCAGCATTTTCGCAGTTCGCTTCAGACTTGGATGCGGCCACCCGCAAACAACTTGATCGCGGCAAACGCCTGATGGAGATCATCAAGCAAGGCATTCATGTGCCTTTGCCCGTGGTCAAACAAGTGGCCATTATTTTCGCGGGAACAAACGGATATCTCGATGATATGCCAGCCAATAAAGTTCGGGATTTTGAAGAATATCTATCCGCTCAAATAGACAGCCGGTACGGGGATTTTGTGCAGTTATTTAACAAGACCTTGGCAATGACCGATGAGGTCAAAGCCGCGCTGAAAAAATTGTTAGAGGAAGTCAAAGGCACGTTTAAGGTTTAAAAACACATGATCGGCATTAAAGAGTTTAATAAAAAAATCACTTCTCTTAAAAACACGCGCAAGATGACCAAGACCATGAAAATGGTCTCGGCCAGCAAGTTTAAACGGGCCCACAAGGCCCAGCTGGGCGCGGAAGAATACGCCCGAAAAATTACCGGTTTAATGGGACGCATAACCAGTTATGGGATGGTCAGCCATCCTTTGATGGTGACCAAAAAAGCGGTGACTAAAGGTTTGATTGTTTTATTTACCTCTGATAAAGGCTTGTGCGGCGGCTTTAACAATAACCTGATCAGAAAAACCAGGCATTGGATCACGGAAAATCCTTACAAATACACCACCATCGGCATGAGTTTTTGCGGCCGGCGGGGATACATGTCTTTTCGCCGCAGTGCCAAGATCAATAAATACTATGAAAATATCACCATGAAACCGGATTACAATGATGCCCAAAAGGTGGTCCAGGACATTACACAAGACTGTATGAAGGGGGATTATGATGAAATTTTTTTGGCTTATAACCGTTTTGACGGGCCGTTGACCCAAACTCCGGTGATTGAAAAAATTTTACCCTTGGACCCTTCTGATTTTACCAAGCATGTGGCAGGCTCAGGGACTAAAGCGCCGAAAGCCCAGAACTATTCTTATGAGCCAGAAGAAAAAGAAATATTAAATTTTATGGTCCCCAAATTCTTAAATTTTAAGGTCTTTTTTACCTTGTTGGAAAATGCCGCCGGTGAACACGGGGCGCGCATGGCGGCGATGGATAAAGCATCAACGAACACAGGGGATTTAATTGATCGTTATACACTATTGCGCAACAGAGCAAGACAGGCAGCCATAACAACGGAGCTCATCGAAATTATTTCAGGGGCAGAAGCACTAAAATAAGAAAGGTTATTTATGGACCAAGCAAATAAAAAAATTACCGGTAAGATCATTCAAGTCCTGGGCGCAGTGGTAGACGTTTATTTTCCGATGGAAGGATTGCCGTCGATAGGCACGGCATTAAAAACAACCAATAAATCCATCAGTAATATTGAGGGTAATTTGACCCTCGAAGTTGCCCAGCATTTGGGTGACAATCTTATCCGTACCATTGCCATGGACACCACCGAAGGCATGGTGCGCGGCCAGGAAGTCACTAATACCGGTGAGGGTTTAATGATGCCTGTCGGAGAGGGTACCTTGGGCCGGGTCATGAATTTATTGGGTGAGCCTGTGGACGAAGCAGGCCCGATCAAAGCTGTTAAATACATGCCGATCCACCGCCTGGCACCGGAAATTGATGAACAAGATACGTCTACCTCAATCCTGGTGACGGGGATCAAGGTGGTTGATCTCTTGGCCCCTTACCGTAAAGGCGGGAAAATCGGTCTTTTCGGCGGGGCAGGGGTGGGAAAAACCGTCATCATCCAGGAATTAATCAATAATATCGCCAAAGAGCACGGCGGGTATTCTGTTTTTGCCGGTGTGGGAGAACGCACCCGTGAAGGTACTGCCCTTTATAAAGAGATGAAAGAAGCCGGTGTTATTGATAAAACATCCTTAGTCTATGGCCAGATGAATGAACCCCCGGGCGCACGGGCCCGCGTGGCTTTGTCTGCGTTGACAGTGGCAGAATATTTTCGTGATGAGATGCACCAGGACGTTTTATTGTTTATTGATAATATTTTCCGTTTCACTCAAGCGGGTTCCGAGGTCTCGGCCCTGCTTGGACGCATTCCCTCGGCGGTGGGTTATCAACCGACCTTAGGCACAGACATGGGGGAGTTGCAGGAGCGGATCACTTCTACCAAGAGTGGCTCAATCACATCCATTCAAGCCATCTATGTCCCTGCCGACGATTATACCGACCCGGCACCGGCAGCCACCTTCGCGCATTTGGATGCCACGACGGAATTGTCACGCCCCATCGCTGAATTAGGTATTTATCCGGCCGTAGATCCTTTGACCTCAACATCAACCATCCTGGCCCCGGAGATCGTCGGAGAAGATCATTATAAAGTCGCGCGCCGCGTGCAGGAAATTTTGCAAAAATACAAAGAATTGCAGGACATCATCGCGATCTTAAGGATGGATGAGCTTTCCGAAGAAGACCGCCTGACCGTCGAGCGCGCCCGTAAAATCCAAAAATTCCTCTCCCAGCCGTTTCATGTGGCAGAGCAATTTACAGGCATCAAGGGCAAGTATGTGCCTTTGGAAGAAACCATCCGTTCCTTCAAAGAAATTTTGGAAGGCAAGCACGATGCCATCCCCGAGCAGGCTTTTTACATGGTAGGCAATATTGACGAGGTTGTTGCTAAAGCTAAAACATTATGAGCTTCAAACTTTCCATAGTGGCCCCGACCGGCAAAATCTTCGAAGACACCGTTGATTCGATCGCTGTTATCGGCACAGAAGGCGGTTTTGAAGTTTATAGCAGGCACATGCCTTTGATTTCATCTTTAAAAGCCGGGCGTGCCCGCGTGCGCCAAGCCGGCAAAGTAACTGCTTATGACATCACCAGCGGCATTTTGGAAGTTGATCTCGAGCACAACGTGACCCTGTTAGCCGACCAAGCCACAGCAGTATAGTTTTTTCCTGTCATTCCGGCGAAGGCCGGAATCTTTATCATTATGAAAAAACTCAACGAAAAAACCGTTTACGAAGGCCAATGGCTTTCGGTGCGTGAGACCATTTATCAAAATAAGCAAGGCCAAGAATTAAGCTGGGAAACAGTCCACCGTAAACGCTCGACCGTGGGTGTCGTCATTGTCGCCCAGCTCATGCCTTCCAAACGTTTTATCCTCATCAAACAATACCGCCCGGCCATCGACGGATATATCATTGCCTTGCCTGCCGGATTGGGATTTGATGATCCCAATCATGCCTTGGTCGAGTTAAAAGAAGAGACAGGGTATACAGGAAAAATCAAGGACGTAAGCCCCATTTTAAAAACCGGCGCATCGCTTATCAATGATAATGCCAGGGTCATTTTTATCGAAGTGGATGAAAATTTACCTGCCAATCAAAACCCTGTGCAAACCCTGGAAGATGCCGAAGACATCCAAGTCTGCCTGGTAATTAAAGAAAATGCCAAAGATTTTCTGCTCCAACAAATAACCCAAGGCACCCACGTCGCGGCTAATTTATGGTATATTTTTGGTATCAATCAATGGACTGTTTAAGGCAAGAATTGCCTGGATTTGTGGTATAATTGTTTTGTATCATTAAAACGTATACTTCAAATGGAGGCTGTATCATGGGAATAACAAAAGTAACTGTAAACGTGTCAAATTTAACTAAATCGAAAGCGGGATATTCATCTTCATTTCTTGTTGATACCGGCGCTATAGATTGCATGGGGCCTGCCAGTGAGTTGAAGAAAGCAGGAATAAAAGTAGAAGGTAGGGAAGTTTATGAATTGGCCAATGGACAACCAGTGGAATACCGGTATGGGTTTGCCAGGATATCATTCATGGGGTCTGAAACAGTCACTCAGATTATATTTGGTCCGGAAGATGCTGAGCCCATTTTAGGGGTCGTTGCATTGGAGAATGTGGGAATTGCTGTTGATCCCGTATCAAAAACCTTAAAGAAGATGACAGCCAAATCATTAAAATAAGAACCTCCCATTCCTCATGCCCCTACATCCTTAGTTACTCTTTCCGGATGGCGAATAAGATATAAATAGTGTAAACTTAAGTTATGTATGAGATTTTAGATGTAAAAAGTTTTATATCCAGAGGGATCTTATTTGCCTTTTTAATTAATTCCCTTGGGCCGTTGCCAGCCAAGGCAGATGAATTTCGATTGCCCGCGCCTGGTGTCATGGTCCATCTAAGCCCACCGCTTAATCCTCCAATATTGAAAGGAATAAAGGTTCATCCTGATAATCCATTTCGATTTGATTTTATCCTGGATCAAGGTGATTCCCCCTCTTTAGTTAAAGGGGATAGGGGGAGTTTAAAACAACAAGCCACCAAACTAATCAAATATTTCTTAGCCAGCCTAACCATCCCCGAAAAAGACCTCTGGGTCAATCTAAGCCCCTATGAAAAAGACCGCATTATTCCGCAGTCCTTTGGCTTGACCGAAATGGGCCGAGACTTGCTGGCAGAAGACTACATTCTTAAGCAGATAACGGCTTCATT
>Ga0207035_1097_pt1 | contig 23791 bp, 19 predicted proteins | sample Alteio_BWMinCont_77_FD_153272 | JGI IMG/M metagenome (GOLD analysis project Ga0207035, IMG submission 153272) | Enriched cells from forest soil in Barre Woods Harvard Forest LTER site, Petersham, Massachusetts, United States -... | ecosystem: Environmental > Terrestrial > Soil > Temperate forest >... | reverse complement strand
AAAGGCTTCTCTCGGCAACTTCCAAGAATGTCTTTACGACCTCTAGATGTCCCTCTTTACAGCTTGTGCTAAGGGGAGAAAACCCAAACCTATCCTTATAGGTGAGAAAAGACCAAAATTCATTGCGAGGAAGCTTGTCTTTGGCAGTCTGTAGTAATGCAGAAACCAGATTCGTGAGACCATGTCTACACGCTAAAATCAAGACAGAAAAACCCGTATTCGTGCTTTTTATTTGTATAAGTTCGCATAAAGCTTTTGGATCGAGCCTACAATCCATTTTGATGCGCTTCAACAGGTCAATGCTTAGTTTTTGGTCATCTTGTTCACAAGCACCCACGCTGCCCATTAACACCGTATATCCTTCCTTGGGATCTACCCAGAAATTGGGCATTATGAACAAAGAATCACCAAATTTTTCAAGTATTGCGGCTAACAGGGTTCTCACATAGGCCTTGCGCTTAGCTAGTGCTGGTGCAGTTAGTGTTTGTGCAGTTAGTGCATGTGGCAGATAATAAAATAGATGTTGTAGGAATTCTGAGAAATAGGATGCAGTATGTTGTTCTTTTTTTTGTAAGTCGGATAATTTGGATAAAATTATTTCCCGATCGCTTTGCCTAAAAGATAACCGATGAACTTCCTTTAACAAGGGAGATCGATTTTTTTTATTTCGAAAATCAAGACAGGGCTGGCGTTTAATTTTTTTACGGTCATTACTCTCCGTAGATAATCGTTCGTGAGACGAATCAGTACTTCGTTTTCGTTTTCTGTCGTTAGTAGATGAATATCCCTTACTTTCAAAACGAGCTCTTTCTTCTCTTGAGTGAGGACGAAAAGGTCTAGTATGTGTATTATTTTCTTGCCCATCAAAATTACGTGGCACGGCAACCTCTTCAGCTAACAGAACGGAGAATAAGGATACTTCTAATAGAAGAAATTCGTGAATATGCTAGAAAAAACTGAAGGCAATATTAAGGTAATATTAGTTTTTCGGAAAAAAACTCAAGATATCAATACAAACTGCGTAGTACTAAAGTCTACTAAACCAAAAAGTTACCCGATAACGTATCTTGCCTCTTTAACGTATTTTGCCTATTTTTTGCACAAAAAATATAATAAAACTATTTACTGAAAAGCCAATTTGGAGATTTTTTAGGATAATGAGGCCTTATCAGCCCCGCTGTGTGTGTGGCTACCGATAGATGGAAGTAAATTTTATTGACCAGGTGGATATGATGTCCAAAATTAATTTAGAAGCTGCATGTCAGTTGTTTGATACGCATACTCCATGCTAAACAAAATCCTCCCGCTACAGAGGATCTTTCATTTAAGCATGCATTTTTTCCTGTTGCATCGAAGAGGTAAGCCGAGAACACCGAGAACGACGAAACACTGCCCAAAAAAAGAGCCCGTCTGTCCTAAAATGATAAAATTACTATGGATTAACAAGTTTGCTTAAAAAATCCATCAGATCACTAGCGATCATTCCCCGCTCTCCTTTTTGCATGGCTACTAAATCACCTGCTGTAGCATGTAGATAAACACCTAATTCAGCCGCTTGTCGTAGAGTAAACTGCTGTGCAAGTAGCCCACCAATGATCCCACTCAATACATCTCCCATCCCGCCACTAGCCATACCTGGATTACCCGCTTTACAAATGCTCAATGAATTTTCAGTACATACGAGACTTCCTGATCCTTTTAAGACCACAACTCCACCATATTTATATTGTAATTCTTGCACAGCATGAATACGGTTAGCTTGAATAGCTTGTAGGCTACAATGCAATAAGCGGGCAGCTTCACCGGGGTGGGGAGTTAATATCCATTTGTCTGAAATACTTGGCTGTTGTGCTAATAAATTTATAGCATCAGCATCCATTATTTTGGGTTGAGAAGAACGAAGAACCTGCTTTAATAATTGCTTGGACCAATACGTTTGCCCTAATCCCACCCCTACTATAAGGACTGTCGCTTTCCGAAGTAATGCATTTAAATTCTTCGCTTTTGTAACAGCATGAGCCATTATTTCAGGACATTGACTAATGATAGCGCTGATATGTTCTTTTTTTGTGGCAACGCTGACTAAACCTGCACCAACACGTAAAGCAGCTACTCCTGCCAAACAAACAGCACCCCCCATACCGTTATTTCCACCGATAATTAAAGTATGCCCAAATAACCCTTTATGTGCATCACGGAGGCGGGGAATTAATAGAGATTTAAAATCTTCAAATTTAATGGTGCTAATTTTTTCTTTCAAAATAATTTCAACAAATTAAGAGGAAGCAACGCTATCCGTCTATAGCGTGTGATGTTTTCGGCTTTTTTTTTCGATAAATTTAATAATAATTTCTGCTATATTTTTTTTGGTGGCTTTTTCTATACCTTCTAATCCAGGAGACGAATTTACTTCCATCACCAATGGTCCCCGATTGGAACGTAGTAAGTCAACTCCAGCAACATGCAAACCAATTATTTTAGTAGCGTGAATGGCAGTTAGGCGCTCTTCATCAGCCAGTTTAGCCAGGTGAGTCGTTCCCCCACGATGAATATTAGAGCGAAAGTCGCCAATTTTTGCTCGACGCTCCATCGCAGCAATAACCTTCCCATCGACGACAAAGCAGCGAATATCGGCTGATTTAGCTTCCTTTACATACTCCTGTACCATAATCTGGGATTGTAGATCCAAGAAAGCTTCAATGACACTGGTTGCGGCCTGTTGTGTTTCTGCTAATACGACACCGATTCCTCGAGTTCCTTCTAAAATTTTAATGACTAAAGGAGGACCACCTACCATGCTGATGAGATCTTGAATGTCATCAGGAGAGTAAGCAAATCCTGTGATAGGTAAGCCGACTCCTTTGCGCGACAAAAGCTGCAGTGACCTTAATTTATCTTGTGCGCGAGTGATGGCAATGGAATCATTGGCAACAAAAACGCCCATGGTTTCAAATTGCCTTACTAAAGCAGCGCCGTAAAAGGTAATGGATGCGCCAATGCGGGGAATGACTGCATCAAATGTATCAAGTATTTTTCCTTTGTAGTGGATAGACGGGTTCTTGCTGGTGATATTCATGTAGCAGCGTAATGTGTCGATGATCTTAACTTGATGTCCTCGTTTCTTTGCCTCTTCTTCTAAACGACGTGTAGAATAAAGCTGTGCGCGACGGGAAAGGATAGCAATTTTCATAGCATTAATTTTTACTTTTATTTGATAAGGTAGGAACGGCTAGGTTCAACGATAAAACGTCCCCGTAACGCCGTTCGTCCCAGCAGCATTTTAAATCGCATGTTGTCTCGACTGGTTAAGGTGATCTCGATTGACCAATGTTGTTGGCCTATAATAATAGGTGTCCTAATAACACAACGACGTTCCTTATGTCCCCCGGAATCGGTAACTTCACGTATATCGACTAGTTCAGCTGTGCATTTCACTTTTTTTTGAGGAAAACACCGAGAATAAGGACGCATGATAAAACAAACCTTTTTTTTCTGAGAAGCTCCTTCTATTATTTTTACACAAAAAGCATGCAAAGCTGAGGTACGCGCGCCCGTGTCTATCTTTGCTTTAATACGGTGTATACCAAATTCAGGGAGCGAGACCCACTCTCGCCAGCCGATCAGGTTCGGCGATCCCATACTACTTAACGATCGATAACTTTGGTGGAGTTCCTGGTCTTACACGCGGCGGCGGTGAAGAAGGAGGAGGGTTACCCGTATCTCCTGGATTACTGGTTTCTTCAGTGAATACCATACCTTCCCCATTTTCGCGCGCATAAATAGCGAGTACCGCTGCAATTGGTGCGTACACTATCTCCGCTCGACCATTGAAGCAGGCATCGAACTGAATTGCTCTATTAGTTATTTTCAAATTCAAAACTGCCTCCATCGAAATATTAAGCGTAATTTTTCCGTCCTTAATATACTGCATTGGTGCTTCTACATGAGGGATTTCAGCGTCTAGTAGGATATAAGGGGTTAGACGATTGTCAACAATCCATTCATAAAAAGCGCGCAATAAATAGGGACGCTTTGAGATCATCATGTTATGCCTGTACCCCACCGAGTTCAACATCATTGCTTAAGGTAGCTTTGAACGAAGGACGCTTAAATAGACGGCTTTCATAGCTTTCAATATTGCTGGGTAGCGCGTTTAACTTAATCCCAGAACATTGTAATCGCCACAATAACGGCGCTATACAGCAGTCTACTAAAGTAAATTCTTCACTCATAAAGTAGGGCTTACCTGCAAATACTGGCGAAAGACCACTGAGACTTTCTTCTAATTTTTTCTGAGCAGACTGCCCTCTCTCAAGATCAACGGCTACTGTATCATTTTTTAGGCTGTTTTCAATCTGTTGCAGAAGGGGATACCAATCTCGTTCGATCCTGTAGATCATCTGGCGACTCTTCGCTCTGGCCACCGGATAAACAGGCAACAAAGGAGGATGAGGAAAACGTTCGTCTAAATACTCAGTAATGATGTTGGTTTCGTAGAGAACCAAATCGCGATCAACGATCGTGGGAACGCCACCGTAAGGACTATACTGTAACAATTTTTCCAATACTTCGGCAGAGGAAATATCAAAAATTTCTGCTTTTATTCCCTTTTCTTCTAATACAATGCGTACCCGGTGGCTGTAAGGATCATGACTACTGACGTATAAACTCATTGTTGAACGTTTGCCGGCAGATTGTGCCATAAAAAAGGGTTCTCCCTATTAATGATTGGATCTCATTTCAAACTTAACTGAACTTCAGTGCACTTCTATAAATTTCCTTTGCTCGCTGCTATCATGCCTTCTTGTTTTGAAGAAAATTTCTAATTTCTAGAAGTGCTCTTTTTTTAAAAAATCGCCATGAATTTCATTATTGAATGCGTTAATAATCAACGTCAACATTGAAAAATTCCTTCCGTATCGAGCGAGTGAACAGCAGCAACATGTTTGTCTTCTTATTTGAGTTCAGCGATGAACTCAAGTAGGTGGTCTGTTCTTCCAAATTTGCCTTTTTAAAAAATAAACCAAACACAAAAAAATCATTAAAAAAGCACATACTTTAATCCCTAGTGCTCGTCGAAGCATTTTTGAAGGTTCAGCGACATAAGCTAAAAAATTAACCACATCAGCGGCGATGTTTTCTAACTTAATAACCTCCTGATCCTGCGAAGCATTCAACGAATAATCTAAAAGTTCCTCTGTCTTTACTGGCTGTTCGTAGCTGATTTTGTTTTTTGTTTGATAATTGGGATGTATCTTTTGTCTTAATACAGCAAAGGGATCCGGCATTGATGTGTTGTTAACTACATGGTTATTGACGCCAAAGGGCCTTTTTTCATCCTGATAAAAATTAAGCAGATAATTATACACCCAATCAGTGCTCCTTGCGCGTGTAACTAAAGAAAGATCTGGTGGATTCCTTCCAAACCACGTTAGCGCATCCCTCCTTAGCAAACTTGGCTTGATAGTATCATTCGGCTCAGCCAGCGTAAAAATGAGCTTATTGCTAAGTCGTTGATTATCAATAGCTGAATTAGTTTCACTAGTGATCTTCAAATCTACCATTAGCGTATTATAACGCATAAAGTGAAGAGAATGACAGCCTGAGCAAAAATTGATAAAATATTTTGCTCCACGTTGTAGTGAAGCGAGGTTGGTTACATCAATGGAAGTGTGTTTTGCAGGGTTGCTTTCAGAAATGTGTTCTTCCCCACTTAAAGAACTAGGGTAAGAAAAAAAAATTAAACACAGCACTATTTTCCACATAATGGTGCCTCTACAAATTGCCTAGTTGGGCGTAGGATGGCTGTGTATTTAAGAAGTTAATTGTTTTTTTTCATAACATGTATCATAGCGTGTATATAATGGCATTAAACAGAAAAAGAGGAAATAATTTATGGCTAAAATGCGCATGAACATGATTTTTGTCGGAGTTAATACAGTCATACTGCAGTAGCCTAATAGAAAAAAATTAAGGATAAAAATACCTAACGCTAGACGAGAATACCATCGGCGATAGCGTAGTGAATTCATAGCGCTTCTATCTAACCAAGGCAGGGCAAACAAAATAGCAATAGCGGAAAACATTGCTAAAATACCTAATAGGTTGTTTGGTGACAGACATAACATGGCGTAAAACGGAGCTAAATACCATAGAGGTTTCATATTGCCAGGGGTTTGTAAAGGATCGGCTGGTATAAAATTGTTAGTATCAAGAAAATATCCGCCCATTTCGGGTAGAAAAAATACTACAGCGAAAAAAATGAGTAAAAAAATAACGAGAGCAAATAAATCTTTGACAGTGTAATACGGGTGAAAAGGAATCATACAAGGAAGCGCTGTATTGGTATCAGAGGCTAAGTAAGCTGGCTGCTGTCCTTCAGGATTATTCGATCCCACTTTGCGTAAAGCAACGAGATGCAACCAAATAAAAAATAATAAAAGCAGGGGAATTCCTATAACATGCAGGGCAAAAAACCGATGTAAAGTTTCACCAGATGCCATTAAATTACCTCGAACCCAGAGCATGAGGTCATGGCCAATGATAGGGATTGAGGCTAATAAAGAGGTTGCAATTTGACTGGCCCAGTAGGACATTTGGCCCCACGGTAAAACATAGCCCAAAAATGCTTCCACTAAAAAAATGATATAGAGGACGACTCCGATTAACCAAACAAGTTCCCGAGGCTTTTTATAGGAACCGTAGAGTAGACTGCGAAAAATATGACAATAGATGACAATAAAAAAAAAGGAAGCACCTGTGGTGTGTAAATAGCGTAAAAGCCATCCATATGACACCTCCCGCATTATTGTTTCAATGGAATTGAAAGCTTCCTGGGACGTAGGGATATAAAACATGGTTAACCAAATTCCCGTTAAAATCTGTAGCGCTACGAAAAAAAGACTGAGCGATCCAAATACGTACCAAAAATTGAGATTACTGGGGAGATAATAGTGTGTGAAATATCGTTTAAAGCGATCGATAGGAAGACGAGCTGAAAGCCAATCTAAAAAATGGGTTTTAGCAGTGGTGTTTTGTCGGGTTTTTTTTGACATTGTATTTATTGCATTTCAAAGAAGCATTGGATTTTCGCCCAGTAAAATGGTGTGCGCATCAAGAAATCGGTATGGAGGAATTTCTAAATTGATAGGTGCCGGTACCCCTTTCATCACGCGTCCTGCCAGGTCAAACGTGGAACCATGGCATGGACAATAAAAGCCACCAGGCCATGTGGCATTTAACTCACCGGGTTGAGGCTTGTATTGCGGGGAACATCCTAAATGGGTGCATATTCCAATAACAACAAAATATTCCGGATTTAGGGAACGATATTCATTGCGAACATAGTGAGGCTGTTGTTTAACTAATGAATTGGGATCTCGCAATAGAGCATGCATGCGAGGTAAGGTATCTAGCATAGCTTGGGTTCTACGAATGATCCATATTGGTTTATTTTGCCAAGCAACTACCATTGATTCTCCAGGAGCAAGTGATTTGAGATCGACGCTGAGAAATTCCGGTTTTACATGACAGAGTTTAGGTTTCCATGCACTTAGGAATGGTATTGCACTGGCTGCTACACCAATTCCTGCCATCAAAGCGGTCAACCAAGATAGAAAACGGCGACGGTCTTCTTCCATTACATTGCTTTGCAAACTTTTTTAGACAAGTCTTTGGCTATAAAATGCACCATTCATTCAACTAAACAAGCACTAGCGTTTTGAATACTGAGCTGACTTACGTGCTTTATGTCGAGCTACTTTCTTACGTTCAACCTTTCTTGCATCACGTGTCACCAAGCCTGCACGGCGCAACAAACGACGAAACGAATTATCATGCGCTGTCACATCAGGGGAGGGCGCAACAGGAAGATCGGTTCCTTCATCATAGCTGATGAGTGCGCGACTTATTCCATGACAAACAGCACCTGCTTGGCCGCTGCTACCACCACCTGTAACGGTGACAGTAATATCGAATTTACCGAGTTGGTCAACCACTGCCAATGGCTGATGAATCACCATGCGCGCCGTTTCCCGTCCAAAGTAATTTTCTAAAGAACGACCATTGACCTGAATTTTCCCAGAACCCGCTTTTTTTAAAAAAACCCTAGCTGTCGCTGTTTTACGACGGCCGGTACCATAATAATACTGTTCTTGTGTTGCCATAGCAGTAATTAACTCCAATGCGTCTAAATGCGTTTAGATGGTGGTAGCTTCAGGACTTTGAGCGTCATGTGGATGCGAAGCGTCAGCATATACCTTGAGTTTAGCAAGTATCGCGTAGCCCAAAGGGCCTTTCGGTAACATTCCTTTGATCGCTTTTTCAAGAATTCTAGTTGGCGAGCGTTTTTGTAATGCCTGAAAAGAGATGACCTTGAGTCGACGGCCTGTGTATTGTTCGTATCGCTTATCTGTCCGTTTTTTTCCTGTTACGGTTACATGGTTAGCATTGATGATAATCACGTAGTCCCCCGTATCGACATGTGGTGTGAACTCGGGTTTATGTTTTCCACGCAAAATGCGTGCTACTCTAGCGGACAAGCGACCTACCGTTTTACCTGAAGCATCAATGAGATACCATTTATGTTTTACCTGATCTGCTGTGGCCATCAAAGTTTTCATACAACTCCGGCACGTTTCCGTGCAATCTGAATCTGTAAATGATACCAACGACTACGTCAGCTCCCAATTTTGCAGCTGATTCTAACAAAAATAATCTTGGTAATACAAGTACACCGCTTTGCAGATGGAATTCAATCCGCTAGAATGCGATTTTCACTATCTAGCAACTACTACCAAGAGGTTTTTTGCTCGCTTGGACATGCGTCGATTTCCGTCTACCCGTTTGCGTCGCTTAAGGCAAAGTAGCTTTAGTCGGCGTTTAGTCCGTGAAACTCGATTAAGTTGCGATGATTTGCTTTATCCTCTTTTTCTTTTACCCGGTCAACAACAAAAACAGTCCATTACAAGCATGCCGGGCGTCGAGCAGTTAAGTTTAGATTTTTTGCTCGAAGAAATAGCGATTTTACAGGAATTGAAAATACCAGCCGTTGCATTGTTTCCTGTTATTCCTACTGAAAAAAAAAATCAAGCTGCTAGAGAAGCGTACAATTCTGAAGGGCTCATTCCGGAAGCGATTCGGGCGATAAAAAAATTTTTTCCAGAAATGGGTCTCATGGCGGACATTGCTTTAGATCCTTATACATCGCATGGACACGATGGGCTGGTAACGAACCAAGGAATAATTTTGAATGATGAAACCAACGCACTGTTAGTCAAGCAGGCCCTTTGCTACGCTCAAGCAGGTGTAGACGCTATCGCACCTTCCGACATGATGGATGGTCGCATTGGTCTAATACGTCAGGCCTTAGAAGCGAAAGGTTATACAAATACACAAATAATCGCTTATTCTGCAAAATATGCGTCCCATTTTTATGGGCCTTTCCGTGATGCTATAGGTGCTGGCGATCCGTTAAAATGGCTGGATAAAAGGAGTTATCAAATGGATCCGTGCAATGGAAATGAAGCGTTACATGAGGTAGCACTGGACCTGGCTGAAGGGGCTGATGTGGTCATGGTCAAACCTGGCATGCCTTACTTAGATATCGTGTACCGGATTAAGCAACAATTTGCCGTACCTACTTTCGTTTATCAAGTTAGCGGCGAATATGCCATGCTAAAGTCTGCTATTGTCAACGGTTACCTGAAGGAGCGTGAAAGTATTCTGGAAAGCCTGCTTGGGTTCAAGCGGGCTGGGGCAGATGCCGTGTTGACCTATTTTGCTAAGCAGGTAGCTGGATGGCTGATAAAAGGCTGACAAATTCACTGAGATGATTTTTTTCGTGATAAGATGCCTGTATACTCAACAGGGTCTTGCGAATGTGGCGGAATTGGTAGACGCGCTGGATTTAGGTTCCAGTGGGCAAAACCCGTGAGAGTTCAAATCTCTCCTTTCGCACCAATCCGCTTTATGACAGGGGTGTGAAAAAATAGTGGGTGGTCGAAAAGCGGTTGGGAGAGCTGTAAGTAGATAACAATGAAGAGCTTGATACAATGATAACGGATATGCAGGTTGCTGTAGAGAGTGTGGGGCTTTTAGGTCGTCGTTTAAATGTGGTTGTACCCTTTGCCCAACTTGAGCAAATGAGAAAACAAAAGCTTGCTGAGTTAGGGAAAAAGGCAGTTATAGATGGTTTTCGACCAGGAAAAGTGCCGGTGCGTGTGATAGAAAGATTTTATGGTGGAAGTGTTTGGGAGGAGGTTATTCAAAAATTTTTGCAAACCAGTTTATTCGCTGCGTTAGAGCAAAATTCGCTATCTCCTGCTGGAGAACCGTCTATTGACTCGATCAAGGCAGAACCTGGTAATGATCTGGAGTATACAGCAATTTTTGAAGTATACCCGCAGGTTTCGGTGTCCAGCTTGAAGGGTGTTACGTTGGAGAAACTCCAAGTCAATATTACAGAAGCAGATGTTGACTTAGTTTTAGAGCAGGTGCGCTATCAGCACGCTGATTGGATCGAAGTACCCCGTAAGGCACAGCATGGCGATAAGGTTTGTTTTGATATTATTTTTTCTGAAAAGGAAATAAAAAAAGACATAACGTTAATACTGAAAGAAAGTGACATACCCAAGGGAGAGGTACCCAAGGGGTTGTCTGTCCTTTTTGGTAGTACAGTTGGCGAAGTTTTGTCTACACTATTCATTAATGATGAAAAAGCTTCGGCCTCAGATCAAGTTATTGCAGCGATGATTACAGTTAAAAAGGTTGCGGAGCCTAGGTTAGCCGAGCTAGATGATGCGTTTGCAAATCGTTTAGGTGTACAAGAGGAAGGAGGTATGGAAGCTTTGCGCATACAAATACGCCAATTTATGCAAGCTGACTTAGATCGTACCTTGCGCGAAAGATTAAAAAAGCAGGTAATTGAGCAGTTACTTGCTAAAAATTCTATCGATACTTTGCCTCAAATTTTACTCGATCGAGAATTTCAGCATTTGAAATCTGTGCTGCAGGAGCAAGCAAGACGACAGTCGTCAAACACAACAACAGAACCTTTGCCAGAAGGGACAATAAAGGAGTTACAACAAGAAGCGGAGCGACGTGTGAAATTTGGTCTGTTATGCGACACGATTATTAAGCAGCGTCAGTTGCAAATGGATGAATCGCGTGTACAACAAAAAATCGAACAGCTGGGGAATTTTTATCAACAGGAACAAGTGGTGCGAGATAAAATTTACAGCGATAAAAATATATTACGTGGTCTTCACGCTCAGGTCTTGGAAGATCAGGTCATCGACGAATTGTTACAGCAAGTAGAGTTCATCGAAAGATCAGCGGATTACGTGGAAGTAATGGGTTTTGATCAAAAAATAAAAGTGAAGTGCATGGAAGAGGTCATAGCTTGATGGCTGGCACGCGATCACAAATCAATTTATAGAGGTGCCTACATCGTGTCATCAAAATTTTCTCAACAAGTATCGAGTTCACTGTTAGTCCCTATGGTGGTTGAACAAACTGGCAGAGGTGAACGGGCTTATGATATTTACTCTCGCTTGTTAAAGGATCGTATTATTTTTGTGGTAGGTCCTATTGAAGACCATATGGCCAATTTAATCATTGCCCAGATGCTTTTTTTAGAATCCGAAAATCCTGATAAAGATGTTTTTCTTTATATTAACTCACCAGGAGGCGTAGTGACCTCAGGTCTGGCTATTTACGATACTATGCAGTTTATCAGACCCGATGTCAGTACCATGTGTGTCGGTCAAGCAGCGAGTGCGGCGGCCTTATTATTGTGCGGAGGAGCGAAAGGGAAGCGTCATTGTCTTCCACACGCACGTATGATGATCCATCAGCCTTTGGGTGGATATCAGGGTCAGGCAACGGATATTGAGATCCATACTCGAGAAATGTTACTCGTTCGAAAAAGAATTAATGGCATCATGGCTAGCCATACCGGAAAGGATGAGACTCAAATTTTGCGTGATACCGATCGGGATAACTTTATGGATGCGCAGCAGGCAATTGATTACGGGTTAATCGATACTGTTTTTACAACCCGTGCTGAGGTTGGTCAAATTAAAGAAATGGCGACAGCTTCTTCGGTTTAATGAGTGGAGGTGCCCTCCTTGTAAAGGTTGGGGGGGTTGTTTAGCTTGTTGTTTAAGATAAATAATAGTTTACTGAGGTATAAATTATGGGTGGTAATTCAATAAATGATAAAACCTCGGGTCCTCTTCATTGCTCGTTTTGTGGAAAAAGCCAAGATGAGGTGCCGAAATTAATTGCTGGGCCTTCCATCTTCATCTGTAACGAGTGTGTGCAGCTTTGCAGCGACATTCTGCAAGAAGAATGTCAGCAAGAAGCGCCACGTCAAGATGGTTCGCTGCCCATTCCTAGGCCCATTGAAATTCATGAAGTATTCGATCGATATGTGATAGGTCAGGAATATGCTAAAAAAGTGTTATCAGTGGCGGCTTACAATCACTGTAAGCGTCTGGATTCGAGCAAAAAAACGAGACTGCATGCTGTCAGTACACAGGATGATACAGAAATCAGCAAAAGTAATGTTTTATTAATTGGCCCCACAGGCAGCGGTAAGACTTTGTTTGCAAAAACGTTAGCAAATTTTCTGAATTTGCCTTTTACCATTGCCGATGCAACGACGTTGACTGAAGCTGGTTATGTCGGGCAGGATATTGAAAGTCTTCCTCAACAATTGTTACAGGCAGCCAATGGAAATGTTGAAAATGCACAGCGCGGGATCATTTATCTCGATGAAGTTGATAAACTTAGTAGACGATCTGAAAATCCTTCTATTACACGAGATGTTTCAGGCGAAGGAGTGCAGCAGGGCTTACTAAAGTTGCTGGAAGGTACGGTTATTTCTGTCCCATTACAAGGGGGGCGTAAACATCCCAATCAAGAAACGGTGCAATTTGATACGAGCAATGTTTTGTTTATTTGTGGTGGTACTTTTTCAGGCTTAGAAAAAATAATTCGTGAACGCACGGAGCGAACCGGTATTGGATTTTCTGCTGATATACGTAGCAAAGAAGACAAAAGCCTTAACGGGGCTTTGTTGCGTCGCCTGGAATCCGGAGATTTGGTTAAATATGGCCTTATTCCTGAGTTAGTGGGTCGTCTCCCTGTGATTGCAACTTTAGAAGAGCTCGATGAAACCATGCTAACTCGGATTTTGAAGGAGCCAAAGAATGCTTTAGTGAAGCAATATGTAAAATTATTCAAAATGGATGGTGTAGACCTAGAGTTTCGTGAAGACGCATTACAGGTTGTTGCAAGTAAGGCTTTGGAGAAAAAAACGGGTGCAAGAGGTTTACGTGCAATTTTAGAAAGGGTTCTATTAGGTGTTATGTATGAATTACCCTCTATGCATAATGTAAGTAAGGTAGTTATCGAGGCAGCTACGGTAAGTAAGGGCGCTAAGCCCTTGTTGATTTACAAAAAAGAAAAAGACGTAGAAATTGAGAGTGAGGAAATGGTGGCAGGTAACGAGTAGGCAGCTCTGAGCTCTGCTGGCTTGACCTATTACCTGAGAAGTAGCATGGCAAGAAGGGCATTGAATTTATGGGAAAGCAAATTATGAGTGCAGATGCTACATCCTTATACAGGCTTCCGCTGCTCCCATTACGGGACGTCGTCGTTTATCCTCACATGGTAATTCCGCTTTTTGTCGGGCGAAAGCAATCTATCAAAGCGCTGGAAGCGGCGATGCTGGCTACGGGCACTGATGAAAAAATTCTACTTATTGCGCAGAAAAATCCTGCGGAAGACAATCCTAGCATCGATGGCTTTTATCAAGTTGGCACCATTGCTAGCATTTTGCAACTTTTAAAATTACCTGATGGAACGGTTAAGGTGCTTGTTGAAGGCTCTAAGCGTGGTCATGTTAGGCAATTTTTTGCTGAAAAGGATTATAATAGTGCAGATGTTGCCGTGGTGGAAATGCCCACAACTGAGCTTGATCAAGAGGTAGAAGCGCTGACACGCACCATTCTCTCTCAGTTTGAACAGTACGTTAAGTTAAATAGAAAGGTTCCGTTAGAGATCTTAAGTACGCTATCGAGTATCGACAATCCCGGCCGTTTAGCAGATATGATAGCCGCCCATCTTGCACTGAAAATTCGAGAAAAACAGGAAATTTTAGAAATATTCCCGTTAAAGGCGCGCTTAGAGAGACTGTTGGCTTTTCTTGAAAGCGAGATCGATTTGTTGCAAATGCAAAAGCGAATTCGTGGACGCGTTAAAAAGCAAATGGAGAAGAGCCAGCGTGAGTATTATCTCAATGAACAAGTGAAAGCTATTCAAAGAGAGTTAGGTGAATCGCAAGGTGTTGGGAATGAGCTAGAAGATATTGCTAAGCGCATTGAAAAGGCAAAAATGCCAAAAGAAGCAAAGGAAAAGGCTCTATCTGAACTCAGTAAGCTGAAGTCCATGTCGCCTATGGCAGCCGAGGCGACGGTAAGTCGCAATTATCTCGATTGGCTCGTATCAGTTCCTTGGAGTAAGCGCAGCAAGGTTGTCTACGACTTGGATAGAGCGCAGCAGATACTCCAGGAAGCACACTATGGATTGGAGAAGGTTAAGGAGCGAATTATTGAGTTTTTAGCAGTACATCAGCGCGTTAAGAAATTAAAAGGTCCGATTCTTTGTTTAGTCGGGCCACCTGGTGTTGGAAAAACTTCCCTCGGTCAATCGATTGCCAAGGCAATAGGGCGTGAATTTTGTCGTGTTTCATTAGGGGGCGTGCGTGATGATGCGGACATTCGTGGCCATCGGCGTACCTATATTGGCTCGATGCCGGGTCGGATCATGCAAAAAATGTCAAAAGTGGGTGTTAAAAATCCGTTATTTATGCTCGACGAGATCGACAAGATGGCCATGGATTTTCGTGGTGATCCTGCAGCAGCCTTACTCGAAGTATTGGATCCAGAACAGAATTATGCCTTTGATGATCATTACTTAGAAGTTGGTTACGATCTGTCTGAAGTGTTGTTTATAGCGACAGCCAATACTTTAAACATCCCACCGGCTCTGCTGGATCGTTTAGAGGTGATACGTATCCCTGGCTACACAGAGGATGAAAAAATTAGCATAGCCACACAACATTTATTACCCAAGCAACTGAAGCAAAACGGACTAAAGACAACATCAAAGAACAAAGAATTGCATCTACTCACGGGGTCGATTCAAAAAATCATCCGTTACTATACGCGTGAGGCTGGCGTGCGTAGTCTTGAGCGGGAAATTGCTAAAATCTGCCGTAAAGTGGTTACCGAAATAGCTAGAAAACCGGATTTACACTCCGTGGAGGTCACGGAGAAAAATTTGGAGAAATATTTAGGCGTTAGACGTTTTCGTTATGGTCTCGTTGAGCAACATGATCAAGTGGGGCAGGTCAGTGGTTTAGCATGGACAGAAGTAGGTGGTGATTTATTGACTATTGAAGCAGCGGTTGTGCCAGGAAAAGGAAAGACCTGTTATACAGGTCATTTGGGAGAGGTCATGCAAGAATCTATTCAGGCGGCGCTGACAGTGGTTCGTAGTCGTGCTGAAGTTTTGGGAATTCCCATTAATTTTTATGAAAAAAAGGATATTCACGTTCATGTTCCAGAGGGTGCTACACCGAAAGATGGGCCCAGTGCTGGCATTGGCATGTGTACTGCACTGGTCTCTGCTATTACAAAAAATCCTGTGCGTGCCGATGTAGCGATGACCGGTGAAATTACCTTACGTGGTGAAGTGTTGCCTATTGGTGGCTTAAAAGAAAAACTACTGGCTGCCCTCCGAGGGGGTATTCGTGAAGTTATTATTCCTGAAGAAAATAAGCGTGATCTCAAAGAGATTCCTCAAAATATCAAGAAGGGATTAGTCATTCACCCCGTGCGATGGATCGATCAAGTCCTTGATATTGCATTACAGCAGCCGACCAAGCCAATTCCCCACACTAAATCTTCGTTAACGCGGGAAAAAAAAAGCTTAGCGTCTATTAATAAGCTCGTTGGTAAAAAAATACAGCCGAAGATTTTTCCAGAAAATCCCCGCTGATGAACGATGGGCCGCAATTTTGTTGACAGACGATTCTTGCAATTGATATAAACGGTTCCACGCATAGTGATGGGATAAGATGCTGGGTATGGTGTGAAATAAGATGCTGGAAATTGAATCTAAAGGTATGGGCCTAATTTTTTTACTGATGTGAGGGTATATGAATAAATCAGATTTAATTGACGTAATCGTGAAAGCAACACAGGTTTCTAAAAATGTCGCTGAAAAAACTCTAAATGATATCTTGGAATCGATTACGCATGCGTTGAAAAAAGGAGAAACTGTCTCTTTGATCGGCTTTGGAACGTTTTCTGTACGTCACCGTAAGGCACGGAAGGGACGTAATCCTAAAACAGGATCCGCTTTATTGATTGCAGCGAGTCAAGTGGCTGGATTTAAAGCCGGTAAATTGCTTAAGGAGGCCGTGCAAAAAGAGTAGTAATATTTTTTTAATCGGTTTAGAATGGCGTCCTTTTCAACGGGGTGCTTAGCTCAGTTGGTAGAGCATCGCCCTTACAAGGCGAGGGTCGTAGGTTCGAGACCTACAGCACCCACCACCTAGTTTAATGCGGGAGTGGTAGTTCAGCTGGTTAGAATACCGGCCTGTCACGCCGGGGGTCGCGGGTTCGAGTCCCGTCCACTCCGCCAGTTATTTTTGTAGACCCTTGATGCAGAGCGAGCCTAGTAATTTATATCTGTGATGAATTCCATACTTTCAGATGTTATTTCTTTGGCAAAACAAGCTGGTCAGCAAATTCTTAGCCAGTATCATACGGATGTTAGGTTTGCGTATAAAGCAGACCATTCACTCGTCACGGCGGCTGATTTAGCAGCACATACACTTATTTGCAACGGTTTAAACCAATTAACTCCTGAAATACCCATTCTTTCAGAAGAATTAAGTAGTCCTGAGTTTGAGGAACGAAGACATTGGCAGCGTTACTGGCTTGTTGATCCGCTGGATGGTACACGAGAGTTTTTGGAAAAAAATGGAGAATTTACGGTAAATATTGCTTTGATTGAAGGAAATTCACCCATATTTGGGGTAGTGTATGCGCCCGTATTTGATTTTTGTTATTTTGCGCAAAATAACAGTGGTGCTTTTAAACAGATCATGCAACAGTCGCCGCAACCTTTGCATACTCGCCGATGGAAAGAAGGTTTTCCCGTCACGATGGCGATCAGTCGTCGACACGGTGTAGAAGCATTAAATAATTTTTTTGCACAGTTTTCCGCATTAAGCATCATTCGCTGTGGTAGTGCACTAAAATTTTGCTGGTTAGCGGAGGGATTCGCCGATCTGTATCCGCGCTTTAGTACTACGTGTCAATGGGATACGGCGGCGGGCCAGTGCATATTACAGGAAGCAGGTGGCACAATCATCGATAACCAGGGCGAAGTATTGCGTTACAATACCAATGCCTCTCTTTGTCAAGCTGCGTTTTTAGCAGTAGGGGATAGGGCTAACCATTGGTCAAGTTATTTGGATCAAAGTCGTCATATTTTTTAAGAGGTACTTATGCTAAATGCATCCATCAAGGTCGCTGTGACAGGTGCAGCAGGACAGATAGGCTATGCCTTATTGTTTCGTATTGCCTCGGGTCAGATGTTTGGTCTAGATCAACCGGTGGAACTGCAGTTGTTAGAGTTGGAACAAAGTCTACCTATACTCCATGGTATTGTGATGGAATTAGAGGACTGTGCATTTCCTCTATTGAAAAAAATCACTTGTACTAGCCAGCTGAATGAGGTAATGAAAGATGTTAACTGGGCTATTTTAGTTGGTTCTGTACCGCGCAAAGCGGGCATGGAACGTGCCGATTTGTTAAGTGTAAATGGGCGTATTTTTGCGACACAAGGCAAAGCGATTAACAATCATGCCGCCAAGGATATTCGGATTTTTGTTGTAGGTAATCCTTGCAACACAAATTGTCTGATTACTATGCAACATGCGCCAGAAGTTCCCAAGGATCGTTTTTTTGCGATGACCTTGCTGGACGAAAACCGTGCACGCACACAACTTGCCAAAAAAGCAGGTGTGTCAGTCATGGAAATCAGTGAAATGGCTGTTTGGGGCAATCATTCTTCTACACAATATCCTGATTTCTATCATGCAAAAATTTCTGGTAAACCTGTGATAGAGGTTATCATGGACGAACATTGGTTAGAAAATGATTTTGTTTCTTTGGTGCAAAAACGTGGAGCGGCTGTTATCAAAGCACGAGGTGCGTCATCAGCTGCATCGGCTGCTAATGCGGTAGTTGGCAGCATCCATCACCTAACCCATGATACTTCATTAAACGATTATTTCTCAGTGGCTTCCTGTTCACGTGGAGACTATGATATCGATGAAAATTTGATATTTTCATTTCCAAGTAGAGTCAATCATGGCAGATTACACATCGTTAAGCACCTGCAGCACAATATGTTTGGCCAGCAAAGTTTACAGCGAACCTTGGAGGAGTTACGTGCAGAAAGGGATGAAGTAAAAAAATTGGGATTTATTAAATAACTAATCGTCCCTAAAAAATTATATTTCAATACTCTGCAAAGTACAAAAAATCGAAAAATTATATACCCATAGTACTTGAAGTTGCGAATGCGCAACTTCAAGTACGAGCGATATATACGCTTACAGCGATTTTTATAGCGACACGGAACAACGTGTTGCAAAGGTAGACTGTGTATCATCTAAACTTGAATTCTGTGATGCACTATCTGTTTTATTCCTTTCTAGATCAGGAGAAAATAAGTAAGATTGCGGATGACAACGAGGTTTATGACTACCTATGTTTTGCTTTAGTTGAGCGCTGATGCTAGTACTACAAGCAAAAAATTTACCACTACATTCCTGTAAATCTTGTAGCCCACGTTCCTCATTAAAAAAAACTGATATTTCTTTATAATTACTTGCAATCACATATAAAGGCATATGAATTTTCTGCGTTGAATGCAAGGTATGATGACGTTTCTGCTTTTTAGCAGAAGCTTTTTGTAAACTTTCTTGCATAGTTTTAGTAATATTTTCTATATGCGAAACAGTGAAATCAATATTTTGAAGCAGCATATTCAGTATTTTCATACGTTGGTCATCTTCTGGAATTGAATATTGTTCTGTTAATATAGACGCGTAAAAAAAATTAATATTTTCTAATTCTTCTTTCAATATTTTAAAAGTACTGAGAAAATAATTGAAATTATTAATATTTTTTTCATTAAAAAATTTTGTTAATTGATAAGATAATAATAGGCCGAGATAATAAAATATTTCTACGCTAATTACTGCTTGTAATATATAGAGAATTTTTTTATCTGCTATTCTCCGCTCTGTTTTTTTTAACAGTTCTGTTAATAAATGAATACAAGTAGTTAAATAATCTATTTTTTCCTGTATAGATGGTAATGTATGTAATTGATTACGCATTGTAATGCGATGCATTTCACTTTGTAATTGATCAAAGTATTTTTGTAATGTATCTTCCATCGGTGTATCTTGCGGATTTATTTCTTTTGTGTTTGATGTTTCAGTAACTGAAACTTTAGAAACTCGGCACATTTCTGTTAATTTTTGTGGCGGTAATTTTTTAGTTTGTAATTTTTCTTTTTTTAATGTTTTACATATATTTTTAGTTTCTTGTTCAACTTGTGCAAGAAGTTTTTCTGCTGCTTTAGCAGCCTTAGCTTCTACAAAAGCATTATGTTGAGCTATGAACTCCAATTGAGCTGGTTTTGTACACTCGTCTACTGTTTGTATTAGTTGCAGATAGTTAGCATAGTTAACCCTAAATAACAAATAAAAGCTTTTTGCAACTACAGGAAAAAAATTATTTCTTATAGCACCTTCGCGTAAATGATCTAGGAGATCCATCGTTGCATTCGCACACAATGCCTCCTGAATTAATAAGCAATTATTTGTTAATAAATAATTTGGGTAAACCTGAAATCTGCGTTTAGCAAGAATTATTTCAATAAAATGTAATGTAGTTTCAGTTGATGATTTTTTTTCTGTGCTACCATTTGTTTCAGCGTAAATAAAAGGAATAACTATCTTTTTTACAAAACATGTTATTAATGTATTTACTTGATCAAAAGTCAATAACAGTGTAGGAGGTAGTATTTGCCTTTCATGAAAATATAAAAATGGTTCTGTAAAATTTGTATAATCTATACAATACTGGAACAGCTGTTCAGGGAAATCCTTTTCCGTACTCAGTACTAACGGATAAAAATTCTGTTGACCCCTTATTAAAATTTTCGTATCAAAATTAATTTTACAAACATTGGTTTCGATATCGGCATACTTATTCAGTTGTTCATCTATAAAATCCTTCGATAATCCATGGCAGTCCGGTAAAAAATTTTTTTTTCTTTGTAAAAATTGAATCATCTTATCAGTATAAGCTGGATTCAAAAAACGACTGGTTTTATCGGTTGTTTCTAATGTATATTGAGCCAGCGCCGTGATCTGTGGCAAGAATGTAATGGATTGTATAAACATAAGCAATCCTGTAAAACAACACACTCCTTTATCAGAAAATGGACCGTTTTGTATGAAAATAATTAAATTGTTAGCTACTTTATGAAATGAATCAATTTTTTTATCTGCTGTTTCAAGTAATCCTTGGATCAGTAACTGCAAAATGAGATCTTGGCTCACTTTCTCTAAAGCCTCTAATTCATTTTTTATTGTTGTTGAATCTTTTTGAAAAAGAGCTAGCGGTTGATCGAATTTAGAAAATTTATCACTTATTTTTTGTATAAAAATATATATTTTTTGTTCTTCAACATTTTCATTAATAAATAAACAAAAATTAAATATAGTTGTGATGAAAAATAGTGCATCAAATCTGAGTTGATATATAACTAAATTAATTATATCTTCGTGTAATAATTTGTGGCGGAACGTGCAGGAATTTAATAACTGCAACCACTCCATTGCGCATTTATAAAACTGGATTAAAAATGGATCAACTATGGTAATAGGGCCTGATAAAAGTTCGCCTTCTTTAACAGTAAAACAGGGGAAATTATAGTGCTTCTCCCTAAATGGAAGCGTTGGACGAAATGGTGCTTTTACAGTTAAGGTTGGAACCGGACTATCAGTTTCGAACTCCCAACTCATTTCGAATGGTATTTTTGTTTCCTGTGACAATAAAGTTTGAAATTTACTTATAGACTGATTTTTTGCATAGGGTGAGAGTACCATTGGTGCAATAATAGCTTGTGTGAGTTCTGCAGAACTGCACGGATCCATGGAATCTTGATTGAGAAAATAAGAAAGTTGAGTCGGGGCAGGAACATCGCAAACAGGATCGGGTGGTAACCAATGCAATAACGCTGCTTGAAAAATAGGATTCTCTGGGCTTGTATAAACCTGAAAACCACTATCGGTCAAATAACTTAAAGGGGACAGAGTATCCATGCGATGAAGCAGACTAGTAGATTTTTCAGCTAGTTCAGCTGCATGAAAGAACTCACTTGCTTCATTGAAATTTTTTTCCATGGATGCAAGTTGAGTTAATTTTTTCTTTGGCATATAAAATTACTCCAATAATTTTTTAGTTATACTTTATCAAGTAGCTATACTTTATCAAGTATCAGATAAGGTACGATGATGAGGATTTTCAAGGAGAGAACCGCGATTCTCTCCTTGAATGACTGCGCGGAAGCTTTGCTTTTGCCAGTCATGTGATCAGACATACCGCTCGCTGTGAGTTAAAAAGATTCGCATCTTCCAGTACGAGCGGTATATCCATGCAATAAATTCAATAATGAGCTTCATCCCAATTAAAGCCTGTATTGATGTCAACGAGTAAGGGTACGCTAAGTTTTGCTGCGTTGACCATGGCTTCTTCTATAAATTGTTGTGCTGTTTGTTGACAAGACTCTGCTGCTTCGATGACTAATTCATCGTGAACCTGCATGATGATATGGGCATCGAGGTTTTTTGATAAAAAAGCCCCGTCGATGTCTATCATCGCTCTTTTGATGATATCTGCGGCACTGCCTTGTAGAGGTGCATTGATGGCGGCACGTTCACTGGCCTTGCGTCGTGTAGAATCAGTGGCATTAATATTTGGTAATTGTAAGCGCCGTCCCATCAGGGTGGTAACATAGCCTTGTCGTCGCGCTAATTGGCGAGTGCGATCCATGTAATCTCTTACGCCAGGGTAACGATCGAAATAACGATCAATGTAGTGCTGCGCTTCTTCACGTCTAATTCCTAATTGTCTGGCCAATCCGAAGGAAGACATGCCATAAATGAGACCAAAATTAATTGATTTGGCGCTACGCCGTTGTTCTGGCGTAACTTTTTCCAGTGGCAGTTTTAGTATTTCTGCAGCAGTTGCTCGGTGAATATCCAAACCTTTGGAAAAAGCCGCTCGCAAGCCATCATCTTGAGAGAAGTGAGCAACAATGCGCAACTCAATCTGTGAATAATCAGCTGAAATTATCCGATAACCTGGGGCAGCGATGAAAGCCTGGCGAATTTTTCTACCTTCCACTGTTCGTACAGGAATATTTTGCAAATTAGGATCGGAGGATGAAAGTCTGCCAGTGACAACGGCTGCTTGGTGATAAGAAGTATGAACTCGCCCTGTTGTAGGGTTTACTTGTTTCGGTAGCTTATCGGTGTAAGTAGATTTTAATTTACTTAAACGTCGATGTTGTAAAACAACTTGAGCTATAGGATGTTTTGTTGCCAGTATCTGTAGCACACTTTCCGAGGTAGATGCTTGGCCAGTTGGAGTTTTTTCAAGCACAGGAAGTCGTTGTTCGGTATAGAGTAAATTTTGTAATTGTTTAGGTGATCCCAAATTAAAGATTTTTCCTGCCAATTTATAGGCCCGTTTTTCTAATGTAGTAAGACGTTTTTTCAATGAAACACTTTGATTTTTTAATAATTTTGAATTAATCAAGACACCGTATCGTTCAATACGTGACAATACTGCAATCAGTGGCATTTCTAGTTCAGTAAAAACAGAGGCCAAATTTGGCAATGCACTGAGTTGTGGCCAAAGCACACGGTGTAATTGTAATGTAATATCAGCATCTGCAGCTGCATAGGCAGTTGCCGTAGTGAGATCAATTTGATTAAAGGTCTTTTGTTTGCCGGCTTTGCCAGCGATTTCCGTGAAAGAGGTAGTTTTGTAATGTAGATGTTTTAGTGCCGCACTGTCTAAACTGTGCTGATTGCTCGCACTATCAAGTAAGTAGGATTCTAGCATGGTGTCGAAAGCAAGCCCTTGTAGATTAATGCTATAATTTTTCAAAACACTCATATCATACTTTAGATTGTGGCCAATTTTTAAGTAAGCTGGATCCTCCAAAAGGGGCTGTAATTGATCCAGCACCCATTTTCTCTGCAATTGTTGCGGTGCCTTTGGGTAGTCGTGTGCCAATGGAATATAAACAGCGCTGCCAGTTTTTGTGGCAAAGGATAAACCAACCAATGCTGCCTGCATCGCTTCTACACTGGTCGTTTCGGTATCGATGGCCCATTGTTTACTAGCTATAAGCTGTTTGCGCCAATGATAAAAATCAACTTCATTGAGAATGATGGAGTAGTGTACTTGGGAAACCTTTTTTTCAAAAAAGGCCGATGCAATTGTATTTTGATTTGGTATATTTTTTAATTCTTGTGTCCATGCTGTAAATTCAAATTTTTTATACCATTGCATTAACCGAGGTATGTCAGGAGGCTTTAGACGTAAGTTTTCCA
>Ga0207035_1096_pt1 | contig 23856 bp, 18 predicted proteins | sample Alteio_BWMinCont_77_FD_153272 | JGI IMG/M metagenome (GOLD analysis project Ga0207035, IMG submission 153272) | Enriched cells from forest soil in Barre Woods Harvard Forest LTER site, Petersham, Massachusetts, United States -... | ecosystem: Environmental > Terrestrial > Soil > Temperate forest >... | reverse complement strand
TGCTCCTATAACCCCGGTGGAACAGGATTCTGCCTTAATCAGTTGTACGAATATTGTATTTAATGGTATTACTTATACTTCGTCTACAGTACTGCGTGATACCGTTAGATCCGTTGGTGGTTGTGACAGTATTTACCAGGTAACCAATATTATCATTACACCAATTACACCTGTTACTCAAACAACTACTCTTACAGGTTGCAACAGCGTATTGTTTAATGGGGTTACTTATTCATCTTCAACGGTATTAAAAAATACTATAAAGAGTATTGACGGTTGTGATAGTATTTATGATGTAACTAATATTAATATTACAGCAATCGTTCCTATTACCAATACTAATACTCTTATTGGTTGTAGCAGTGTACTGTTTAATGGCGTTACTTATTCATCTTCAACGGTAATACAAAATACTATAAAGAGTGTTGATGGTTGTGATAGTATTTATGATATAACTAACATTACTATTGAACCGATCCCACCAATCACAAAAACTACGACTGTTACCAGTTGTAACAGTGTGATATTTGATGGCATAACTTATACTGAGTCAACAATACTACAAGATACCGTAAAGAGTATTGGTGGTTGTGATAGTATTTACAACGTAACCAATATTACTATTACTCATCAAACCTTTGAGCTTGCACTTAGCGCTACACCGAATCCGGTAACAAAGGGTGGCGTTGTAACGCTGACTACAAGTGCATCGGTTCCTTCTTATAGTATTACAGCCTGGGAACCAGCCACTATGTTCACTTTGCAAAATGCAACAAGCCAGCAGATAGTAGTTGATACCCCAGTACTAATAAGTGTAACAGCAAAATCCGATGCAGGCTGTGTTGCCAATGCAGCCATTCCTCTTTCAATAAAGGAACCGAGCGATTTCTTTATACCAAATGCCTTTTCACCTAACGGTGATGGGCTGAATGATTATTTCAGCGTTTATGGTACCTCGATAGATCATGGATTGATGAGAATATATAATCAATGGGGCCAGCTTTTATTTGAAACAACTGATATTAAGAAAGGATGGGATGGAACCTATAAAGGAGTTCCACAACCCGTAGGCGTATATGCTTATGTGGTATTTGCCGCCATGTATAATGGAACAACGGTAACGGATAAAGGATTTTTTAATTTGATACGTTAAGTTTATGCGACACTATTCATATTTATTAGTTTTAATTATTTGCCTGTCGCTGGCAAAGCATTCCAGCGCCCAGGTAGATCCGCATTTTTCGCAGTATTATGCTTACCCGTTATATCTTAATCCTGCATTTACGGGCGTAATAGACGGTGACTATAGGGCAACAGCTATTTATAAAAACCAATGGATAAGTATTGGCACACCTTATTCTACAACAGGTATTTCAATGGACATGACCACACTAGCTGATGTTAACTTTGGTGTAAATATATTTCAGCAAACAGCAGGCGATGGCGGCTATCATTATACGCAGGGCTCTTTTTCAGTATCTTACCAGGGTATGCATTTTGATGAGCCCGGATATGAACGTGTAATCTTTGGTTTACAAATGGGATTCATTAACAGAAGATTTGATCCTTCCAAACTAGTGTTTGGGGATGAGTGGCAGCCTTTTATAAGTGTTGTTCCTGGAACAACCACTCAGGAAATTTTCAGCCAGACATCTGCTTCTTCGTTTGATGCTGCAGCAGGAATTGCTTATGAAGATGATAACCCTGAAAAAAATGCGAATGTTTATGGTGGTTTTTCCATGAATCATCTTACGAGACCAATTGATCCTTTCCTTGTAAGTGGTTTTAAAACAAGATTACCTTACAGATATACGTATTACGCTGGTGTTAAAATAAAACTGGACAATGGAGCATTTTTTACTCCAAATTGTATTTATATGCGACAAGGTAATGCAGAAGAAAGAATGCTTGGAGGTTATTTTGAAAAACCTACAACCAATGAAAATATTGATGTAATGTTTGGTGGCAGCTGGAGATATAAAGATGCATTGGTTCCTTATGCAGGAATGAAAATAAATAATCTACAGTTCGGGTTAAGTTATGATGCTAACGTTTCTACTTTAGGAAGATCAGTACCGTTTACCAATAGTGTTGAATTATCCGTAACAGTAACTGGCAAAAGGCCCAATTCAAATCGTCATTATTTTGAATGCCCTCCGAGATTTTAATATCATAGATATTTTTTGCATTAAAGTTGAGATGAGTGGAGTGATACAACGATGATACCATGAGATACAAATGTCCTCTAAATAAAAAATATATTTATTTATCTCACTGACAATAATATCTTATTAATTTACATTTTTTAATCCATCGTAAAATCTTATCTTCAAAAAAATATTAGTGTGAATATTTTAACTCTTAATAGCATTACCAAATTTTACGGACAGATACACGCACTTAATAATGTTTCTTTAAAAGTACCCGAAGGTAGCGTGTTTGGTATCCTTGGCCCCAATGGTAGTGGCAAAACAACCATGCTTGGAATCGTAATGGATATTCTGCGGCCAACATCCGGTACTTTCCAATTATTTGAAAAAGAGCCTTCTGCAAATTCAAGGAAACAGATCGGTACTTTGTTGGAAACACCCAATTTTTATCCATATCTATCAGCAGAAAAAAATTTACGCATAACCGCAGAAATAAAAGGCAAAGGCTTTGATGAGATCGATGATGTATTGCAAAAAGTAGATCTTCTTAAACGTAAAACAAGTAAGTTCAGTGCATTCTCATTAGGTATGAAGCAACGTTTGGCAATAGCTGCTGCATTGCTTGGGAACCCGGAGGTATTGGTATTTGACGAACCCACCAATGGACTAGATCCTGTTGGTATTGCGGAGATACGGGAACTAATAAAACTTTTGGCAATAGAAGGCAAGACCATTATAATGGCGAGCCATATATTAGATGAGGTAGAAAAAGTATGTACACATGTAGCTATTTTAAAGAATGGGAATTTGATAACTGCAGGTTCCGTTGATGAGGTATTGGTGAATGAAGATATTATAGAGGTATATGCAACTGATATAAATAAGTTGCTGGAAGTGATACGTTCATTGAATGGATATAGCAATATTAAAACAACAACGAATTCCATTCAACTCTGGTACCCCAATGGTATAGCCAATTTAGAGGATATCAACAGGCACTGCTTTAATAATGGCATTGTATTGAATCATCTTCAATTAAAGAAAAAAAGTCTAGAATCCCGTTTCCTTGAATTAACCAACAACTAATAGAACATGCTGCAGCTTTTAAAAATAGAATGGCTGAAAATAAAGAACTACCGTACGTTCCAGATACTAGCAGGTCTTTATATCGTAAGTATTTTTGGTATCAATTATATCACACATTATATCTACACTTTTAACACGCACATGCAGCAAGCCAACGGTATGGTAAAGGCGCTCATGGGCAATCCACCTTTCGAATTTCCCGAGGTTTGGCAAACAATTACATGGATAACCGGCTTCCTACTTTTTATACCGGGATTGCTCATCATTATCTCTATTACTAATGAATATTCTTATAAAACACATCGCCAGAATGTTATTAACGGATTGACCCGTTCACAATTCATTCTTGTTAAAATGGCACTCGTAGTGATTATTGCATTGGCCTCTACCCTTTTTGTTTTTATCACTGCTTTAATATTCGGACTTACCAGTGGTGGCTCTGGCATTAGCTTTACCAATATTGATTATGTAGCCGATTTTTTTATACAGGCACTAAGCTATGGCTCTGTTGCCTTATTATTTGGCGTTCTGTTCAAGCGTTCCGGAGTAGCGATAGGTGTGTTCTTTTTATTTGTAACTGTTATTGAACGTATGTTATCATCTATCACCAATCATTATTTTGACGGCGCAGGCGATTACTTTCCCTTACGCACAAACGCTGATCTTATCCCTTTTCCTTTCTTTCGTCCTATTGTAGGACATTTAGTAAAAAATCCTGATACGCTTTACTTGCTTATCTGTTCAGGTGTCTATCTTGTGATATACTTTTTTATCATTAAAAGAAAGTTTGAAACAGACGATCTATAGGTTGGCATTATTTAACATCCTTCTTAGATCATTCCTGGAAAATACTTTATATTTATATAGCATACTAAAATTAAAAATGAAGTTTATGAAGAAATACATTACAGAATTCATTGGAACATTGTTTCTTGTAGTAGTTGTAGGAGTTGCTGCCATCGGTGGCACTGCAGGCCTATTTGCTCCGTTAGCAATTGGGAGTATATTATTTGTAATGATCTATGCCGGAGGACATATTTCCGGGGCGCATTATAATCCTGCAGTTACATTAGCTGTATTGATAAGAGGTAAAATAAAACTGGCTGATGCTATTATTTATTGGATAGTGCAGGTGGTAGCTGCAATAACAGCATGGGCCATTGACAGGTTTATATTTGATGTAGAAGGCCCTGGTATAAGTGCTGTAAAGTCACCTGCTTCAGGATTTACAGCAGAATTTTTAGGAACTTTTGCATTGGCATATGTGGTCTTAAATGTTGCTACAACCAAAAGTAATACTGGTAATAGTTTTTATGGATTAGCCATTGGCTTTACAATAATTGCCTGTGCTTTTACTTTTGGTCCTATTTCAGGTGGTGCATTTAATCCGGCAGTTGCTATTGGAGCGACTCTCTTAAAAGGTTTTGCATGGTCAGATATATGGATATATATGGTTGGCTGTTTTAGTGGTGCTGCTTTAGCCGGTATTGTTTTTAATATCAATAACCCGGATGATAAATAAATTTTAGCTTAGATAGATCATTTATAAGAAGAGGTAACAGTTTGCATGATCTGTTACCTCTTCTCTTTTAAAAATACTCTTATTTGAATTCAGTTTTTTATGTTAGCCCTCATAAATTATTTTCAATGAAATACAGTACCAGTAAAGATTTTACTAATAGCATTACTCCTTAAGCATCATAAAATTGCCTTTAAGTTAATTAGAAGTATATTAAACTACGATGTATTTTAGCACTGAAGCATGTTTAAAAGGGATTTATAGAAAGAAAGTTGATTCAACTTCTCTTCTCAACAGTGTCTCATTACAAACCCATACAAAAAAGGGACACTGTAATAGCCCAACCAGTTTAAAAAAGTTAAGAATATATATATCTATAGGTATTTAATGTTGACGCTTCAGGGAAACCTGGAACAGATATACATTAACCAGTATGATTCAGACGTAAGATGTATTTATTTTCTTAAAGACTATAATTAAACATTCCATATAAAAAACATGAATTACAAAAACTTACTTACAGCCGAGATCATTAATTCCTCTTGCTACCAAAAGTTGCCACTCAAAAAACAAGAGAATTACATTCCAGTAGTGGATACTCCTACACATACAGTAAATGAGTATAATGGTGGTTTCATGCTATATCTTTTACCAACTACTTTTAACTCCAATTTTGGAGGAATAGAAGGTTTGAATGATACCTCTGGTGGTATATATGATGGTTTTTAACTCCCTTAACGAAACTGTATCTAAATAGTGTTTACCTAAGCGATAGTGCATTTCTATAAAAAATAGGCAACAGTCTGCAGAAGCTGTTGCCTATTGATTTTTTGCAAGTCCCTTTTAGGGGGCATCCTATGGGCTAACCGTTACATCTCCTGTATATATGCTACTCGCAATATCCTTACCATCTTCTGATATGAACCCAATATAGGTTTGTGCCAGTTTACCGGTAAAGAGAGTGCAATCCAATGTATCTATAGCGGCACTGCGTGCTGCACTACCTGTCGTGTACAATGTCAGGTTAAGATCCGGACAATACACTGCCAATATAGCCTTATCATCAGCCTTTGCCTTACCCATACCTGTATTGTCTGTCCAGTTATAGGTTACAATATTGCCTGTAGTTGAATTTGCTGCAGGGTTTGTTGCATTCGGCAGATCGCCACGACTTACCAGCGCCATACTATAATCAATTGTGTAGTTAGGGTAAACACCCGTTACTGCATTCTTGATCGTGTAGGCGAAGGCGTTATTAGCACCTGTCATCTTTACTGCATAGTTGCGAAAGCTAAGCATCACAAGGCCGTTCATAGAACTTACAAACCTTATAGATGTTTTAAACTTTGCATACTGTTCTAATTGCTTGGGGCTAGCTGCCCCTGATTTCTTTGCCGGCTGGCTTTTCATGTAGGAAATACCTTTCCATGTGCTGCCGATTACGGTACCTACTGTACCCGAGAATCCTCCAAGGATCCCTTTAGTAATTATTCCCATGATAATTGGTTTTAAAGAATGATAAAATTGAATTAACAAAAGCCATTATTGCAAACTAGTATTGCAACAACAACCTACAGTACTGTTGCCAGATAAAACGGCTTAGTGTATGCTTTAGTGTGAGGTGGTACTGTTTGACACTACTTAGTTCAGTTTGGTACTCTTTGACACAACCATATAAGCATTAATACATTTTTGTAACTAGATTAAGTCCTGCAATTAAGTTGGTAGTTTGCGAGAGTTTCGTACATTTATTGTCAGCGATAAGGCTTGTGAACAGCACTAACCTACTCAGACTATATAAAATACTAACTTACTCTGACTGTATATAATGAACTTACACTTTTAATACAACATAGACAATGGAAACCTCAACTAAATCAGATCCTCAAAAAGTCGAATACGAATCAGGAATTCAATACATTCCGATTTCACTAATTGAGACCAATAGGTTTAATCCTCGACAGAGATTTGATGAAGAAGAACTAGATGAATTAATTGAGTCAATACTTGAAAAGGGAATTCTGAACCCAATAATAGTTTTTAAGAAAAAAAATGACAACAAATTTGTAATTCTAGATGGTGAGAGAAGATACAGGGCATGCTTGAAACTTCCTGACATACAAGAGATGCCAGCGAGAATTTTATTGAAACAGCCTGATAAACTTGAAAGTCTTTCAATAATGTTCCATATCCATCATGTGCAAAAAGACTGGACACAATTTGCAATCTCAATGACGCTTATTGAAATCATTCAAGAAAAAGGAATGAATCCAGAAAAATTGAGTCAGGCGGATAAAAAAGAATTAGTAAAAGTAACATCGCTTTCAGAGTATAAAATCAATAAGTATTTAATTTTTCAGGACTATCCGAAAGACGTAATTGATAGATTCCTAAGATCAGAGATAAAAGGAAATCCAGAACCTGGTGCAGACCCTGACATACTTTTGGAAATGCACAGACCAATTAAGCAGATAAAGCAAATAATGCCTGAAATATTAGAGCAATATTCTGTGTCAAAAATTATCGATTCATGTATTAAAAAAAAGGCAAAAGAAATAATAAAGACAAACAAAGAATTTCGATTTCTCTCTAAGTGTTTAACTGCTGCAAAAGGCAGGCGTATCAACCCACATCGATTAAAAGAGGAGATTATAGGGTTTATCAAAAACATAAGTACAACGCCTGAATCCATTTATAAAAAAACTTCCGAGGCATTTTATCAAATTGATTCAGTTAACAAATCAGTAGAAGCATTAATAAATGAATTGAATGATTTGAATCTTGCAAACATAACACACCCTGACAAAGCAGATGTAACTAAGAAACTAAAGAAGTTAATCAAATTAATTGAATCAAGATTTAATGTCTAATCATGAGTAAGGTTTCTCTCGAAGAAAAGTTACTCCTTGAATTCAACTCACCAAATCTTGTTGCTGCAGAGGAGTTATCGGCCCAGTTTAAATTTAGACCTGACATTGTATTGCGAAATGAAAATACAGTTAGAGCTTTCATCGTTAGAAAGACGCATGCTATTCCGTTTGACTTCATTGACAGGTTTTCTGAACATGTTGAAATAGAGAATTGCGTAGTTGAAAAATATATTGCATTTGCAAATAAACCAAGTGATGTAATCATTACAAAATGTGTTACTGAAAAGAGAATTGCTGTCTGTTACCCTTATCAAGGCAGGATCAATTCTATATTACCAGATGGAGGATTTGCAGTACAAATTGCTGTTGCAGCAGTTCCTCCCATTTATGAAATGCCGCATACAGTTATATTCTTTTCATCGATAGAAGAAATTCCTGAGAGAACACTAGGAGAAAAAATTATTCAAAGAATAAATGCTAAATATAAGAAAGCAATTTTCGCAAATCGTGTTGAACGAGACAAGCTTCAAAAAACGATGACAAAATCAGAGCTATGGAAAGAAATTACGAATAGCATTAATGGTGACGAATATTTTTTAGGCATTTTAGCAGAAGAACATTCTACTCCTGTAGAAAGCGAAATTCAAATCGCAATGAATATTAAAGACTATGAAAAAATAATTTTACTAGTAAAAAATAATGAACAAACAAGAAACGCATGGAAAGATTTACTCTTGGATATACATATCAGAATAGAAACAAGAGGTAAAACTCCATGGTATACAAAGTATGATGATTTAGATGACTTCGAAGATACTCTCCGAAAAGAAGCGATGGAGTTAATTTCTAAAAAATATAAGGCAAATGGTTCAACCTTTTTATAGAGTATATTATAAATTGTGACGTACAGAACATCTCACGAAAAATAGCCCAGCCGCTAACTAATACCTCCAGGCTCTCATTCACCGATCAAACCACTACCTCCTCCCAGTCTGCTCCCATTCAGATCATACTCAGGTCTATATCAGCTCTTGTTCAGCTCTCATTCAGCTCTCACTATTGTGAGAGCTGAATGAGAGCTGAATGAGTCCTGAATGAGAGCTGAATGAGAGAAGTATCCTGTCAGAGCCTTTAAAATATGCCCTAAAAAAATATTGTAAATTTTTACCATTTATAATTTAATTATATATATTTGTTACTCGTTTGTTAACGCAACTTACCGTTGCCACTATTTAGTAACCCTTACAAAAAACAAATAGTACATACATGAAACTGAATCCTGAGAACCCTATTGGTGGCAGTAATCCGCCCATACGGGAATGGCTTGACAAAGCCGACCTCCTTAAGATGATCCCCATCAGCAGAAGTACTTTAAACAGGTGGATAAAAGATGGCTTTTTTGTCCGTTACAACCCGACAGGTAAACCATTGTTTAAACTACAGCAAGTAACCGAAGCGATGGAACTTAATAAAGGGAAACCGCCGAAAAAAAAGGCTGTAACAAAACCTAAAAAGAAAGCAGCTAAAAAGGCGAGCAGAAAAAAGAATGAGTAAAAATATACTATCTCTATAAATTTGATTATCAACAATATATTTAATCTACATTAAATAAAAAATAATATTATTTTTCCTATAGTAAAAGGGCTGTTTCCACAGCCCTTTTATACTTGTTATCAACGTTTTTATCCTATCTATCAGCCATTAATTATTTTGCTATTATTACCCTGTTAACTGTCCTTTCATTGCCCGATTCCAACACGGTAAAGTAAATACCTGTGGCCAGTTTTCCTGCATGAAAAGGAACCGTATACGTGTTTCCGGCAATAGCATTTCCATTATACAATGTGGCAACTACCTGTCCGAAACTATTGAATACTTTTACGTTTGCATTACCTGCATTTGCCACGCTAAATTGTACCTGTGTTTCTTCTGAAAACAAATTAGGCAGCGCTTCAATTTTAGAAACAGGTAACGAAACAACAAAGAAAGCCGGACGGGCACCTGTAACCGGAGATTCAAAATAGCCAAGGTCGGGTGCAGAACCATTATATGGTAACCCAACATTTGTACCTGCATTTATCATGTTGCTGCCAGTTGCCAGGTGGAAGAAATTAGTTACCTGGAGTGAACCATCACTTAAACGGGGCAAGGTTGCAAGGGAAGTATCAATGCTCTGGAAGGAAGCAGCATTCACTGTAAAACTTCCAACCCAGCTATCCGTTTTAAGCAGCGCATTGGATTCTAAATGAACGAGACTGGTTCCGGCAACATAAGCTATATCATTTATAAGTGTATCCTGTCCTGAAGATGGCGCTGTTGGGAATGAGAAATCGTAGGTACCGTTTCTGTAAGAAGTACAATTGTACAAAGTAACACCTGCAGTATTATTATTCTGATCGAAACCTTTTACTACATTATCAAAAGAGATACAATTGGTTACTTTATGTGGACCGGGAACAAAGTTACCTCCCAGCTTAAAACCATTACCATTGCCTGCAAAATTTGAAATATTCCATAGATTATACCCGTTATGAAATGCCCAGCAACTATCAAATATCACTCTGTTGGCGGTTCCATAACAATCAAATCCATCATCTGAATTATTAAACGCACGGCATCCTCTCAACACATTACCGGGGCCTGCACTTAATTTTACATCAATACCATCTGCATTACCTCCGTTAGTTGCAGGGTCATTATTATCAAACCCATCACAATTATGAATATAATTGTTACTGCCGCCATCACTGATCTGTATGCCGGTATCTTTATTAAATGATGCTACACAATTCTCAACAATATTATTATTGCCGCCAATATATATTCCGTTATCCCCGGCATTGGTAATAATTAATCCTTTCAGGTACCAGTAATCATTATTCAATTCTATTCCTCTTGATGAGGATGAATAGGATTCTCCTACAAAATTCAGGATAGGTGTTTCACCGGGATATGCCCAGATGTTTACATAATTACCTGCTGAACCACTCTTGGAGGTTTTAAGCGTAGACGATATATTATAAGTTCCTCCTCTCATATAAATAGTGACGCCTGCTGCAGCTTTGCCCATTGCTTTTGAAAGTGTTAAGAAAGGAGCAGCCAATGTACCCGGATTGCTATCACTACCGGTTGGAGATACATAATAGGTAGTTCCGGTATTTGTTTGTTGAATACCACTTCCGGTAACAGCAACATTCTGTGTTGCAGCTCCACTACCTGCATTGCTAATATTACCACTATAAGATTGAACAGCGGTTGGGCTAAATGTTGTATAAATTGTAGTAGATGTCAATGAGCTACCGGTATAGGATACACTAATGGAAGAAGCATACCCGGAACCACTGGTAGTCGAAACCTTGTAGCCGGATGGTGCGGTTATAGTAATACTTCCACTGGCTGGGGAAAGGTTTGACCCTGAAACAGTATACGTTTGTACTGAAGAAGTAGTATTGATGACAACACTACCAAAAGATAATAATGTAGGCGTAACTGTTAGTGTTGGCTGAACACCTGCACCTGAAACAGCAACATTTTGTGTGGTAGCTCCACCGCTTGCATTGGTAATATTACCTGAATAGGATTGAACGGCCGTAGGACTGAAAACAGTATAGATAGTTGTAGCAGCCAATGTGCCTCCGGTATAAGCAATACTTAATGAAGATGCATATCCTGAGCCACTGGTGGTTGTTAGTTGATAACCGGTAGGTGCAGTCACAGTAATACTTCCACTTGCAGGAGAAAGATTTGCTCCTGAAACAGTATATGTTTTTTCTGATGAAGTTGTATTGATATTAATATTTCCAAATGATAGTGATGAAGGTGTAACACTTAAAGAAGGTGTAAGCGCAATACCAGTACCGGACACGGCTACATTTTGTGTAGTTGCTCCCCCACCGGCATTGGTAATATTACCAGAATATGCTTGGGCAGCTGTTGGCTGAAATATCACATAAATAGTAGTTGAAGCCAATGAACTACCGGTATAGGATACACTAACTGATGATGTATAGCCTGAACCGCTAGTTGTAGATATTTGATAACCTGAAGGGGCTGTTAGTGTAATAGTTCCACTGGCAGGCGAAAGTGCAGTGCCTGAAATAGTGTATGTTTTTGAGGATGATGTTGTGTTAACAGTTATGCTTCCGAATGATAATGAGGAAGGAGTTACATTTAATGTAGGTGTTGGAACTGCTGCTCCTGCACCGGAAACCGCAACGTTTTGTGTAGTTGCCCCGCCACCTGCATTTGTGATATTGCCGGAGTAAGATTGTACAGCAGTAGGATCAAATTCAACATAAATAGTTGTAGCAGCTAAGGTACTTCCTGTATAAGCAACACTTATTGATGAAGCATATCCAGAAGCACTGGTAGTAGATACAAGATAGCCGGAGGGTACAGTTACTGTAATGCTTCCGCTTGCTGGTGAAAGGTTTGACCCTGATACAGAATAAGTTTGCGCCGATGAAATAGTATTTATGATCTGATTACCGAATGATAATGTTGCCGGTGCAACTACAATTGCAGGAGCAGGTGCTGATGATCCATAATTGATAGTTACATCATCAATATAAAGTGTTTGGCTGGTAGTATTTTCAAACTCAATCCGCACATTACTGCCCGTCTCATTTACATTTATCGTGTATTGTGTGTAAGTGGTAGTAATTGCTTGTGCTGCAACCGTCGTGTATGCGCCACCGTTAACCGATTTTAAGATAGTAACTGTAGAAGTGCTACTCCCCTTTGCCCAAAAACTTACTTTTGATACAGCATTTAATACAGGTGCAATGGCATAAGTCGGTGTGGTGTTTCCCGAACTTAGTTTCAACGCAAATGAACCGCTATGGCTTGTACCGGAACTTGCTCCTTTTAGAATTGTCCATACACCTGAGCTAAGCGTATAGTTCTGAACAGTACTCGAACCACTTGTTGGTAGCCCGGTTTCAAATCCTTCAGTCAGGGTTTGTGCAGTAAGGTTATTTGTTAAAAAGAGGAATAATGCTGCAAATAGAAGATACAGCGAAGAAAAAGAAAAGGTCTTTCTCATACGGCGTTTTTTTGAGGTTATAAATAAAATAGCGATCGATTGCGGTTTAAAGATTGTTATTTTTTTTTACAGTCGAACATAAAGCGACCATTATTTTTACGCAAACGTTGTCGTAAATATGTTATGTTAATCTTAGTAATATTGTAATAATAATTTATAAATTTGGTTATCAAAATTCATCAATAAATAATATTTAACGACATGAAAAAAGTTGTTGCTTGCTCACTTACGCTGTTTTCATCCATTGCTGTATTTGCAATTGGGATGAATAACCAGGTGCCCACTTCTTCGAACAATAGTTTAGTTGTTGTGGCATTTTTTGTTGTGCTGTTAGCTGCTTTAATTGTACCGCTGCCTGAATTTAAAAGTCGTAAAAAAGATCAAAAAGGTTAAGCAAATCAAAGAATTCCAATTCTTAAAAAAGAGTTGCTTATAATTTTTTCTGATAGACCTTAGAGGGGACAATTGTATGCCTGCCTTGTTCTTCCTGTTACAGGAATATTTTTACCCTAATTTGCTTTGCTTTTCCATTTTATGCCACAACCAATGGCTTTGGTAGAAGTAATAACTACATCTTTTCCTGCAAGCAGCGCATCCACTGCTAACTCAACATATTTTTTTGTTACAGCAGATGGATCATACGTATTATCATCTATAGCACCAATATATTTTACTATTAGCGCCCCGTTATCTTTTTGCAAAACAAACACATGGGGTGTACGTGTAGCTCCGTAAGCCTGGGCCACTTCCTGCGATGCATCGAGCAGGTAAGGGAAAGTGAATGCTTGTTCTTTGGCACGTACCTGCATATTCGAATACGAATCTTCAGGATTATCAGTAGAGTCATCTGCATTGATGGCAATTACCGGATAACCTTGCCCCTTATATTTTTTATCCAAAGCGTTTATCCGTTCCTGGTAGGCTATAGCATAAGGGCAGTGATCACAGGTAAATACCACAATAAATCCTTTGGCATTTTTATGATCTGCCAGCGATATATATTTGCCATCGATATTCTTAAGATAAAAATCAATTGCCTTATCTCCTGGCTTATAACCTTTTTGCTGTGCAATAGCTGTAAACGTAATAAATGCTACTGCAAGGAATAATAACTTTTTCATGGTTGTTAATTTATTTTTGTTTGTATTAATGAGTCGAGTTCCAGTTTTTCAAAATCCCCTTCCTGAAAGAAAATTGTTTTACCTCTTTTATAAATTATTGTTGCAGGTATAGCGCCGCTCCAGGTACTATCAATTTCGTTTATCCAGGTATTAGGGTCGGCAGCGTTAAGCAGGCATACTTCATTTTGAATATTTTTATTTTGTATGAACACATCTACTTTTTGTTCATCCGACAAAAGATCGAGGCTAACCAATAAAAGTTTTACCGGTTTATCAATAAAATGTTCCCGTGCTTCTTCAAAATAAGGAAGTTCTGCCACACAGGGCTTGCACCAGGTTGCCCAAAAATTCACTACATAAAGTGTGTCATTATCCTGCCTTATTGTTTTAGCACGCAATTGTTGCAGCGTAATTATTTCTGCCTTTTTTACCTTTACACCCGCAGTAAAAAATACAGAGATCAATATCAGGAAAGAATAGAACATTTAATAAGAGATGTTTAAAGGTTTAAATTAAATAAAAACCGGGCAAATGAAATGTTAATAGTTTGATGATGGGATTTAACAATATGAATGTAATGTAAACCCTTACTTTGTACTATTAATATCATAAACACTTTGGCATTTGTATTGTATTAATTATAATAAATTTGGACAAAGTACATTTTAAATTGAATCAGCCATGAATAAAAAACTATTTCTATTTATTCTTATCTGCGGGTTAGCTACTAATATCAAAGCGCAGTCATCTAATATTGATACGGTAGCCGTTTCTATTCTTGATAATATGAGTGCCATGATCGGTGATATGACTTCCTGCAGTGTTACTGTTAAGGCGAATTTTGATGTTCATAACCAGGAACTGGGGCTTATCAAGCGTTCTGTTGAATCGCAGGTATTTCTGCAGGGGCCGGATAAATTACTGATAAGGTCGGAAGGCGATAAAGGAAACCGGACTTTTTATTATAATGGTAAAACACTTACTTATTACTCTGAAGATAAGAATCATTATGCGCAAATAAATACGCTGCCTACTATTGTGGGTATGATAGATACGGTGAGTAAGGTATATGGTGTAGATTTTCCGGCTGCAGATTTTCTTTATCCAGGTTTTGTGGATGATATTTTAGCTGATGCAAAGAACCTTGTTTATCTCGGTACCACTAAAGTAGGTGGTAAAGATTGTTTTCATATTGCAGGAACAACAGATGATAAGACTTTTCAGTTCTGGATATCCAATGATGCTTTTTCTCTGCCGGTAAAAGTGGTGATAGTATATACTAAAAAAGAATTGAACCCGCAATATGAAGCCGTTCTTTCCGACTGGAAGATAGATCCTGTTTTTCCGGATGCATTATTTGAATTTAAAGCGCCGCCAAAAGCAATGAAGATCAAATTTGTTGCGGTTTCTAAAAAATAATATTTTTTTATACACTATAATATTCAGTCATGATAGCTCCTTTAAAAATAAAATTCTCAGTTGTTATTTATATATTAATAGCAGCAGTAAGTATACCACAAGCAAGTTCTGCACAACGGTTTAGCCACTCTTCAATGGGAGGTAGCGGTGGAGGCATGAGTCATTCTGCGCCTGCAATGACGAGCCGCCCTCAATCTTCGCCTTCTTTTAGTCGTCCGGTAGAACAACCTCAGAGCAGGACCATCAATGGTGGCAGTCAGAATTTTGGCAACCATAATTTTAACCGCACCACTACAGTAAATGTTGCGCCACGTCCTGTAGCACCTAAACCTACCACTGCTCGTCCTATTGAAAATGCGACAGTAAATGTTCGCAGAAATACCAATGTTCATGAAAATGTAAATGTGTACCATCCAGCCAATGTGCAATATCATCCTTATGCCTACCATCCTTATCATCCTTACCATTGGGGCCCTTCATGGCACCCGCTAGGTTTCTTTGCAGCGTCATTGGCAGCAGATGCTTTTTTCTTTTCGCTTGCCAACCAGCAGTATTATTATGATGATGGTGTTTATTATCAACCTATATCCGGCGGTTATGATGTTGTATCTGCTCCTATAGGTGCAGTTGTAGCTTCATTGCCGGATGGATATGAGACCGTACAATTGGGCGATGATTATTTTTATTATTACGGAGGTACTTTTTATGTTGCTGTTGATCAGGGTTTCCAGGTAGTAGTTGCACCAATAGGCGCAATAGTAACTGAAATTCCAGATGGAGCAACTCAACAGGATATTAATGGCCAAAGCTATCTTGTATATAACAGTACATACTACGAACCGGTTTCTCAAAACGGGGAAGACGCATACCAGGTAGTACAGGTTAATTAGTTTTAAGAATTCCTTTAGCAATATCTCCTCGCTATATATGTGAGCTCAGAAAAGACACTATTATATTAATAAGTGTTGGGCATCTGTTTACTTACCTATTTTATAATAAATATTAGTAAAGGAATAATGAGTATCTCTTTTGTGAAGGAAAGAGAAATACTTAATTTACACTACAATAATAATAACCGAAATAAATACTAATGAGCAATAACAGACCATTAAAATTTTCTATCGCTTTTATAATTATTGCTACGCTCTTAGTTGGTTTTAAAACAAACATTAAAGATCATTGGAAACACATTGATGCTAATAAAACCGATCAGGCAATTGATACCTCTGATCCCTGTTTTTTAATTATATCAGATATTCATTTGGAAGATTCATTAAAACAACAAGACATAAAAAATAATACGGGCTATGATCTGTGGGATGCAACAAAAAAAGAGATGGTTGCTATCATTAAAACCAGTCATCCTTCTTTTATATTAGTATTGGGAGATATTACAAGACATGAAGACATCAGCAAAAAAGATTCAAATAGTGTACGTGAAAACCTGCAACGTGTGATTGTTTATTTTAAAGATACTGCTAAGATAGCATCAGATGTTCCATTAATATATATACCCGGCAACAATGATTCGTGGAACGGAGATTACAGTGCGTTTTATTTACCTGATCTTATTTATAATAATTATGGTTATCCTTTTATAAATGTTTCTTCATCCATAACAGTATCGGGTGCCTGTATTGCAAATGATAGTTTGCAGAAACAATTGGGATGTTTTTCAATCTATCCATTAGGTAAAAAAAATAAACTTAGATTAATTGTATTGAACACTGTCATATTTTCTACCAATAATAAAGCTTTCCCTTATGCAAGCACCAATAGTAAAATTAAACAACGCATAGATGCAAAAATACAAATGGATTGGTTTGCTAAACAATTAAAAGAAGCAACGAATCTGAATGAACATATATTGATAGCAATGCACATACCACCTGGAACAGATGGACATGAAGATGGGCCAATGTGGTATGTTGATTCGGATTCAATTCAAAATAAGTTTCTTCAACTTACATGGCAGTATCAAAAAAATATCATTGGTTTACTTGCAAGTCACACGCATATGGATGGAATAAGATTATTGCGGAATTATAATAAAGACAGTGTTATCTCTTTATTAATATCTGCACCCGGGATAACTCCCGGCCATGGTAACAACCCTGCAATAAAATTAGTTACCTATAACCCTGCTGATAATTATTCCCTGCAAAACTTTACTACCGCTTACATGAATTATTGGGGTACTAAACACTCCGGCATTGTAAAAACATGGAACCCAGCAGATTCATTTAGTTTTAGAACTGTAACAGGGTATAATGGCACTATGTCCATGCTTCAATACTTTCAGAATACTACTCCAGACAATATTAAAAGTTTTGTTGATAGTATCTACACAGCTAATAGCCCAAAAAAATATCCCGAAGAAATTGACACAACTATTTATGTGGACTGGTATAAATAGAAATAATAATTAATGCAGTATGTTGAATTGCTTTCCTGAATTAATAGTAAACTGTACAGCAGGGTTTAGCTGCAAACTCCGGATACTCACATCTGAATTCACTATAACCGGTGTACCTAAATCAATGATAACATCTGTATTGCTATCAGGTAATTCACCGCAGCTCCAGTTATTTGTATTTTCCCATGCCGAATTTACAGCACCTGTCCATGTATTGGCAATTTGCAGCGTGTACTCCTGGCTGTAAGTAATGCCAGCATTGGTAATTTCACACCTGAATAAATAACCGTACATAGAACTGGGAATATTTGTAAATATCAATGTATCTGTATAAGCCCCAGAGTAGTTTTGACTATTATTAATATTCGTATATCCTGAACCGTTATTTACCTGCCACTGATAGGTATTGCCCGTCACAGGTATTGCGGCCACAAAAGAAGTGGCCCCATTAGAACAACTGGCTTGTGATAGCAAAGCAAAATTTATATACTCGAGGTTAAACCCTCCTGCATCCATTACAATTCGCAATACCTTTTGCCCAATAGTAAGATAAGATGTTGTAACAGTAATGGTTTGCCAATTTTGTATTCCTCCGGTATTAGGCAAATTTATCTCTCCTGAAATATTTACTCCGTCTAATTCTACATGAAAGGCCCCTCCCGCATTATATGATGCGATTCTTGCTTGCAATGTATATGTTCCTGGGTATTCAACGTTGACAGTATATGTTAACCATTCACCTGATGTGATCCAGCCAACGTAATATCCACCTTCTGAACATGCTGCTATACCAACACCACCGGTTCTATATTGGCCACCCTGATTTACAGCAGAAGGAGAATAATAGGTTACTCCATTGGCACCACTATCATAATCATCTGCATCTATTTTCCCTGGAATGGTTCTTATAATTCCTCCATAAGCTGTAAATGATCTTGGAATTATTATAACATTATTGCTTGTCCAGTTTGTATAAGTGATCCCATTAGCTGTGATAACACCAATTCTATAACGGTTAGTAGTAGTCGATAACTGGCCGCCTGTTACAGTAGCAGTTAAAATAAGCGAATCGTTTCCATAAGGGTTAATAGTAAATGCCCTTGTTAAATACTGACCATTCTGGTAGGAATATCCTTCTCCTGAATCACTGTAAACAGAACCGGTTGCCTGATCATTCTTACCCAATGACACTACTAACGTTAACGAGTCAGCGCCATAATCTACAGTGCTTTGTATTATTTGCCCCAATGGCAAAATAGAACCAGCTTTAAGATATACAGTTGGTTGGTAAGGATCATTCACGCTATCCACTCCTACTAACGAAACACTGTTCCATGTGCCGCTGGGCATATTTACATTGGTTGCCCATTTAGGAATTACTAACAGATCATCTCCCAATAAGAATGCCTGCTGTTGGTTGCGTAGGTTTAGATCAGTTTGGTCCGCAAAGAACAGTGGCCTCATTATAGGCATTCCATCTGTTGAAGATTCCTGCATCAATGTATATAAATAAGGAAGAAGTCTGTATCTCCTTTGTAGTGCCTCCCTTGCAACCTGTTCTAAAGCTGGGCCAAAAGTCCAGGGCTCTCTCCGATTGGTTCCTTTTTCTGAATGATTTCTATAAAAAGGATAAAATGTTCCCAACGCCATCCATTGGCCAAACAAAGTAGGTGTACAGGTTCCACTGTAACCAGTAACATCAGCACCACTGAATGGCTGACCGGATAAACCAAGGGTCAATATCATTGGAACAGATAGTTGCATGAATGCTGTAGTGGCAGCATTATCACCAGTCCATGTAGCAGCATATTGATGCCCACCCAAATAATTGGAACGAGATAATACAAAAGGTCTTTTCGTTGGATTAGCCTGCATGATCCCAGCACGGGAAGCCTCTACCATTAATCTTCCAAATACATTGTGGTATCTTAAATGTGTTCCTTCAGGCAAACCTCCGCCCCCCATATGTATATTCGTTGTTGGCATTGTACCTCCCGGTCCGTTAAAAACCGAAGGTTCATTCATATCATTCCAAACCCCATCTATTCCATTTGCCATAAAACTGGTATATAATCCTGACCACCAGTTTCTGGTTGCTGGCATGGTAAAATCAGGAAATACACAATTGCCGGGCCATACAGTACCAACATAGGGAGTAAGTGTATTGGATTGAACCCAGTTATTACCACTGGTTCCCTGGTCGTAAACAAAATATCCTGCCAGTTGTTTTATCCCCGGATCGATCATCCATACAGATTTGAATTTATTGGCATGAAGGAAACTATTCAATGCCGGTGGATTAGGATAACCTGTTGGAGAAAAAGTAAAGACCTCATACTGGTTCATGTAATCAATATCCATCCATATTACATCAGCTGGTAATTGGTTTTTACGGAAACTATCAGCCACTGCCCTAACTTCTGAATCACTCATATATGAATAACGGCATTGATGATAGCCCAATGCCCAAAGCGGAGGTAAACTTATTTTTGCAGTAAGTGCTGTAAGTTTTTGTAACACCTGTTGTGGAGTAGTTCCTTCAAATACCAATACCCTGAATGGCGGCCCCTGAGAAGTAAAGGCAATAGTCGTATCGGTAATATTAATGGTCATTTCCCATGTATTGTCCGCAATTACACCAAAGGCAGTGCCATCGGGCCTTACACCCAACACCCACGGATGTGATTGGTACAACTGCTTTCCACTATCAGCAGTATAATTATAGTTGTCTGTGTTCCAAAGTGTAATGCTGGTATTATTTCGTCTAAGGTTTCCCGTTACTTCCCCTGTTCCATAAAAATCAACCTTAGAACCACAATATAACAAAGCACTATTTTGTCCACTACTGTTTACATAAAAAGAAGGAGTTAATATCCAATTGGCTGGAATACCTGGCTGAACAACCGGTTCGTTTTGAATAGCAAAAGAGGGTTGAGTTTGAGTTGGATCATAATTATTAGGATAGAAAACAACAAAGCTATCATTCGAATAACTGCTTTGCGCAACTAAATTATAAGTAAAAAAAATACATATAAGAATCAAGCATAGCCGGAAGGCAAGTATTTTTTTCATGGCAGCAATATTATCGGCATATTGTATAATTATCAGGTGTTGTGCAAAAGAAGACTAAAAATAAGATAATTTCAAACAGTAGCTAATTTTAAAAATTACTTTAGTTTGGAATAACTACTGGTAACTATTCTTGCACACTATTGGCTACTTCCTTCCCTTCTTTGCCATTCATCATTATTTTTTGCCGTCCAATACAAAACAATGTACTATGCAAAACAAAGTACTATATGTTTGTTCTGCCAATCAAATAATCACGACTAATAAATAAAAAAATGAGACCAAAATTAATATTATCGCTATTTAGCTTAATAGCCACATTACAATTATCAGCCCAAACATTTACTGCTATTCGTGGCTCTGTAAAAGATAATAACAATGTTCCTTTGCAATCAGTAACAGTTTCGTTATTGAAAGCCGCTGATAGTAGTCTGGTAAAAGCAGATATAACAGATAAAAAAGGTGCTTTCGAAATATTATGCCCTTGTAGTGGAAAATTCTTACTATCATACTCTGCAACTGGATATAATGAAAAGTATTCCTCTATTTATGCAGTTGATTCCGGAAAAACATTTACTTCTCCACCAGTTGCATTGCAATCAAATACTCAACAATTGCAGAACGTAACGGTTGTTTCTCACAAACCATTAATAGAGATAAAAGCAGATAAACTTGTCTTTAATGTAGAGAACAGTATCAATGCCACTGGTAGCAATGCATTGGAACTATTACAAAAAAGCCCTGGTGTAATGGTAGATAATAATGATAACATCAGCATGAAAGGCAAATCAGGTGTAAAAATTTATATTGATGGAAGAATGACACAACTTGATAGCAAGAGCCTTGCCGATTATCTAAGAAGTATTAATAGTAACGATATTGAAGCCATTGAAATGATAAGTAACCCCAGTGCCAAATATGATGCCAGTGGTAATGCGGGTATTATTAATATTCGTTTAAAGAAGAACAAAAAGTTTGGCACTAATGGTTCGGCCAGTGTTGGCTATGTTCAAGGAATTACTCCAAAGGAGAATGGATCTTTAAGTTTAAATTACCGGAACAAGAAGATAAATCTGTTTAGTAATTTAAGTGGCAACTTAGGCAATAATCAAAGTGAATTGGATATTTATCGTATTCAAAGTGATAGTATTTATAACCAGCACACAATGATACTTAATAAAGGTAAAAGTGCTAACGTTAAAGCCGGAGTAGATTATTCTATTGATAATAAAAATACCATTGGTTTTTTAGTTACCTCCAATTTTGCAAGTGGATCATTTAATTCAAATGGCAATACAGTTATCTCCTATCAGCCAACAGATCAATATATAAAAACATTGGTGTCCAGTAATTATGCACCAAACAATCGTACAAACGCAGACTTTAATATAAACTATCGCTATGAAGATACAAGTGGAAAGGAAATAGGATTTGATGGTGACTATGGTTTGTTTCGCAGTCGCGCCAACAGTTATCAACCAAACTATTATTATGGCGATAATACTTTCCTTTATTCTATCATCAATGGCAATAGCACACCAACCAACATTGATATTTATACAGCTAAGTTAGATGTGGAACAAAAATTATGGAAAGGCAAATTTGGCTATGGCGCTAAATTTTCCTATGTAAAAACAAATAATACTTTTGATTTTTTTGATTATACCAATAACATACCGGTAAAAGACCCTAGCCAAAGCAATAGCTTTGTTTACACAGAGAATGTAAATGCAGCGTATATAAACTATAACCGCAGCTTTAAAGATAAATGGAGCTTGCAAGCAGGATTAAGAACGGAACAAACAAATAGCGAAGGAGATCTTACACGAGCTGATGGCATTAGCCAACCTGATGACACCGTAAAAAGAAGTTATTTTGATCTGTTTCCAAGTGCTGCTATCAGTTATAACCTTAATGATAAAAACACTTTTGGATTAACATATAGTAGAAGGATAGATCGTCCAACGTATCAGGACCTTAATCCCTTTGAAAATAAGTTAGATCAATTAACATACGAAAAGGGAAATGCTTTCCTTCGTCCACAGTACACCGATAATATTGAAATAAGCCATATAGTCAAATCGAAATTAATAACTTCACTTAGTTACAGTTATGTAAAAGATTATGCTACACAAATAACTGACACGACTAATGGCAATGCAACTTATGTGCAACAACAGAATATTGCATCTCAACAACTTTATAGTTTCAATATGGGTTCTCCTTTATCACCAACCAAATGGTGGAATGGTTATGCAAACATCTGGTACAATTATCAACAAATAAAAGGTGCTTATAACAATGTTGTTGTAAATATTTCTCAAACCAGCGACTATGGTGCTTATATGCAAAACTCTTTTACATTAGGCAAAGATTACACCGCTGAACTAACCGGATGGTTCAATGGTCCGGGACTTGAAGGAACATGGCAACGTAAAGCAATGGGTGGTATGGAAGCCGGTATTCAAAAACTATTTTTACAAAAGAAAGCAACTGTTAGGTTAAGCGCTACCGATATATTAAGAACACTTAAATTTCGTGCTACAAGTGATTATGGTGGAACCAATTTAAATATATATCAATATGGAGAACAGCAAACCATTCGTCTAAATTTTAGTTATCGTTTTGGAAGTAACCAGATAAAAGGAGCAAGAGAACGCAAAACAGGTTTAGAAAGTGAAAGCAACAGGATTAAAACACAATAATATTTTATTGATATTAAGATCACAAGAGAAAATAAGATAGAGCCTCTATTTAAAATGGATCCCCTGTAAAATTTTACAGGGATCTGTTTTAGAAAAGATATAAAGCAACTGATTTAATATTCAGACGAAACTTATAAGTTAAAATTTTTTTACGATCTCAGGAGCAGTGATCAACCTTTCTACCCTAACCCAGATCTGCTCTATTTTTTCACTATGAGGATATTTATAATCTACTTCGTATTGTTTCAAATCATCACTATGATCTCTAATGATAACATTACCGACAGGTCTGTATACAGTATCTAAAAGAATTACGGTTTGGTTTGGTTAAGTTGAAATTCCATAGCAGAAAATATATAAATAAAAATAAATCAAAATTTGTACCTAATAACTTTAGATATATTAATTAATACCTGAACGAAATAGAATAACCCAAGTATCAATCCAAATAGTTAAC
>Ga0207035_1095_pt1 | contig 23917 bp, 20 predicted proteins | sample Alteio_BWMinCont_77_FD_153272 | JGI IMG/M metagenome (GOLD analysis project Ga0207035, IMG submission 153272) | Enriched cells from forest soil in Barre Woods Harvard Forest LTER site, Petersham, Massachusetts, United States -... | ecosystem: Environmental > Terrestrial > Soil > Temperate forest >... | reverse complement strand
TACAAACATTGTTACCCAAATCACAACTAATAATAGTACTGTCATACAAACCAATGGGCACACGGATATTGTGGAACTCTAAGTAACAAGGCTCTAATTTCCCAATCCGAACCAAACCAAAAAACTGGCAATTCTTAACCAGTTCAGGATTAAAAGATTCAGATACCAATATTTTACTCCAATCGCTTGTTGTATTGCGGTTGCGAACTAATACTTCAATTTCAAGCGCCCTTAATTTACGGTATGTGATACCGTTATGATTCTGTGCATTGCGCAGATAGTATTCATCTTTACCGGCAGGAAGATAGGGAGCTTCAATAAAATTATATCCAAGTTGGTTAACCGGACGTTTGTGTAAAATATTCATACCCTGTTTGCCCTGTCTTCCTAACGGGGAACTTAGATTTTTAATTTAAAATTTATTCAACCGTAACACTTTTAGCAAGATTCCTTGGCTTATCTACATCTACTCCTTTTGCAATTCCTACATAGTACGAAAGTAATTGTAATGGAACACAGGAAAGGATTGGTGCGATGATTTCATCTGCGGAAGGTACATAATAAACATCATCTGCCAGTGCGGGAATAACTTCATCACCTTCGGTGATGACAGCAATTACTTTCCCTTTTCGTGCTTTTATCTCTTGTATGTTGCTTACAATTTTTTCATGATAACTGTCTTTTGTAGCAATAAATACTACTGGTAAATTTTCATCAACCAATGCAATAGGGCCATGCTTCATTTCTGCTGCAGGATAACCTTCTGCATGTATATAACTAATCTCTTTCAGCTTCAATGCACCTTCCAGTGCAATAGGGAAATTATAACCTCTGCCAAGAAATAATGAACTGGGGGCATTCTTATATTTCTCTGCGATAGCCTTTATTGTGTCAGCACTTTTTAAAAGAGCATCTACTTTTTCCGGTACTGCTGCTAATTCAAATAAAAGGTTTGAATAACGCTCATCAGAGATGGTCCCTTTTTCTTTAGCAATCTTCAATGCTATCATAGTTAGCACTGCCAGCTGTGCAGTAAATGCTTTGGTAGACGCAACACCAATTTCCGGGCCGGCGTGCGTATATGCGCCACCGTCACTTATCCTTGCAATGGAAGATCCTACTACATTCACAATACCAAATATGATAGCGCCTTGTTCTTTGGCACGCTCAATAGCCACCAATGTATCAGCAGTTTCACCACTTTGCGAAATGGCAATTATGATATCACCTTTATTAATAATGGGATTCCGGTAACGAAATTCAGATGCATATTCTACTTCTACCGGTATGCGGCACAACTCTTCAATAATATATTCTGCCTCCAAACCGGCGTGCCAGCTAGTGCCGCAGGCAATAATGATGATACGATTAGCATTTTTAAAGTGCTCAATATTTTTTTCGATACCGCTCATCGTTATAATACCTGCATCAGCGTCTAATCGTCCACGTAAGCAGTCAAGAATAGTACTTGGCTGTTCAAATATTTCTTTCAACATGAAATGCTCATAGCCGCCTTTTTCAATAGCCGCCAGTTCCATATCCAGCTTAGTAACAAAAGGAGTTATCTTTTCATTGCCAAGATTTTTAAGTATCAGTTCATCAGGCCGGATAATGGCAAGTTCGTAATCATTTACATATACTACCTCTTTCGTATATTCGAGCATTGGCGATGCATCCGAGCCAAGAAAATGTTCGCCTTTGCCAACACCAATTACCAGCGGGCTTCCTTTTCTTGCAGCAATGATTGTATCGGGGTTATCCTCATCCAACAATAAAATTACATACGCACCTGTTACTCTTTTTAAAGCAACTCTTACCGCTTCTTCCAAATCGCATTGATTGTTCTTTCTTATCTCCTCAATAAAATTCAATAAAACTTCCGTGTCAGTATCACTTTTAAATATATATCCTTTTTTAATAAGTTCTTGTTTTATCTGGGCATAATTTTCGATGATACCATTATGAATCATTGCCAGTTTACCGCTTGCAGAAGCATGTGGATGTGCATTGCGGTCGCTTGGTTCGCCATGTGTGGCCCAGCGTGTATGGCCCATGCCCGTATGTGCATGAAGGTCTTTGCCAACGATTGATTCTTCAAGGTCAGCTACCCGGCCTTTCTTTTTATAGACTTTTAATCCGCTGTTCAATAAAGCAACGCCGGTACTATCATATCCCCTGTATTCAAGTCTTTTAAGACCTTTGATTATTATTGGGTAAGCTTCCCTCGGCCCCGTGTATCCTACTATTCCACACATGTTGTAAAATTGTTTAAAGAATTAATTTATATTTCTATTGTCCTAGCCTCAGTACATTAATCAACATCGTTGTGAACTTGTTCTGTTATGCTTGTTTTTTAGTAAAAGAAAAGAATAATCTCACTTCAACAGTTGTTATAAATTGGACTAATAAGGCAATTTATTAAAACCAAAGGCTGCACAACGAGAAATTATTAGGTAAAATTTTACAATAAGTATCCTTTTAAGAAGATGTAGGCAACTGAAAAATATATAATGATCCCCGTTACATCTACCAATGTAGCAACAAACGGTGCCGATGAAGTAGCAGGATCCAATTTTAAACTCTTTAAAATAATTGGTAACATGGAACCCATCAGGCTTCCCCACAAAACAATACAAGTTAATGAAAAGAAGATAACCGTAGCAACTTTTTCCCAATAGATGCCATAGTCATATATATGCATGTGCTGCCATACAAATATGCGGCAGAAGCCAATAGAACCCAATATCAATCCTAAACAAAGGCCTGATAAGATCTCTCTTCTCATAATTCTCCACCAATCGGATATCGTTAGTTCGCCCAATGCCATCGCCTGAATGATCAATGTAGAGGCCTGTGAACCGCTGTTGCCACCACTACTCATAATCAACGGAATGAATAATGCCAATACCGTAGCGGCTTCAATCTCTTTATTAAAAAATTGCATAGCCGTAGCCGTTAGCATCTCACTTAAAAATAATATCACCAGCCAGCTCGCTCTTTTCTTTACCAGTTTTAAAATCGGCATTTCCAGGTAGGGCTGATCCAATACTTCCGTACCACCGATCTTCTGTATATCTTCACTAAATTCTTCATTGGTAACCCACAATACGTCATCAATGGTAACAATGCCCAGTAGTTTATTGCTCTGGCTCACCACGGGAAGGGCTACCCGATTATTCATTTTGAATGCTTCATTGGCTACCTCCTGGTCATCCTCTGCATACAAGGCAATGTAGCGGCCATCCATCAGGTCGCTAACTTTTTTCCCGGAGCCTGCCAATATAAAATCCCTGATACGGATATCATCGATCATTTCCCCTTTGTCATTGATCACATAAATAACATCAATGGTTTCACTGTTCTTGGCAAACCTGCGGATAGTATCCAATACTTCTTCCACTGTGTTATTTTCATACACATAAACGTAATCCGGTGTCATCAGCCTACCCACGCTGCCTTCGGGGTAACCCAATAGGGAAAGTGTAACTTTTCTTTCTTCAGGATCAAGTGTTTTAACCAACTCGCGTACTACATTGCTTGGCAACTCACTTAAAAAAGAGGTCCTGTCATCAGGAGGTAATTCATTTAAAAGCTCTGCGGTTTTATGTGGAGACAGTTCTTTAATAATTCTTCTCTGGTAAGTAAACTCCAGAATTTTAAAAACACTTACTGCACGGTGTAATGAAAGGTTGCTCATTATCATAGCTTCCCTGTCTTCATTTTCGTATATCAGCTCAGACATATCAGTGATATTCTGATGATCCAGGAATTCCTGTAACTTCAGTTTATCGCCACTTGCGATTACTTCTTCAAACTGCTGTTGAATGGATATTTCTTCCAGTTCTAAAGACATTGATAATAGTTATTAAATTCGTCCTGAAATTTGTGCCGCAATTTACTCCATTTAATGATAACCAAACGATATGGTGAAACCTTATTTATTTTTTAATAAAACGGATGAAATGGGCCGGGGCGTTTTTACCAATGAAAGAATACCGGCAGGTACCGTAATTGAAATATCCCCGGTAATTGTAATGACCAAAGAAGATAAAGAACATCTTGATAAAACATTATTGCACAATTATATTTTTGACTGGGGCAAACATAAAGATAAATGTTGCATGGCACTTGGCCTGATACCTATCTATAACCACAGCTATAAAAGCAATTGCGAATATTTTATGGACTTTGAAGACGATACCATTTTTATAAAAACAGTAAAGACAATTGAAAAAGGAGAGGAGCTTACTATTAATTATAACGGCGATTGGAATGATGCAACTCCGGTTTGGTTTGATGCTAAGACATAAAACAGGTAAATACTGAAATAAATAAACTAACTACATTTACTTTATAATTATAAATTATGCATGATATACTTCAGAATAATTATATGCAGGTAGTACTTCGTTCGGTGGCGGTTTATTTTTTTATAGTGATAGCCATCCGCATATTTGGTAAAAAAGAACTGGCGCAGCTTTCAGTGATCGACCTGGTGTTTATTTTATTAATAAGCAATGCGGTGCAGAATGCGATGGTTGGGCCCGATACAACGTTGTTAGGCGGCCTTGTTGCTGCCGGAGCATTGTTTGTTACTAATTACATTCTTAAACGCGTGCTGTTTAAAAATAAAAACCTGAATGATATCCTTGAAGGCAAAGCGATACTATTGATATATAAAGGAGAGGTGCAACAACATAATCTTGACCATGCCGAGATAACACTGGAAGAACTGGAAGCCGCTGTAAGGGAACATGGCGTGCAGGATATTCAAAAAGTAGACCTTGCCTTGCTGGAAGCAGATGGCAACATCAGTGTGATATCAGATGACTTTCAGGATAGAAGTACAAGGCCAATGGCAGCTATGGGCCGTCGGCGCAAACATAAGTTACGGGGACGTGTAGGGCCTAATTGAATCAATAAAAAAAGCAAAACCAATTAAGATCTTGCTTTTAGTTTTTCTATGGGGGATGATATCTTATACCTGTTTCAGCAATTGTATCTCACTTGCTATCCTTACTTCATCACTTACCAATACGCCACCTGTTTCTGTAGGAGCGTTCCATACCAATCCAAAATCTTTACGGCTTATCTTACCAGAAATAGTAAAACCTGCCTTGGTGTTACCCCAGGGGTCTTTTGCCACTCCGCCGAATTCAACATCAAGCTTTATATTTTTTGTTACACCGTGCATGGTAAGGTCACCATATAATTCATACGAACCATCATTATCTACATTCTCAGTTTTAGTGGCAACGAAAGTAAGTTTAGGGAACTTAGCTACATCAAAAAAATCGGCGCTTTTTAAATGCGCATCTCTGTCGGCCACACCGGTGGAGATGGAATCAACATCTGCCGAGAAGCTGATCTTTGCTTTAGTGAAATCTTCGCTTTCTGTTTGTACAGAAGCGGTGAACAGATTGAAGCTGCCTGTAACAGTTGTTATCATCAGGTGTTTCACTTTAAATTGTATTTCACTGTGATTGGGTTCAATCACCCAGTTGGTGGTTGCTGTAGTTTTAATATTGGCTGCATCCATTTGAGCAGTATCAATTAGTGTGTTTGTTGTTGACATGGTGTTAAATATTTTAGAGCAAGTTACATAATTTAATGTTTAAACATCAAAAAAAATTGTCATTATATTGTTAACTTTTGTTGCACTATGTCTAAACATCCGTTTAACCAATAAGTTCGCTTGATTTTTATAATGTTGATGGACGGTAATTAGTTCAGCGATTGGTAAAAGAAGGTCTTCGGCCCAATAGGAAAAGAGCTTTCCCCGACGGATAAGGGTATTTCCTGAAGGAGGGAAGGGTTTTCTCAACCGACGAAAGACATTTCCCCGTTGAAGAAGGACATTTCTTGTCAATCAAGAGGCATTGTGTGACAAACAATGGTCATTGAGGAGAGAGCAAGAGGCATTTCTTGTCACGAAATGGATGTTTCTTGTCACGCAAGAGGCATTTCTTGTCACGAAATGGATGTTTCTTGTCACGCAAGGGGCATTTCTTGTCGCGAAATGGGTGTTTCTTGTCACGCAAGAGGTATTTCTTGTCGCGAAATCGACGTTACTTGCAGGGAGGATGAATAAATTTTGCCGGATAGCCATTTCACTTTACCTTACTCTTATATATATGATATGTGGCTTGTGGAAAATTTTTAAATGAAGACCCTGAATTATCAAAACTTTGTGATGAAAAAACGCACCTATCATTAATAGATATTACAGATGGTATGATCTGGTGTATAAACAATTTGATCATTTGAAAAGTATTGGGCATTATATATTTGGTTTTAAGATAGAATGGGGGTAAACAAGTTTAATGGCTCATACCCATATCCATTGGGTCTACTTTCAGACATGACTTGTATGCTGCCAACCTTTGCATAAGGTCTTTATCCTGTGCTAATATCTTTGCTTTTTCAGCGTCGCCAGCAGGAAGTATGATGTAGTTGAAAATAGAATTTTGTTTATCCAGATTAGTGCCGCTGTTTATTGCCCATGGAGTATGTCCATCCCAATCACCCCCAATATCCATATTATCTACCCGCGGAGCATAGAACATAAAATGTGGCATCACCATATTAATGATCCCAGTAGCAGAATCTAAATGAGTACGTAATATGGGCGCTAGCATATAAGAAACACCTGTTCTTGACGGTGCTTTGTATGTTCCGTTCTTAACCCTGTTTATTATAGTATCCCTTATTTGCGATGGGGTATATTTTCCAGAAGCCCTCATTGCAGCTACATCAAAAAAAACGGGAAGGTATGTTTTTACACCTTCCGTATCGTAACTTATAGCGGCATAAATATCGGGAACAAATTCGGCCCACTCCCAATCGGTACGGTTTACAAAAGTTGCAAATCCATTTGTCCCCTGGCGTGATATGTAATAACCTTTTGTTGGGTCAAGAAGGTAAACAGTAGCTGATTCACGGAGATGTGGAGGTAATGCACTCAAAGCAAAATCTGTTTCCAGGTCAGCAGGCATTTTTTCCAAAAGCCAGCCTTGTGTACTTTGTGGGTTCTGTGCAAAACCAGTGGATGTGTAAACTATCATCAATGCGATGATGAGTTTAACATAGCATGTAACTGTTTTCATTTAATTAAGTTTAAGTGTGTTGAAAATGCAGGTGGTTACTAATGTAGTGAAAACTTTTTGTTTTTTATAGTGGATTATGGTTTAAAAAACAGTTGTTCTTTACTTGGCATCGTTGTGTCACTCACTTGTACGGTATACCGTTATTCAGCAATTGCCTAAATCGTCTATATTAACTGTATTGGGGAAACAAACTTTCACCTCTCAATGAATAAGCTAATTTTGTAATTAAAAAAGTGCCCAAGAGTCACGTCAGAAAAAATAAAATCAAGAAGAAGAAAGTCGGGAAAGAATATGATGAATATTTTGACGGTGGATATTATGAAGTTTTCAGAAGAGGTAAAAATGTCTTTAGCAGACTAAAAATGACAAAGGAGGAGCATGCTCAATGGATGCTGCAAATAGAAGAAAACCGACCCAAGTTATTTGAAGAAATAAAACAGTTTATTGAAGAAGTAAAAAGCCTCATTTTTGCACATGATAAGATTTTCATTATTGGGGGCATCGCTTCTCTTGCTTTTGATGAAATGGAAAATAACCAAGGAACTGATGATAGCGATCCAGAAGTTGCCATGGAGTATTGTCAAAGCATCGCCCTTACATCTCAAAATTTGAATTCAGGTGTCCCGCCAACAAAAGAAATACTTGATAAAATTTACGAACTGCTCAAAACAATACGCTCTCACTTTAAATATTATTACATTTTTGAAAATGCAAATCAAGAGCCTGATGTAAAATCAGAAATTCGTGCGAGCATGATTGCTGAAACTCTCTATATCAGAGGAGAGGGCTATCTAAAACATATAAAAGAACTTTTTACAGAATTATTCTCATCTCACGATTCTTTTTTTCAAAAACACTATTCTTTTCACTCTTCTGATATTATTAAGACCTTCGAAGATTTGGAAAATTCATTTCGTTCAAGGTTGACAAGTAAGGATAGAATACCTAATCCAATATTTCTAAGTAGATTTCGTTGGTGGCAACTTACAGGGAATGGCTCACCTGAAACCTTTCTAAAGCAAAACCCAGGCTTTGCGGTTGAAAATGGTGTAGCTGCTTTGTATTACATCCACGAAATAAATTCTTTTGAAAAGCTTTACCGAATTAGGCATCTTGATGAAATTCAAGAAAAAGTAGTAAAAGCTCTCGCCTTAAAATTTAATGAGAATTCGAATTTTGGCGATTGCGAGGTTTTGAATGAAAGCAAAATATTTTTATATCCTATTGTTCAAGAGGGGAATGACAATTATTATTTATTCTCCATGTATTTAGGTGCGAGGAATTACATTAATATAGCTATGAATCTTATTCGTCAGGCTGATATCAATTATTACAATAAATCATTTTTAAGTAGCAGGGTTCTAATCTCTAAGGATAATTTTATTGAAAGAAAAGTAAAATCATTGTTCGAGAAAATGTTACCGAACGTTAAATTTTATCCGAATGTAAAATACAATTATTCGACTCCAAGCATAGACTTAAAATGCGCCAATGCTCAAGATGGAATTTACGAACTAGATATTTTAGGACTTAGTGAAAATGCGACATATTTAATTGAAGTGAAAGCAGGGCTTTTAAATGAGAAAGCAAAAAGAGGAGCAATCCTGTCTCTACAATCTGACCTGACAAAATTAATTGGTAACGCAATTTGTCAAAGCTATCGAGCTTATAGTTTCGTCATGGATAATCCCAACAATGTTTTTGTATCAAAGGATACAGAAACATTAAAACCTTCAAATCGAAAAAATGTTTATAGAGTTTCTGTGAGTTTTTCTTATGTAGGCGGTTTAATAAGTTCGCTCGACAAACTTCAGCAATTTGGTGTGATAGAAAAAAATGTAGAGTTCGCATGGACAATTAATATCCATGATTTGATGGCTTTTAGTGAAATAATTGATTCAGAAAACGAGTTTATTGATTATTTGAATAAACGAATTCCTTTATACCAAGACAAAAGATTGGTAAACCTTGATGAAACAGCATTACTTGGGTTGTATTATGCGGATGATTTAAGAATACATAAGGATTTTAAAGATTCTGACTCAGTTGGTTTAAACACTAGAAGTTATACAAAGGATATTGATGCCTTTTTTGAAAAAAATGGGGGAAAGCCTAAGAAAAATAATACTTCAAAAAGAAAAAACTAAAATTATTGATTTACTTCTGTGGTCGGTCTCTTCGCCTAATAATTTTAAGAGTGAACCAAGGCAGAGGTGACACAACGATGTTTAATAGCAGCACATAAGCCACCACTGTTGCGTAACTTTGAGTTAAATTTGTTTCTCACATTAATTATAACGCAGTATGAGTATGGCCGGTAAAAAGCTGAAGGAATTATTCGGTCGTATCCCACGGCGCCATTCTGCAGATAATGTAAAAGATATCTATGCTATCCTTGATGAATATGAAAACGTTTTACAGGATATTGAACGTGAGAAAACGTATGAACAACTGGTAGCGCCTTTCTTTGATGCCCTGGATCCCATCAGGGCTACGATCAAAAAATCATCGGATAATAAAGCCTCCAAAAAAATGAAAGACAGTTTATTTGATGAAGCTTCCGGCGCATTGAAGGATACAATGGAGGAGCTGATGGAAATGTATAGAAATGAACAGTGATACTGTTCATTATTCAGCAAAAGAAATTTCTACGCAAATAGTAACAAACAAAACCATCCGCCCATCCTCTAAAAAAAACCACATATCCTTTCTTACTCTTTATGGCACGAATAAGTTCGTACACTTGTTATTAATATCAACTATCGCTTATTCAAATGCCAAAGTATCTACTTATTTTATTCAGTTGCTTTGTGTTTATGCTACCAAAATATGGTAATGCTCAAAACACCTGTAAACTAACGGGCAGTGTAATTAACAGTAATGCAAAGCCGCTTCCAATAGTAACGGTGCAATTATTTAAACAAAATAATTTGCAAAAGCCAATCAATACCACTTTAACTAACGATAACGGTTTATTTCAATTTAATATAAAAGATACCGAAAACTACTTGCTTGATTTTAAGCACACAGGATTTGCTGAAATAAAAAAAGAAATAAAGGTAAAGCAACTAAGTGACTTGCAGATTGAACCGATAAAAATGGTTAACAGTATTGGTATGTTGAAAGAAGTTGTTGTTCAGTCCTCAAAAAATTTAATAGAGCAGGCAGATGACAAAACAGTTTTTAATGTAGAGAATGACCCAACCAATAAAACAGAAACAGCCCTGGATATTTTGCGCAAAACACCTTTCGTTTCGGTTGATGGCGATGATAATATTAAAGTAAATGGCAACGATAATTTTAAAGTATTACTGAATGGCAGGGAAACATCCATGTTTGCAAAAAATATTAAAGATGCTTTAAGAGGTTTCCCCGGTTCCATCATTTCAAAGATTGAAGTTATTACAAACCCTTCGGCAAAATATGATGCTGAAGGAGTAGCCGGTATAATTAATATTATCACTAAGAAAAAAGTTGCCGGTTATAATGGAACTGTTTCTACCTTTTCCAGAACAAGTGATAATTTAAATAGTTTCTCGGTAAATGGTAATGGAAAATTCGGCAAAATAGGAGTGAGCTTATTTTTTCATACGGGAAACATTAATTCCGTTCCGCAACATAGTATAAACACAACCATCCCAACTGTAGCAACTGCATTTAGTGAACGAACATTGGCAGGTGATAGCTATAACGATAACGGGTGGAGTTATGGCAATGCAGAAGTGAGTTGGGAAATAGATACATTGAATACATTAAGTGTTTATAGTAATATCAACAGTTCCTCCGATGGCGCCATTTCGGGACAAACAATTACAACCAATTTTTTGTCCGATCCTTCAACCATCAGCTATTATGATCTTAATAATACGGATAATAACCCCGGCGTAAGTGTTGGAACAGACTTTATTAAAAAGTTCAGGAAAAATAAAGAACATGAATTGAGTGTACAATTCTTTGGAGAATTTGGAAAGGCTAACTCCCTTGCTAACAGTACACAAACTTACCAAGGTGACAGTACATTTTTATTGAACAATAGCAATTCAATAAATGATCAGTATACTATTCAGGCTGATAATAGTGTGCCACTTAAAAGGAACCAAAAAATTGAAATGGGAGTAAAAGCAATTTTACGCAGGGCAAGTTCCAATTTTGAAAGTCAGGAAAAATATGATCCGCAAACTCCGTATAAATTAGATCCTGCTAACACGGGTAATTTTAATTATGCGCAGGATGTGTTGAGTGCGTATACCACGTATAGTTTTAAAGTAAAGAAGTCAAATTTTCGTATTGGCTTAAGAGCAGAGTATACAAATATCAATGGCAATTTCTCCAGCAGTGATACCAGCATAAAAAGTAATTATATAAGTTTATTGCCCAATTTTTTATTTAGTCATAAGCTTAGTGATGTTACTACGTTTACCATTAATTATAATGAAAGATTGTCGAGGCCATATATTACCGACCTGAACCCATTTGTATTTAATAACGATTCGCTTAATATCACCTATGGCAATCCGGGCCTTGGTCCGCAAACAGTACATAATCTTTCTTTTCAGGTAAGGTATAGCAAAGGAAATACTTTTGCTGACGTTAGTTTAGAAGGAAGTTACAGCGATAATAAAATATTGCAATACTCATCTTTTGATGCACAAACGGGCGTTACCAAAACCACCAGCTTTAATATTGGCAAAGAATTATTATCGAATCTGAATGTTGACCTGGATACTAAAATTACAGCTAAATGGGATCTGTTCATTAATAGCTCACTTCGTTTTAGCAGTGTAACTAACATTTTGAATAAAGCGATATCTAATAATGGTTTTGGTGGTAATTTTTTCGTTGATACCAGATATGATTTTACAAAGAAATTCGCTATCAGTAGTTTTATTGGCTTTTGGAGAGATCCTATTACTATTGAAACTACTTATCCATTTTGGACATGGTATAATTTTGCACTCAATTACAAAATATTTAAAGAGAAATTTAGTATCTCTTTACGAACAGTAAACTTTTTTGAAAAAACGCATGACTATATTACTATAATTAAAGACCCTGATTTTACTACTACTAATATAAATACACAAATAAGGCGTGGCGCAGTGCTTGCATTAACCTATAATTTTGGGAAGCTTACAGAAAGTGTATCGAAGAAAAAGGGTGTTAACAATGACGATCTTCTTAGTAAACCACAAGCTACATCGGTTAACTAATATATTTATCACACAAGCAGACTACCCGGCACCCGAATGCCGCTTTCGTCATTCAATACTTTTTTCATAACTTTTTTAAGCTTTTCCGGAAGGATTGCTTTTTGTTCGGGACTTAATGGCTCTGCTATTTCTATAAACTCATCTTCATCGTCATAATGGCCAACATGCACATCATACACATCATTTAAGTGGAGCCTTAAGGAAAGTTCTTTATCCCCTTTATAATCATACAATGTAATAATAGCACAACAGTCGTCATCCAAATCAACGAACCTTATTTCTACCGGTGCTTTGCCTGTAGCCCATTTTATTAAATCAGCTATCAACTCATTGGACTGTTCCTTTACTGAAACTTCTTTTGCCATAATATCATTTCGTTTAAAGCGATAAAGTTAGGGGTATTGATCTATTTGTTAAGGTATTCTTCGCCTTTTTCCTGTAACGCATCCGGCACGGGACGCTGCGTTGAATTTAAAAGGGATTATTTATATTTATAGCAGATAACACAAAACAATAAACTCAACAACCTATTTTAAACTTATGCAATTAAGATCAACTCTATTAGTCGTATTTATTTCTATTGTTTCTTTGGCTCTTGGTCAAAATACAGCAGGGCAAAAAGACAGCATTGGAAAAAATCCTACCCCGATTGATGGAAAAGCAATTGTTTACATAATCCGTTCAAGCAGTTTTGGGGCATTGATAAAAATGAATGTTGATTGCGATAGTGTACATATTGGTTCTACTAAAGCTAAACGATATATTTACACAGTTATCACTCCGGGCAAACATAGTTTTGTTTCAAGATCAGAAAACGATTACACGCTTGATCTGGACACAGAAGCTGGCAAAATATATTATATAAAACAAGAACCTAAGATGGGAGTATTATATGCTGAAACAAAGCTGGAAGTTTTGAACGAGGAAGATGGTAAAAAATATCTTGCTAAATGCAAACTTTCAAAAGATAATGTATATACAAATTAGTGGCGAAACTTTTCGCAACGATGATGATCAAAGAATAAATGTTGATAACAAAATAAAAAATTAACTATCTGATTGTTTACAAAAAAATCCTCCCGGAGAATACCAGGAGGAAAAGAGCAGTTGGTCTGGGGTAAACAAGTAAATGTTTGAGGGATTCTAATGTTTTGGTGATTATCAACTTCCCTTCTACTGTTTGACAAACTTTATTTCATATACGCTGCGTAATGAAATATTTTTTATTACTTGACCATAAAGGCTTGTTTATAAAACTGTGTTTTATCAATCATAAATAACCGGTAGATTCCTTTAGGTATAGTAAGCGGTAGGTTTATATGTAATGTTTCATCAAACCCATCATAGGCCAGTGGCATAGTTACCAATCGCTGACCGTTAGTAGAGAGTACGCTTAATTGATAATTACCTTTATTAACGCCGGCCAATCTTACAACCAATACATTAGCTGTTGGATTTGGATAAATTAAAATAGTATTACCAACATCACCATAATATAATCTTACTACGTTTGAAAGATTGATCGTACCATTATCATAATTTACTTTGATGCGATAATAATTGGCTCCAACTAATGGAGATCCATCATTGAAAAAATAATTATTGGGGGTAGTTGTTTGCTTTGAAGCAATAGTACCGATGGTAGAAAAGTTGAGGCCGTTATCTGATTTTTGAATTTCGAACGACAGCGTGTTGATGTCATTTTGTGTCGTCCATTTTATCTGCGTTGAATAATCATACACCACACCATATAAAGTAGAAAAATTTAATGCCAGCGGATTTGTTATGGAGAAGCTGGCTGTATAATTTGCTCCACCTGCATTATCTAAACTTTGTTGCGAGCAATTTCCAGTTATTGCATTACCCGAAGCAGCATAATATATTTCCAATATGTAATTGCCAATAGCAAAATTTGTAAGATCAATAGAGTTGGTAAGGTTTTGCCAATCCTGGTCATTAGTTGTAAGGGTAGAGAAAAGACCAAGATCTACGCTGCTAAAAGTTGGGTTCAATGGTCTGCTACCTTGCAAATAGACAATATAATATAAGTAACCCCCGCATACACTTCCACCATTATTTTTAAAAGTATTGATAGTTGCACCAATGATCTTCAGATTGCCACTATTGCTTTCAAATGCTCCCAGGTTACTGGCAAAAGATAACTTGCCAATGGGCGTAGTACCTGCTGAAACCTGCGTATTATAAAAGGCAGATGTTCCGTTCACAGTAAGGCAAACAGCAGAAGAAGATATGCCGAATTCAGCGTGAGAATAAAAACAAAAAAATAAAAATGAGAAAGCGAGTAAGTTTTTTTTCATGCACTTTATATTAAAATGATCGTTTCGGTAGGTATCAGATACAAAGTGTCAGAATATAAAGCTCCTTCAAATGTAATAAAAAAGATAGAATTTTTTCCGGAAAGTTTTATAAGCTGCTATGTAGTAAATTGCACCGATTTATATTATGTATAGTATTTGTAAAAAGGAGCTGCACCAATTTTTTAGCAACCTCACCGGTTACATCGCTATCACGCTGTTTTTACTGGTGAACGGCTTATTCTTATTTGTATTAAAAGATAGCAACATCTTCGACTTTGGTTATGCTACGTTAGATAAATTTTTTGAACTGGCTCCCTGGATATTATTGTTTTTAGTGCCAGCCATCACCATGCGTACATTGGCAGAAGAATTTAAAACAGGCACATTTGAAATTTTACAAACAAGGCCGCTTACCAAATGGCAGATTGTTTTAGGAAAATACTTCTCTATATTAATTGTATTGATTTTTGTGATAGTGCCAACGTTTATTTATATTCTCACCATAAAAAATTTAAGTGCAATTGGTGGAATAGATAGTGGTGGAATTGCAGGTAGTTATATCGGATTGTTTTTTCTGGCAGCCGTATTTGCAAGTATTGGTGTGGGTTGCAGCAGTTTTACAAATAATGCGGTAGTATCTTTTTTATTAAGTTCATTTAGTTGTTTGGTTCTTTATTTTGGTTTTAATGCTCTTAGTAAATTGCCGGTATTTATTGGCAATGCAGATTATTATATTGAGATGCTGGGTATTGATTTTCATTATCGCAGTATCAGTCGGGGTGTGCTTGATAGCCGTGATGTGATCTATTTTCTAAGTATCATCTTTCTTTTTCTATTGATAACTGTAAAAAACCTACGTAAACGTTAATGACATCAGTTATCAAAAAGATCAATAATAAAGCAGGGATAACACTGGTGATCATTTTACTGGTTGGTATTAACTGGCTGGCATCATTGTATCATACAAGGATAGATCTGACCAATGAAAAAAGATTTACATTATCTGCACCCACAAAAAAGTTATTAAAGAATTTAGATAAAGAAGTCGAGATAGATATTTTTTTAAAAGGAGAATTTCCCAGCGCATTTAAAAAGTTAGCCAATTCAACGGACGAAACGTTGCAAGAGTTCAAAGAAATAGCAGGCAACAAATTAAGGTACCGGTTTATCTCTCCGGATGAACAAGTAGAAGGAACTTCTGAAACTTATGCTGATACTTTGACAGCATTAGGATTAAGTGCGATCAATTTAAAAAGCCAGTTAAAAGGAGGTGAGCAACAGCAATTCGTCTTTCCGTCAGCGTTAGTTCATTATGGTGATGATATGTTACCCGTAGATCTGTTTGTAGGGAATAAAACGGTCATCACTCCATCAGAATTGAACAGCGCTGAAGCAATGATGGAATACAAATTTGCCAGCGCTATTGAAAAATTGTCTATACCTGTAAAACCTATGATCGCTTATTCTGATGGCAATGGCGAGCCAACAGATGTAAATGTTTATGATCTTGTACAAAATGTATTACTGAAAGATTATGATCTTAAAAGACTTAATATTAATGAACAGCCAATCATTCCGGATACGTTTAAATTATTATTGGTTGTAAAGCCAACAAAACCTTTTAGTGATGCAGAGAAATTTAGGGTCGATCAGTTTGTAATGCAGGGTGGTAAAGTGTTGTGGTTCATCGATCAGTTAAATGCAGAGATGGATAGCCTTCGTTTAAAAAATGAAGTGATAGCATATGATCGTGGCCTGGATCTGAATGATCTGTTTTTTAAATACGGAGTGCGCATCAATCCTGACCTGGTGATGGATCTTCAATGCGATTATCTGCCATTCGATGTGAACGGGAATGGACAATTCGAATTTCTGCATTGGAATTATTTTCCATTATTTGAAAGCAAGTCGGATAATCTTATTGATAAGAACCTTGGGTTGGTAGCAGGAAGATTTGTGAACTCAATAGATACCGTGGAAGCTGAAGGGATAAAGAAAACAATATTATTAAGTTCATCAGATAATAGCCGGACGATCGCAACGCCAGCTTTAATAAGCGGCCAGGAAAATATAAATGCACCTGAAGATGAAAAGTTTAAAAGATCAAATATTCCTGTAGCAGTTTTGCTGGAAGGGAAATTTGAATCAATGTACAAGTACAGGGCATCGCAGGCAATGAAAGATACTTTTGAAAAGTATGGAGGAGTATTCCAGCAGCAATGCGTAGACGATAATAAAATGATCGTAGTGGCAGATGGCGATATTGTATTGAATTCTGTTGCCAAAGACCAACCATTGCCAATGGGGATAAATCCTTATACTTACGGAACCCAGTACCAATACCAGTTTGCAAATAAAGATTTTCTTCAAAATTGTCTTGATTATTTAATTAATCCTTACGGATTGACAGAAGCTAAAGCAAAAGATTATACCCTTCGTTTATTAGATGTAAAAAAAATAGAAGAGCAACGTTCGTTATGGCAGGTGATAAATATTGCCGGGCCAATTGTATTAATATTTTTATTCGCGCTTTTTTACCAATGGAGGAGAAAAAGAAAATACACTAAGTAACGGCCATGGATAGAACCTTACTTACATATCTTGTTTTTAGCGGCGTACTAATACTTGCATTGATATTCGACCTAGGTTTATTAAGTAAAAAAAATACAGTAGTTAGTTTGCGTGCAGCCCTTATGCAGACTATCTTTTGGGTGCTTCTCTCTTTTGTCTTTTGCGGATTCATCTGGTTTGAAAAAGGAAGCACCGATGCCGTTTCTTATATCTCAGCCTATTTGTTGGAATGGTCACTTTCTATTGATAATATTTTTGTGTTCATTATTATTCTTTCTTTTTTTAAAGTAAAAGAAAATAATTATTCAAGAGTATTGCTGATGGGTATACTCATGGCCGTTATCTTCCGTATCATCTTTATTGCATTGGGAAGTGAGCTCGTAGCAAGGTTCGATTGGGTCATGTATATTTTCGGTGCGTTCCTTTTATACACCGGGATAAAAATGTTCAGCAGCAGCGAAGAAAAAGAATTTGATCCCGAAAAAAACTGGGCGTATCGCTTCATGCAAAAGTTTATGCGCACCACCAACGATGAACCACATGGGAAATTTATAATTGTAAAGAATAAAAAAACATATTTCACCAAACTTGCTATGGTAGTGGTTATGCTCGGGCTCATTGATATTGTATTTGCATTAGATTCTATTCCCGCAGTTTTTTCAGTGATTCCCGATCCTTCAAAAAAATTACTCATCTATTCATCTAACATATTTGCGGTATTGGGTTTGCGCAGCATGTTCTTTTTATTACGCAATGCAGCCGGCAAGTTCGAATTTCTGCAACAAGGCATTGCAATAGTACTCGCCTTTATCGGATTAAAAATGTTAATTGTCAAATGGCTGCACATTCCTGTCTGGGCTTCATTATTAGTAATAGTTGTTTGCATCGGAAGTTCCATTGCCTATTCAGTCTATGACCAGCGTAAATTGAAATAGATATTTTTGTTACAAGCATTTGTTCTTTACTCATCATCTTTGTGTCACTCACTTCAAGGGCATATCTTCATTCATCTTTTATCAAAGCGTATTCAGGAGTCTGAAACTTTTAAAGTATCTGCTATCATCATGCTTTTATGTTCCAAGTTATACAGTTAAGTATTCCGCCTTCCTTTGCTAATTCGTTACTGTCAACTGACACAATGGTTTGCCCTTTGAAAACTTTTTCTAACACTTTCATTGCTTGTTCGTCAATTTTATTTTTGAATGTTGGCATGATAACCGCCTGTTTCATTTGTAGATAATTTAAGTATAGTCCTTTTGCACTTATCAATGTCGGATCATTTGGTGGATTGTAAGGAAGTTCAATCCAGTCCAGCCCTGCGTTATGTAATGACATTCTAAAACATCTTTGAAACTCTGCATCCTCTTTTGAATAGTCGTTAATTAAAACTGTATTGTTGTCAATGAAACGAACCATACCGTCTGCATGTCCTGTAAAATCATTGATATCCCAAGGCACAAAATAAAGCTTGTCAACTTGAAAAAGTTCTTTCAGTTGCTTGATTAAATTTCTTTCTGAAATGTTCTTGTTCTCATTGAAAACTTTGTCACACATAATTACTTTGTCAGTTGTTCTTGAAACATTACCTCCATCAACAATCAAGTCAGATTTTTTTGTTGTTAGGTTGATTGCTTTGCAAATGCTGTTAACATCAGAAATGGTTTTCTTATATTTTTCTGGTTGTAAGTAGCCGGGATTGTAAGTGAACTGCACAAACTTGTCTTTGCTGATTTGAATAGGCATGAAGTCAACAGCCCAAATGTCTTTTGTATTGGGGAGAAACTGAAAAGGAATATTACAGTTGTTCAATACCTTTTCAAATCGCTGAAAAAATTTCGGTTGCTGAATAGGTAAGCGGTCAGCAAGAAAAAGTTTATTGGTTTGTCTGTCCGTTATCATTTAGTAAAAAAATCCGTCCAAATTTTTTGTTTGCCTACTGAATAAGTTCTTGCTGGTGTTTTGAGAAATTGAAAAAGTATTTGTTTCTCATTACAATACTTTTGAATTTCTTCCACTCGGATTTTCATTTTAGGAATATCCGAAAGAGTTTTTCTTGTAAATGCAACTCTCTTTAGTTTGTCTAACTTTTTTATTTCATCAATAACATTTCTCCATTCAGTTACTTTATCATCTAAGTATTTATCCTCGTAATTTGTTTCTTCTCCTACTTCAACATTAACTTCTAAAATCAAGTCAATAAAATCAATTTTTCTATCTTGGATGAAGTCAATTTTTTCTTTTTTAGATTTGTCTTTAAGGTTAATATTGCCAAAGGCTGTGGGTAACAAACGCCATAAAAAATTTCTTTTCCTTCCGTAAAAAATTTCTGCTTCATTATCTGCCGTATCAGGATTGAAAGTCCCAACAATTAAAGTTTCGGTGTTTGTATTTATTTTGTGTTGAAAAAACCTGTGCTTAATAATCGTCATCGCCTTAAAGATTTGAATTAAAAAATATATATTGGTCAAGATACTTTACTCCGCTATCTTTTAGAGTTTGTATTACCTCACTTTTAATATTGTTTGGCTTCAACTTTCCAATAGTACCAAGAATATTATTTTGGTTTACAAATTTCAATTCATGCAAAATATTTTCAACTGTATCTTTTCTTTGGAGAAGTACTTCATTGTAAACGAAAAATGTATAGATATGAGTTGAAATTTTTAATTCTGGTAGAACAATAAAAGGGTCTTCGTTCAATTCCTGTGCATCTCTCAAAGTTTGAAGTTCGGATTTAGCGTTACTCAAAAGATATTCCGTTGCTGTCTTATGTAGTAGTTTTATTCTATTCTCAACCTCAAAATCTGTCGGCAAACTTTCGAAAAATAAAAATTTTTCATTATCAGGAGTTGTTGGCAATCCGAAATTTTTTAGAATTTGGTCTTGAATTGCTAAGATTTGTTCAAACAACTGTCCATCTTCAGTGGGTCCTCCTTTTTTGTCTAAAACGATTTGAAGTTTCGCAAGTCCTGTCAATGTTGAGTTTAAAAAGTCGTGATTTGCCATGTGTAAATTTAAAAATTTGATGCTTGATGTCACTTTAATGCGAATATTACATTACAGATAACTATCGAATTTACACAACTTATTTAAATTTATTGTATAAAGCATGATAGCAACAAAATAAAAAAGCATCCATTATTTATAAAAGAACAACATCCTGCAAGTTTGTTTACATTATATGTAAATTAGCTTCTTAAAATCATCACTTGAGTTATTCCATTTCACAAATAACAGGTTTTATAAAAGCAAAACAATTGCAATTGTTCAGGGATTCGGATGTTGAACATTTGCTGATAGATAGCCGTAAACTATTATTTCCTTCAAGCACTTTATTTTTTGCGTTGGAAGGTCCAAGAAGAAATGGTATTTCTTTCATAAATGAACTTTATGATAAAGATGTACGAAATTTTGTTGTTGGTGAAAACTTTTCGAAAGAAGAGATCACTAAATATCCTGAAGCAAATTTTTTGCAGGTTGCCAATGCATTGTATGCATTTCAATCATTAGTAGCGTATCACCGGAGTCAGTTTCATGTTCCTGTTATAGGCATTACCGGTAGTAATGGTAAAACAATTGTAAAAGACTGGCTTTACCAGTTATTGCAGGATGATTTCAATATCGTAAGAAGCCCTAAAAGTTATAACTCGCAGATTGGTGTTCCATTAAGTGTATGGCAGATGAATGACCAAAATACACTTGCTATTTTTGAAGCAGGAATATCGCAGCCGGATGAAATGCAGCGGTTGGAAAAGATTATACAACCAACAATTGGCATTTTTACCAATATTGGCGAAGCACACAATGAAGGCTTTTTAAATATTCGACAAAAAATAAATGAAAAACTAAAATTATTTATAAATACAGAGTTATTAATTTATAATGCTGATAATCCGGATTTAAATACCGCTGTAAATACCTTCGCAACCACCGTTAGAAGCAGCAACACTCTTCAGCTTTTCTCCTGGAGTAAAAAAACAACAGCTACATTACAGGTAATAGAAATAAATAAACAGTTATCCCAAACCGTTATAAGTGCTGCTTATAAAAAAGAAAATTATTCTATTGCCATTCCTTTTGTAGATGATGCTTCTATTGATAATGCGATCACCTGTTGGGCCACATTATTGCATCTTGAGATCAAAAATGAATTGATCGCTGAAAAAGTGTTGCACCTGCGTTCTGTTGAAATGAGGCTTGAATTAAAAGAAGGGATCAATGATTGTTCTATCATCAATGATAGTTACAGTGCCGATATTAATTCACTCACCATTGCACTTGATTTTTTACAGCAACAGAAACAGCATCCAAAGCGGACATTGATATTAAGTGATATTCTTCAATCGGGTAAAAGCAGTGGGGAATTGTATCCTACAATTGCTTCTATTTTACAACAAAAGAAGATCGATCGTTTTATTGGCATCGGTCCGGATATCTCACGCCAAAAAGAAGTGTTTAAAAATATTCCTGAAACAAATTTTTTTTCTTCAACTGCGGCATTTAAAGAACAGTTTCATTCATTGCATTTTCATAATGAAACAATTTTATTAAAAGGTGCAAGAGCTTTTGAGTTTGAACAATTCAGTCATTTGCTGGAACAAAAGATCCATCAAACAGTTTTGGAAATTGACCTTTCTGCTATCACTCATAATTTAAAACAATATCAACAGCAACTCAATCCCGGTGTAAAACTGATGGCAATGGTAAAAGCATTTAGCTACGGCAGCGGAAGCTTTGAAATAGCCAACCAGCTTCAGTTTCATAAGGTAGATTATTTGGCTGTTGCATATGCAGATGAGGGAGTAGAGTTGCGTAAAGCAGGAATCACGTTACCCGTCATGGTTATGAATGCGGAAGAAACAACATTCGATATTTTATTGCAATACAACCTGGAACCTGAGTTATATTCTTTCAATATTTTAAATGCATTTCAAAATTATTTACAACGATCCGGTATCAATAATTATCCTGTTCATATCAAATTAGATACTGGTATGCATCGTCTTGGTTTTGAGCAACAGGATATTGATGAGCTGACTAAAATACTTCAATCATCTTCTATATTTAAAGTACAAACTGTGTTTAGTCACCTGGCTGCAAGCGATTCAGCAGAGCATGATGGGTTTACAGAGCAGCAGACAGTTTCTTTTTTAAAAAGTTGTAAAGAACTGCAGGATAAACTTAGTTATTCTTTTCTTCGGCATATTGCTAACACATCTGCAATTCACCGGCATAAAAATTTACAATTGGATATGGTACGATTAGGAATTGGGTTATATGGAGTAGATAGTATTCCTGCAATGCAGCAACAATTAAAAAATGTAACAACTTTAAAAACTACTATCTCACAAATAAAAAAAGTAAAAGCAGGTGAAAGTGTGGGCTATAGTCGCAAAGGGATTGCGTCAAAGGATTCTGTGATTGCAACTGTACGTATAGGTTACGCTGACGGGTATCCGAGAATTTTAAGTAATGGAATCGGTAAGATGTGGGTCAAAGGAAATCTTGTCCCAGTTATTGGCAATGTGTGTATGGATATGATAATGCTGGATGTAACGGATATTGATGTAACGGAAGGAGATGAAGTGATTGTATTTGGCAAAGAACTTCCCGTGGCCCAATTAGCAAATTTTGCGCAAACGATTGCGTACGAAATACTCACTGGTGTATCGCAACGTGTAAAGCGTGTCTACTACGAGGAATAAGAGAAATTCAACAGATATTATTCTTGAAAATCAAATGTGAAAATATCAAAAATTCTGAATTCCGAACTCCGAACTCAAGACTAAGAACTTATATTTGCGGCTTATTATGAAGGGAAGAAACGTAATACTTATTATTGTTCTGATTGTGCTTGCTGATCAGTTATTAAAATTTCACATCAAGACACATTATGTATTAAACGAATCCCACAATGTTTTGGGTAATTGGTTTCAATTAGTTTTTGTAGAAAATGAAGGAATGGCTTATGGTTGGAAATTTGGCGGAGATGGCGGTAAAATGTTGCTCACACTCTTTCGTTTGGGGGCAGTAATATTTGGTGTATGGTATATTCGTGATATCATCCGCAAAAAATCACATCCCGGATTTATAATTTGTGCTGCACTCATTTTTGCAGGAGCATTGGGAAACCTGATTGACAGTATGTTTTACGGGTTGATATTTGAAGAAACCACATATACACATCTGGCTGCTTTTATGCCAAAGCAAGGATATGCCGGCTTCATGCATGGTAGGGTAGTGGATATGTTGTATTTCCCGATTATCAGAGATACACATTTTCCTTCATGGTTTCCAATTTGGGGAGGAGATGAATTTATTTTTTTTCGACCTGTTTTTAACATTGCTGATGCATCTATTTCTACCGGAGTAATTGCACTTTTATTGTTTCAAAAAAAATTTTTCAGGCAGCATAATTCAGATGAAGCCAATCCTACGGAAGACTTAAATGTAATAAGAAATGAAGAGTCGCGGGTAGCATAAATAATTATCTTTACACAGTTTAATAAAATAAAACCTGTTTTATGAAGTTTTTCAAATTTCTTTTAGTGGTAACATTAGTAATAACAGTTGTTTTTTCCTGTACAAAAACTGATAGCGTAATTACTGCTTCCAGAGGTACTCTTAAAATTAATGATACTACAGGTAATTGCCTTCCTCTTACAATAAATGGAACATATACAGCAGGCGTACCTCTTAATAGCGATAATTA
>Ga0207035_1093_pt1 | contig 24016 bp, 23 predicted proteins | sample Alteio_BWMinCont_77_FD_153272 | JGI IMG/M metagenome (GOLD analysis project Ga0207035, IMG submission 153272) | Enriched cells from forest soil in Barre Woods Harvard Forest LTER site, Petersham, Massachusetts, United States -... | ecosystem: Environmental > Terrestrial > Soil > Temperate forest >... | reverse complement strand
GCCAATCCGTGAGCTAGATGCTAAAGAGGATAATAATTTTTATATAGATAAAAGCGACAGCATTGCTAATACATTAATTAATAACCTTGGTTTTTTACAATATGCCACAATGGCTATTGCGCTGATTACACTTATTGGTGCTGCTATTGGGCTTATGAATATTATGCTGGTAGCGGTAAATGAACGTACAAAAGAAATAGGATTAATAAAAGCAATTGGTGGAAAATCTGCTCAGGTAAAAGCCCAGTTTCTATGGGAATCCGTATTAATAAGTCTGATGGGGGCAGCATTAGGAATAGTTGCGGGTGTCTTTTCCGGCAATATAGTAGCCATTTTAGTAAAGACGAGTTTTATTGTTCCATGGTTGTGGGTCGTTACAGGGATAATTGTATGCTCACTTGTTGGGCTGTTGGCAGGGCTTTATCCAGCTTACAAGGCGTCAAAGCTTGACCCAATAGAAGCGTTGCGGTACGAATAACAACAAACGTTTGCAGAATGCTCTTTAAATCCTTCAGATCAAAATTTCACAAAAAAATTAATTAAGAGAATGGCGGGTATTCATTTTTTACTACCTTGTGTGTCCTAAAAAAATTATACTTAAAAATTGCTCATTAAATATTTTTTTCCTTAGCATTGTGTAATCAAAACACAATAAACCAAAAAATAATAAAATTTATTCATTAAAATTTGAATGTTATGGCAGAGACTAAACCAATTTCAACTTCAGTACAGGTAAGAAAAACTGGTAATTCTTATATTTCAACGCTGGTACCTTTACTGGCTATTATAGCCGGCTATATTATCTGGCGTTTTGTGCTCGGTGCGGATAGTCATTTTACTAATCCCGATACATCTGGTGGTTTTTGGCCAAATCATAAAGGGCCAATAGGTAATTTCTATAAAGCTTATGAAGGTGGTATCATTGTACCTATTTTGATTGGCTGTCTTTTGATTGTTATTACTTTTTCTATTGAAAGATTATTAACTATTATTAAAGCAGGTGGCATTAGCTCCAATGAAGATTTTATCCGTAAGGTGCAATATCATCTTGCTAATAAAAATATTGATGCGGCCCTGGCTGAAGCTGACAAACAAAAAGGTTCTGTTGGTAATGTAATGAAAGCAGGTCTTCGTAAATACAAGGAATTAGTTTCTGTTTCAGATCTTACTACTGAACAAAAAGTATTGTCTATTCAAAAAGAGGTAGAAGAAGCCACCGCGCTGGAACTACCCATGCTCGAAAAAAACCTTGTGTTCCTCTCTACCATTGCTTCTATTGCAACGTTGATGGGGTTGTTGGGAACAGTAACTGGTATGATCCGTGCATTCGGTAACCTTGGAGAATCTGCCGGTAGTGAAGCTGCAAAAGGTTTGTCACAGGGTATTTCTGAAGCGTTGTACAATACCGCTTTGGGTATCGGTACATCTGCTCTTGCTATTATTGTGTATAATGTATTTACTACAAAAATTGATGCTATTACTTATAGTATTGATGAATCGGGCTTTACTTTAACACAAAGTTTTGCATCGCTTTATAAATAGTGCTGTTTTATTTGTGGAAAGAATACAGTTTTGAATCTTAATAGAAAATATAAAATAAATTGAAATGGCAAGAGCGAGAATAAAAAGGAAAGGTACTTCCATTGATATGACGGCTATGTGTGATGTTGCATTCCTTTTACTGTCATTTTTTATATTGACTGCACAATTTAAACCAGCCGAAGCAGTTCCTATCTCAATACCAAGTTCAGTTGCTTCTAAAGCCGCTTCATTAAATACAGATGCTTTTGTTGTATCGGTCGATCATGATGGGAAAGCTTATATAGAACTTAGTGATCCGGGTATTAGAGCTAAGGTCTTGAATAAATTTGAACAATTGAAAGGGATACAATTGTCAGCTGATTTGACAAAAAAATTTAACAATACAAGTTTGATTCCGGTTCCGTATGCATCATTGCAACAGTATTTGGAACTAACTCCTGAAGAAGTTAAAAAAACTCCATTACCTGGTATTCCTTTAGATACTACTGGTGGCGAATTAAGAGATTGGGTAACGGCTGCATTACAGGCCTATGATAATAATACGAATGATATTCATTTTATTATTAAAGGAGATGATGAGGCAAAGTATCCCAATATCAGTAATGTTCTTACAGCCTTTAAAAAAAATGATGTATATAAATACCAGTTATTGACAACACCAGAAGGTGTACCTCCAGGAACAGAATTGTATAAGAAAAATATGCAAGGAATCAAACAGGAGGATTGACACCTCTGAAATAAAAATATTGATAACAAAAAAATTATAATGCTATGGCAGAATTAGATACCTCGTCGGGTGGCGGTCATAAGAAAGGCCCCGGCGTCAAAAAATCTAAAAAACTTTCTACCCGTGTTGATCTTACGCCAATGGTAGATCTTGGTTTTCTGCTTATTACTTTTTTTATCTTTACCACTACATTAAGCCAGCCAACTACAATGAAGTTGTTAATGCCAAAAGATGATGTGCAGGATAAGGATCTTACTAAGATTAAAGAAAGCGGTTCTTTAATAATTTTGATGGGTAAGGCAGACCAGGTCTATTACTATGAAGGATTGGATCCTACCAAACTTCAATCTTCAACTTATACTCAAATAAGAGATGAGATATTGAAGAAAAAACAAAACACACCGGTTGATGACCTTTTTATTACAATTAAACCGGATAAGGACGCTACATACAAAAATGTAGTGAATATATTAGATGAGATGACGATCAATGACATTAAGCGGTATGCAATAGATAACCCTAATGATGTTGAATACCATCTTGTTCAGTTAACAGAACAGGCTCACGGAATAAAGTAAGATTTTATGAAAAAGCATCGCTTTTTCATCTAATTAAAAAAAGTAAAATGGAAGCAAATAAAATATTAAATGCAGATGTATTAGATATACTCTTTGAAGGAAAGAATAAAGAATATGGTGCTTATGATCTGCGTAAAACATACAACAGACGACTTAAGACGGCCGGCTTTATTACAATAGGTGTTGGGTTATTGATCTTCCTTATTTCTTTTTTGGCCAATGCGTTTCATTCAAATAGCGATAAAGATTTTGAAGTTAAGGACCTTTCGCTTTCACAGATTAAAAAGGAAGATAAACCTTTGCCACCACCACCACCAAAGCCAAAACTTCCGCCACCACCAAAGATTGAAACTATTAAGTTCACACCACCTAAAGTGGTAAAAGATGAAGAAGTACCTAAGGATGAAAAACCGCCTGAAGTTGATAAAATTGACGCTAAGATCGATGTGAAATCAGACACAGGAGTAAAGGATAATGGTATTGTACAACCGGCAGTACAGGATCAGGGAACACAGGTAGTTGAGCAGGTCGATGATAATAAGATATTTGAAAAAGTAGAAAAAGAAGCTGAGTTTCCCGGAGGTGAAGCGCAATGGAGAAGGTATCTTGAAAAAAATCTGAATGCTAATGTACCCATTGACAACGGCGCACCCGAAGGCACATACACTGTAATTGTAAAGTTTATTGTAAGTAAAGATGGAAGCATCAGCGATGTACAGGCTGAAACAAATTTTGGTTATGGCATGGAAGACGAAGCAGTTAAGCAAATAAAAAGAGGCCCTAAATGGACACCCGCTTTACAAAACGGGCGTAATGTAAATGCGTATCGTCGTCAGCCGATCACGTTTGTTGTTCAGGAACAATAAAAATATTTTTGTTTTGATAGATATTTGAAGCCTCTTCATATGAAGAGGCTTTATTTATTCGATAACATATAATGGCTTTATATTGTCATTATGAACGAAGTGAAAGATCTTATTTATAATTTATTAGTCTGCTGTTTAAGGATCAGCTTTATCTTTGGCAAATGTTGAACAAATTTTCAGGTTGGGATGATACGATCATTGCATTGGCTACGCCTCCCGGCATAGGCGCCATTGGAGTAATACGTTTAAGTGGTAGTCGGTCTTTTGAGATCATTAATAGTTTATTCCCATCTAAAGATCTGCAAAAACAACCATCTCATACCTTGCATATTGGATTTATAAAAGAAGATAATAATGAGTTAGATGAAGTGGTAGTTTCTTTATTTAAAAATCCTAAAAGTTATACTGGTGAAGATGTAGTGGAAATTAGTTGTCATGGTTCTCCGTATGTGCAACAACAGGTATTACGGGCTTGTATCAATAAAGGGGGCCGTTTGGCAAAACCGGGAGAATTTACACAACGTGCTTTCCTGAATGGAAAACTTGATCTCACTCAGGCCGAAGCTGTTGCTGACTTGATTGCCAGCAATACATCCGCATCTCAAAAAACTGCATTGCATAATATACGGGGAGGTTTTTCAGAAGTATTAAAAAAACTACGGGAAGAATTGATACAGTTTTCTGCGCTAATAGAACTGGAACTTGATTTCAGCCAGGAAGATGTAGAGTTTGCAGACAAGATAAAATTTTACCAGTTGATTGAAGAGGCGCAAAAAATAACAATTAACTTATTGCAATCATTTCAGTTAGGTAATGTAATTAAGAATGGTATTAGTGTAGCAATTATTGGCCAGCCTAATGTTGGTAAGTCAACATTACTGAATGTATTATTAAATGAAGACAGGGCCATTGTAAGTGAGATAGCAGGAACTACCAGGGATACTATTGAAGAAGTAATCAATATTAATGAAATTTTATTCAGGCTGATAGATACCGCGGGAATACGGGAACATACTGCCGATGTAATTGAAGGCATAGGAGTAGAGCGAAGCCTGGAAAAAATGCGCTCTGCAGATATTATATTGTACCTGTTTGACGTGAACGCATACACGAAGAATGATTTGCTGAAAATGGAAGATGATCTTAAACAACAACAGATAAGATATTTATTGGTAGGAAATAAAACAGATGTTTTAAATAAAGAAAAGCTGTCAGAAAAATTTGGAGGTATTGATTGTATGTTTATTGCTGCAAGACAAAAAGAAGGTATCAATGAATTAAAAGAAAAGTTATTTCACTCAATGGTTAACCAGCAGGCTTTATCCGAAAATACTATCATTACCAACAGCCGGCATTATGCTGCCTTGCTGGAGGTGGAGCGCTCATTGGCAGATATAAAAGCAGGACTGGATAATAAATTATCCGGTGACCTGCTAACTCCTGACATACATCGTTGCCTGCATTATATATCTGAGATAACGGGCGACATTAGCAACGAAACGATCCTTGATTATGTGTTTAGCAAATTCTGTATCGGAAAGTAGCCTAATTACTAATAGCGCACATTCTGTGCAGGTTACATTCATGCTCACCGTATTAATGTTGCCAATAGCTGCCTTTCTTTGCCTTTAATAGCCATTTATTAGTTACTATTTCGGTTACTAATAATTTTTGGTAACAAAAGCAGAATTTACACAGTTCGCAATGATACAGTATGATACAGAACGATACATAATGATACAATAGTTAACTGTGCCACTCAACAACTTTGTCTTGGGATACGGGGATCATTAAGGAAATTCAATAGTGTCCCTTCCATATTAATTTACTGTTAGCACAATGTTTGATATAGTTTTATGTATTACATTTAAATGGCAAAAAATATTCATTAACTAATAAATCATAAATAAAATGAATCCTGTAGTTCACTTTGAAATGCCGGCTGAAGATACAAGCCGCATGAGTAAATTCTATGAAACCGCTTTCGGTTGGCAGACAAAACAGATGGGACCGGAAATGGGAAACTATGTATTAGTTACTACCTCAGAAGCTGATGCAAATGATCCTTCCGGTCGTCCAAAAATGCCTGGTACCATCAATGGCGGGTTTTATATGAAATCAGATGATCCCTTAAGTCAATACCCATCGGTTGTCATTGCAGTAGAGGATATCAATGCTGCAATGAAAAAGGTTAAGGAAGCAGGTGGTCAGGTTATTGGAGGAATGAAAAAAGATGGAACGGCAGATGAGATCCCGGGTGTTGGACTATTTGCTTCGATTATTGATACGGAAGGTAATCGAATAAGTATGTTACAGCCAAAATCAATGTAAGTTTTTCTGCAATTTAAAAAAGGAAAGGGTTGCGTTAAACAACCCTTTAAAACACCTGTTGATTTTTCAGTTGGAAATTCATCTTTATATAGAAGTAGTAACGTTATAATCAACGATTGGTTTCCTAATGATTTGCTAAAATGGGCTTATTAACTTCTTTAACATTTCTTTTCAGTCACCTACCAAGGAATTATTGTTAGTGTTGGAATAAAACTTGATATACAATAATTTAGTTTTTCATAGGATATTGGATTTAAACGAGGCCAAGTTTCTACTTGGCTTCTCTTATATTATACTAAAAATCAAAAATGTATTGATCATGATGCAATGGCCTTACTCTAAAATCGTAGTTCTACTATATATTTTTTAGTATTGATACGACTCATTCTTATTCTTTATTACGATAACAGAAAGTACTTTCTGAACTCAAAAATGTAGTAGTAATCCTCTTGTACAGATATTTAAATTGTCGCATCTTTGTATTGAAGTTGATTGGTAGGAATTTATTATCAATCATATCCAAATATCCTGATAAAGCCAAGTAATTAAAATCCATTATTGCTGAAAAGCTAAATTTAGTCCAGTATCAGTCAACTTCTTTTTTTGAATCCGATATCATAAGGAAGAACAAACGAAACCGATATCCTTAACAGAAACCAACAAATTCTACGAAAGCCAGAATACTGAACCAGAAATAATGAATAATTTTTCTGGAGAAGACCCAAAAGAATAAAGAAATTACTTCCACTGTAAGCTGTGGAAGTTTTTTATTTTATAACACCCGACTCTGTTAAGAGAACTATAATACTATCTTCTTCAGACATATTTGTTGAACTTTATTCTATAAAAATTGTAGAGTTGGACAGGAGATCAGTAGTAGTAAAGAATTTGGAAACCATTTAATATTTATTATTTATGAGTCTAACATATCAGGTAAGAAAATTAGACCTTACCTATCCAATGTGGTTTACTATTTTCAGGGTGATGTTGGGAGTGTGCCTTGTTGTACAAGGAATTTATTTTCTTAATAATGCGCAAACTTTAGAGCAGGCAATTGAAAGTAGTAGTTTGCATACGCTCGATCTTAGTGCCGGGCTGGCAATGCTTATTACCTGGGCACATATCTTAGGAGGTACGCTCATTGTTATTGGGCTATTCACCAGGGTGGCAGTTTGGGTGCAGCTACCCATTATAGCAGGTGCTATTATTTTTATCAATAAACATGCTATGGCATTAACGCATTCCGACCTGTTGTTCACGTTATTTATTTTAATATTATTAATATTATTTGCAGTAGATGGGGGAGGGCAAACTTCAATGGATCACTACCTTAAGAAATATTTATTATAACTCACCCTCGTCAGCAAACGAATAATAACCATCTTCTGTAATTATAATATGTTCTATAAGTTTTACATCGATTAACTCTAGAGAAGCTTTTATTCTTTCTGTAATAATCTTATCTGCAGTACTTGGTTTTGTTCCTCCACTTGGATGATTATGAGCGATAATTACTGTTGATGCCATAGTATGTAAAGCGAGGCTTGCTATAAATTTTACGTCTATAAGGCATTGATGTGATGTTCCTAAACAGATCAGTCTATAACCAATAAGCCTATTTCTTCTGTTTAAAAAGAAAGCCATTACTTGTTCCTGAATATTGATTAGTTCTTTATCCCAAACACTAATAATCATTTTGTATGCCTCAGTATGAGTTGAAATAGAAACCTCATTTAATGCACCTGCTTTATATTTAACAACTATTCTCGCAGAAGTCCAATCACCTTTTAATTGTTTAAGAACATGTTTTTTGTTTGTCATTATGTGTGAATTATGACAGAAATCTCAGACCATAATAATTCACTAACAACGTTGCTTACACTATAATTTCAGCGGAATTTTATGTAGTAATAAAATCAAAAAACCCAAACACAAACTTTATGAGTAGTAACATGCTAATACCTGCAAAATGTGAGCATTGTAAAAAAGAATTTACAGCAAAAACAACTAAAACCCGTTTCTGCACTTTGGATTGTGCAAGAGATGCTTATAAAGATAAACAACGAAAAGAAAAGATTGCTAAGGCAATTGAAAAAGTAAACACAAAATCTGAAACCAGACTTGTAATCACTCACTCAGAATTAAAAGAGAAAGAGTTACTAACTATAAATGAAACAAGTCAACTACTCAACATTACTCCCGTCACTTTAAGAAGATGGATCAAAGCAGAAAGAATTATTACTTCCCGCCTCGGCAAAAAGCATTTAATCAAACGTTCCACATAAATGAATTGATGTAGTGAAGGTGGCAGCTTAAAATTCCTTATACAGCTATTTTATACAGGTGTCTTTCCTATCCTAATTTTATAAAGAATTTTGTTGCATGTACTGTTTGTCTATTGAATTGATTTTAATTATTGATATTATCAGTAAAATTGTAAGTATTGCAAAGAGGACTATTGATGATCCGATAGTTCCAAAATTTAATCCACCTTTTTCAGTTGGCTTAGTAAGTAAATCACCAAAAGTTGCACCGAAAGGTCGAGTTAATATGAATGCTAGCCAGAATAAAACTACATGAGATATCTTAGTAAAATAGTAAGCTAAGATAATAAATAGTAATAAGCTTCCAATTAGAAAAGCACCTCCTAGAAACCCAAGTCCTGAACTATCTGATAAAAAATCACCTAAAGCTGTTCCTAATGTATTAGAGAATAAGATAGCTATCCAATAAAATACTTCGCCTCGAAAAGATTTTATATTCGTTACGGACAATGATTTTTCAGATAACCTCCAGATTGTAAGAGTTACCACCAAGAGTGTAACCAAGATTAAAGAACCAGTTGCATACCCCAGGTTTAAAGTCCGATCCATAAAATCTGACATAGTTGTTCCAGCAGTACTTGTAGCAAGAATTACTAACCAATATATAACTGGATGATATTTTTTCGAGAATAGCTGTATCGACAAAGTGACAAGAAAGAAGCTTAAAAGAATAACTGAACTTAAAGCATACCCTGCATGTAGTGTCATTGATAATAAATCACCGGCTGTTTCACCTAATATGGTAGCGCATATTTTCATTATCCAGAATGCAATAGTGATTTGTGGTAGTTTATTTATTTCTTTCATTTTTTTCAAGTTGTGAATTTAGTGAAGCAATATAATTAAAATGTTAAGTAATAGCTTTCAAATCGAGTTCTCCGCAATAACTGCGTTTGTTTTTAACATTTCTATAAAAAAATGACTTACCTGTTAGCTAATATGAAGAAAAAAAAGAAATGGTTATATAAGGACTAATATAACCTAATATAGCTTCTTGATTTAGTATAATAGTACTAATAGAGTATTCTATAAAGAGCTTATAGAATATTATAAATAATTTTAGAAGAAGCTACGGCGTGAGGCTACAATTTTGTGGCCTCTTGTTTACTGATTTGCATATCTCATTGATGAAAGCTTTGTAAAATGATTTTAAGCTTACATCTATTTGATAATATCATTTGATCGATACATTGCATCAAAAATAGTAATAACAGTTGGGTGGAACAGAAGAATTAGAATTACAGCTATTGAATTAATTACATAGTATTGAAATTATTCTAATTTTAATTTCAATTTTAAAAGTTGCAATTCTTTATTTATCTCTTCTTTCCTGTTAAAGTGGATACCGGTAGCTTCTTCAAAATGATTTGTTTTTCCGCTAAGGCGGCTCACTTCTACTTTAAGTGCGGCAATCTCTTCCAAAAGAGCTAATATTAATTCATTATTCATTTTGTCTTTTTTAACTTGATAAGTATACTTGCTTGCGACAAAAATCATGCAAAGGATTCTGTGAATAAAGAACTTTGTAAAGTAATTTAAGTATCAGCCTATTTAATAAAATCTTTAACTGGATACATTGTATCAAAAAATATTGATAGCGTTTTGATGGAACAAAAGAATTAGAATAAACGCTATTGCAATTAAAGTAAACTATTTTTAATTAGAAGAACCTGATACCAAATGTTCATCAAGGAGCATTGAGGATGCTTGCCCCAAAATTTTCAGGAAGTTTAAAGAATGAATATTCAATTTGATGATAATGAATTCACATCGATAGAATTAATGAAGTACTTGAAAGCTGCATACGGTGTGCAAATCAATGGTGTGTCGTTTAGCACCTACAATTTAAATAATTGGATAAGGATGGGTAAGCTGCCAGAAGCCTACGGAGGCCACAAAATTGAAAAAGTAGCTTATGTTAAATCCTTTGCTAGCAAAAGAGTTTTAACACTTGATAGACTTACAAGAGATATTTTGAATGACATTTATTTGCTTGAAAATAAAATACCAACTAAACGAACTGCTAAAACAAAACTTCCACGTAAACATAGAACAGGACTATATTTTCAGATATTAGAAAAGGCAGGCAAGCAGTACACAATAAGAACAAAAGAGCAGTCAACAATTCCTGAAGACTGGAAACTTGCAGGCATCAAGAGCAATCAACTAGCAAGGATCGGGAAGCGAAAACTTAAAACTGGATCTTAAATAATTTGTGATAGTTAATACTTAATCTGACAATTGTGGTATTCTATTAGCAGCATCAATCTTTTTCTTGTCAATAACTTTTGCATAAATTTCAGTTGTCTTTAAATGCCGATGACCGAGCAATTTACTTACAGTATATATCAGTATTCATTGATAAATGCAAAGTAGCAAATGAATGCCTTGCACAATGGAAAGTAATTTTCTTATTTATGCCTGCTGCAGTCACCCATTTTTTTAATTGATCATTCATCCATGTATTATACATTAGACCTTCAAAAATTTCTTTTTCATTTTCTTTTCTTACACCTAATATCTTTATTGCTTGATCTGATACTGGCATCGTTTCAATATTCTTTGTCTTCTGTTGTGTAAATTGTATACTCCAACCATCATTCTCTGAATAATTTATCTTATCCCAAGTCAATTTTTTTACGTCACTCCACCTAAAACCAGTTAATGCAGAAAATAAGAATGATTGTTTTAACTTCTCAATGTTGCAAGGCGTTGCAGCCATCTTCTGCAATTCTTCTAAAGTAAGATATTGCCTACGTGTTTCTTCCCCTTTAATTCCTTTTACTCTATTGCAGGGATTATCTTTAATCATTTTCTTTTGATATGCTTCACATATAGCAGATCTCACTTTATTAAAATACGATGATGTAGAATTGGCACTAATTTTTCCTTCACCTCTTCTACTTACGTTTTGCCCAAGATATTCTTTAAATCCTTCGAGAAAGTCTTCGTCTATGCGTTCCAATGTGGAAAATAAATCCCCAAGCAAGCTGTCCATTAAAGTGATAGCTCTGTTTAATACATCTGATAATATAGCCAATATAAATTCAATTATTACCAACTTCCATATTTGATTCGAAGAAGAACTCACTTTGCCATGGCTAATCTGAACTATTTGATCAATAATAAGTTTACCTATATAGGATAGCAACGGGCGTTGAAGATTTTATAATACGCAACCCAATATTTGCAATTGTGAGTGATGAGCTTGTCTGCCATACTAATTTAAAAAATTTAGGAAGGTTGCGTAAAGCAGTTAATCGTTGCCTAAAAGTCAAAGGTTTTATTCCTGATTTATTTTCTTGGTTCTCACCGAAAAGCTTTCTCCAAAAGTTCATTTATAATATTACTGAAGTCATTTAAAGTAACCCTAAATTAGTTACAATTCCGTTACTAATTTCGCTAGAACTCACTAGAATTGTGGGCTAAGTCACTTTCTGTATCGTCACCAAGTGATATGATACTTTTAAGCTATCTACATACACTGAGGGACAAAGCCAAGAAAATAGTAATAGTAAAGAAGGATTAAAGGAAGTTGAATTAAGTGAAAATGAGTTTGATTCTTTTTTAAATGAAATAACCATAACCTTCCCAGTTATAAAAGAGGGGACTTTATTTATGCACTCACAATATTTGCAAGTGTATAATAAGTTGACTTATTATCAGATCACCTTTAATTGATAATTTTCAAAAACAGCAACGCCCATAAGTTTGAATTTATTTTTATCAATCTTTAAAATGAAGTCATTGCTTTATTAATAAAGTCCTAAATTTATTGATCGTACTTTTAAATTGGCCTTAATGAATATTTTAGAATTACATAACTTAAAAAAATATTTTACCACACAAAAAGCTGTTGATGATATCAGTTTCAATATTGAGCGTGGAAATATTTTCGGTTTGCTTGGGCCAAATGGCGCAGGAAAAACTACTTTGCTGCGTATGATAACAGGAATTCTTTACCAGGATAGTGGCGAACTTATTTTTAATGGAAAGAAATATGATCCGGTGAGCGATACGATCAGGATAGGTTATATGCCTGAAGAAAGGGGCTTGTATAAAAAAATGAAGATTGGGGAACAAGCTTTATACTTAGCTCAATTAAAAGGCATGAATAAAGAGGATGCTATAAAAAAAATAAAAGACTGGTTTATTAAACTGGAAATGCAGAGTTGGTGGAATAAAAAAGTAGAGGACTTGAGTAAAGGTATGAGTCAGAAATTACAGTTTGTAATAACAGTGTTGCATGAACCTGAATTAATTATTCTAGATGAACCCTTTAGTGGCTTAGATCCTGTTAATGCCAATTTGATTAAGGATGAGATCTTTGATCTTTCCCAAAAAGGAAGTACTATTATTTTCAGCACCCACAGAATGGAACAAGTAGAGGAGATCTGCGATCATATTGTATTAATAAATAAGGGTAAAAAAATCCTTGATGGAACTGTTGCACAAATAAAAAATGAGTTTAAAGAAAATATATACCAGTTAGGTGTTGCGATGTTGCCGGAAGATCTGGCGACAAATATTTTCGAAGTAGTAAAATATCTACCAGGTCAATTATTAATAAAATTACGTGAGGGTGTACATACCAATGATGTATTAGAGTATTTTATTAAACACAATATCATGGTTAATTTTTTTAAAGAGGTTTTGCCATCACTTAATGATATTTTTATCAAAAAGGTAGAGGGTACCTCGATAGTAAGGCAATTTGAGAAGGTATATTAACTAATTTATCAATTGTATTACTTTAATTTGATTGTATAATGGACAAAATTTTATTGATAATTAAAAGGGAATATTTAACCCGGGTTCGCAACAAGACCTTTTTGTTAACTACTTTCTTATTACCAATAGTAATATTGCTATTTATTTTTGGTACTGCTTTTCTAGCAGCGTCTACTCCTGAAAAGTTAAAGAAAATAGCAGTTATTAATGATCCGGGAATGTTTAAAAGCAATTTAAAAAACGATGCTGGACATTTGAATTTTGATTTTACAACGACTTTAGACAGTGTCGGTTTTAAAAATAGCGGTTATGACGCTCTTCTTGATCTGAACAATGATTCAATTTCAAAAAACTTTACAATTCTTTCAAAAGAAGAACTAGATATAAAGACAAAGGAGATGATAGAAGCCAGGTTGGACATGGCTTTTGAAAACAATCTATTAGAGAAAAAAGGGATTCATAAAGAGATCCTTGATAGCATTATTAACCAATCAACCGGGTCATTTACTATTAACAATCGTCGTGTTTCAGATAGAGGAAGCTCAGAGCAGGTGAATGCTTCGCTAAATTATGGCATTGGTTTTAGTAGTGGGTTCTTAATATATATTACTATGATAATTTTTGGTGCTATGGTAATGAGGGGTGTCATGGAAGAAAAAACAAACCGGATCGCAGAAGTAATAATAAGTAGTGTAAAACCATTTCAATTAATGATGGGAAAGATAATTGGAATCGCTTCTGTGGGCCTTACACAATTTCTTCTTTGGATCATACTTATTGTAATTTTATTACCAGTTTTATCTAGCTTTCTTCCACATGCACTCATGCAAAATGCAATTGAGGCCAGTCAAAATATACATTCTGGACCAGGGAACAGCGCGTTAATGAAAGCACTTGAACTCAAACAAATGGCAGATAGTGTAAATTGGTTACGAATTATATGCTATTTTTTATTTTATTTTTTAGGGGGCTATTTCTTTTATGCCTCGCTTTTTGCGGCAGTCGGTAGTGTTTCTAATGAAGATTCACAAGGCGCACAATCTTTAATGCTTCCAATTATGATGCCTATCATTTTTTCTTTCATTATCCTATCTTCAAATTTAACTACTCCTAATAGCAAAATAATGGTATGGGCTAGCATCATACCTTTTACGTCTCCTGTGGTAATGATGGGACGGATAGCAAGTGGAACTCCGTGGGAGCAGTTAGTTGCATCAATGTTTTTCTTGATTGCTGGGTTTGTATTTACAACATGGATAGCGGGAAAGATCTATAGGATAGGCATATTGATGTATGGTAAAAGATTTTCCTGGAAAGAAATGCTTAAATGGGCTTTTCATAAATCATGATTATTACTGCAATCTTATAAAATTTGAATTACAAAGGCAATCGTGAAGCAGAGAGAAAAAATTACTATTCCGTTACTAATTTCGCTGAAACTCACTAGAATCAGTGTTAGTTACAAAGTGGCGCAGGAATGAGTTTTGCACTAAGGAGTAACACGGCGCAATATCTCCGGAACAATACTTTACTATAGAGGAAGATTTAACAACTTCTACATTTTTGTATATATTTGAAACAATAAAGATATTCAATTGAAAAATTTATTGAAGCGGTTTACAATATTGCATTTATTTGTAGTAGGTTTATTTGTACAAAATAGTTCTGCCCAGGTCGTTGCTAATTTTACAGCAGATGATACCGTAGGCTATGCTCCTCTTACTGTAAACTTTACAAACGAATCTACAGGTTACGTAACTCTCTATATATGGAGTTTTGGCGATGGTGGCTCATCAGTAGATGCAAATCCATCTTATACTTATACTACATCGGGAGTATATAGTGTTGAGCTAACTGCAACAAATGAACTTTTTGGCGATGGTATAACCAAGACCAATTACATCACTGTTAACCCCAATCCATTACCGCCGATCATTACTTCTTTTTCACCAACATCTGACAGCGCGGGAGAAACGGTAACAATAAACGGCCAACACCTTACCAATACAACTGCTGTATATTTTGGTACTACCAGGGCTGCTTCTTTTACTTTTGTTTCGGATAATATTATTACTGCTGTGGTGGGTGATGGTTCTTCAGGAGCTGTTTATTTAACAAAACCAGGCATAGTAGATTCGCTGCCGGGGTTTACTTATATACCTCCCAAATTTACACTGGTTGGCCCTGCTATTACATCATTCTCACCGGCATCAGGCCCCAAAGGGACAGTTGTAAATATTATAGGTAATAATTTTAGCGATACTGCTGTAAACAATATAGTTTACTTTGGCGCTGTAAGAGCAGCAATAATTAAAGCCAGTACCGATACACTTACAGTAATTGTTCCCGGTGGCACTACTTTTGAACCAATTACAGTAACAACAAAAAACCTTACAGCTTATTCGGAAAAACCCTTTTATGTAACATTTGCCGGAGGCGATACCACCCTTACCAGCTATTCCTTTGCCAGCCACATAGATTACCCCTGCGGTGCTTTACCCTTATCTGTTGAGGCAAAAGATCTTGATAATGATAGTATCCCCGATCTTGTAACAGCAAACGAATATGGGAACGCTGTTTCCTTATATAAAAACAGCAGTGTTTTTCAAAAAATTTTCATTGCTCCTAAAGCAGATATAGGTGATAGCTCATACCCGTACCAGGCAATAAGCAGCGACCTGAACGGAGATGGCTGGCCGGATATACTGATTGATAATGCTTCTCCCGGAACTATGACCTTCCTGACCAATAACGGTATCAATAATACCTTTTCATTTTCTAAATCAAATTTTACAATTAACGGCGTACTGCAAACCGGTGGTGTAATTAGCGCCGGGGATATGGATGGTGATGGAAAGCCTGACCTGATAGTGCCAACAGGGAATGATTCTATACAGGCTTTTAGAAATACCAGCACCGGCCCTGTTATTTCTTTTGCGGGTGCTACAAATTTTGCATTGGCCAATACGGGGACGGATAATGGATATACCTCTGTAATATGCGATCTTGATGGAGATGGGAAACCTGATTATGCCACTATTGCCGGGGGTAGTTCGCTCGATGTATATAAAAACATAAGTTATCCCGGAAAAATATTATTAGCATTGAACCAGGCTGTTAACTTTCAGGATGCTTATAATATTAATATGTATTTGCCTAACTCACTTTTAGCAGCAGATCTTAACGGGGATGGCAAACCTGACCTCATCTTTGCAAGTAGTTATAATAATACATCATTTTCAATATGGCTGAACACAAGCGCTGGCGGTATTATTTCTTTTGCGGCACCAATAAGTTTTAATATTACCGGAAATGTTGTTGCCATTACGGTAAATGATTTTAATGGAGATGGTAAGCCTGATATTGCTGCTGCACTACAAGCAGGTTCGGTAGCAGTGTTTTTAAATAGTTCCGCGAATGGTAACTTATCATTTAAAACACAGGTTAATTATCCGGTTGCTGTCAATCCTGAAGCAATTACTTCAGTTGATATTGATAGAGACGGTAAACCTGATATTGTTGTTGCCAACGAAACAACTAATAGTATCTCAATATTGCGAAACCAGATGAACGAACCAATAAAAGATCAGCTTTGTCCGCCTGTTGGAGGTACAACATTAGTTTCTACCTTAAGCGGCACAGCTTATCAATGGCAACAAAGTACAGATAGCATTCATTTCAACAATATCAGTAATAATGCAAACTTTAACGGAGCCAATTCAGATACGCTTCAGCTGAGTAATATCCCTTCTTCATGGTATGGATATCAATATCGTTGTATTGTTGATGGCAATAACAGTAACGTGTATACGCTTCAGTTTACTGATGCATGGACAGGTGCAGTAAATTCAAGTTGGAGCAATGCGTCTAACTGGAGTTGTGGAGCAGTGCCTGATAGTAATACAGATGTGATCATTAACAGCGGTACCGTAGTATTAAGTTCAAATGTATCCATTAGAAGTTTAACTGTTGATCCAAGTGCTTCTTTCACTATTTTGACACCTTATAATCTAACAGTGACCCATTAATTTATGGTTACAATTCCGTTACTAATTTCGCTGTAACTCACTAGAATCAGCTTTAGTCACTTTCTGTATCGTCACCAGGTGATATGATACTTTTAAATCACTCATTCACATTGAATTGAAAATTAACGACGAGATTATCGGAGAGGAAACATCGGAAACTATTAAAGTCGTTATGTTCTGGGTTTGAAAGTGAAATTATAAAATAACTTCGGGATTTATTTATACGTACATATATATTTGTACATGAGTTTTCCATGCAAAAGAAAATATCTTTTTAATTAGTTAGCTTATTTCAACAATTTTTTTAACAATTATTCGTTTTAAGGTTAGCATGTTGTATGTTAAAACAATTTTGTTTTAGAAGTGTAAACTCCATCAACTATGAAAACAATTCTCCCCTTATTTTTATTAACTGCATTACTATTTTTTTATACCTTACCAGGTTACAATAACCTATATGGGAAAGGCATTGACTACGGTAAAGTAAACGGCCAGATACATGCAGGTTGGAATAATACAACTGCTGCCTATGTAAAATATAAAAGCAATACCATTGCAAATACTGCAGGAACACTTCATGCATCCTTATATTTATTGAACCCGGATTCTAGTATCAAGTTCGCTGATGGCGTAGCGGTGCAATATGACAGCGCTTATAGCGATTCAATAAATTATATGGATGCGCTTAAATTCACTAATATAAATGAAAATCTTGCTTTATTATTAGATGGATATTCGCTTTCCATAGAAAGAAGGTCAACCATTTATATTCGTGATACACTGTTCTTTAATCTTACAAAAACAACGATACGTAGTTACCAATTTCAATTTACTACTATCTCACTTACTCAACCCGGTTTATTTGGCTTTCTGAAAGATAGTTATACCGGCGATTCTACACTTGTTGACCTAGATGGCTTTACTTCTTATAATTTTAGTGTAAACAATGATGCTGCTTCGAAGAACCCTAAACGTTTTATGCTAGTATTTGAAACCATTCCCGGAGGCGGAATAGTACCTCTAACATATAGGAATATAAAAGCATGGCAACAAAATGGTAATATTGATTTAGAGTGGAGTGTAGAAAATGAAATGAATATTAAAAGTTACACAATAGAAAGATCGTCCGACGGGCATACTTTTAATTCAATAACTTCTTTAAAAAGCGATGGCAATAATTCTTCCAATGTTTATAATTGGGTAGATGCTAATACAATAACAGGTCAAAGCTTTTATCGTGTACGCTGTACCGGCACTAACGGTTTTATTCAATATAGTCAGGTTGTAAAAGTAGATATTGGAGCAAGGGATGCCAACATTTCTGTGTATCCAAACCCTATAAAGAATGGCATTGTCGGTTTACAATTGACCAATATGCCTAAAGGAACATATCAATTGCAAATTCTGAATGATTTTGGTCAATCAATTGTAACAAAACTGATTAACCATAATGGAGGTAATGCTTTTCAAACTGTATTATTTAATAGTAGTATACCTAAAGGATTATATGAACTGGAGATCATCCAACCTGACAAAAGCAAGGTTGTTAATAAAGTACAATTTCAATAAGAAAATTGTGACTTTTTTAATGGGTTATGAATTTTGCTTAATACGTATCTAAATTGTACGTTAATATTATAAATAATAATTCTCGACAAGCGCAATTTCAACCTTTCTTGTACTATGTAACCCGTCAGTGGTCATAATCTAACTGTTTAGCATTAATATTTTAGTTACCAATCTCGTTGCTAATTTCGCTGAAACTCACTAGAATAAGCCTTAGTAAATTTTGCATTGTCACACGATGATTTTATACTTCTAAATCCTACAAGAATCAGACGCCTGTGTACTTCCAAATGTTGCACTATTTAATTGCACACGTAACATTAAAATCAAGATTTAATCAAGAAATTTCCTTACTTAATGTAAAAGATTTATCAGCTACAAAGATTTTTATTTTTTTTGAGATGTAATTCCTTTATTAATAATTTAAATGATAAAATTATGGAAAACGAAAAGCACATTCAAAAAGATGAAAATAATGATGGCATAGACAGAGCCGGATTTTTAAAATGTATGGCGTGGGCGGGAACCGGAGTGTTGTGGATGATGTCCGGTGGAGTTTTGAAATCCTTCGGAATGAGCCAAATGATTGACAAAACTACTGGCAGCCTTAAAAAAGAGTTGATAATCCCTAAATCAGATTTTAGCTTTGTTCAAATCAGCGATAGCCATATTGGATTCAACAAAGCTGCAAATACGGATGTTTTAGGAACTTTGCAGTCGGCCATCGCAAAGATCAATGCAATGCCTGTAGCACCATCTCTTGTTTTACATACCGGTGATCTTACCCAACTTGCCCAACCTGATGAATTTGATATACTGCAGCAAGCTTTGACTGGTATAAAGACCGAAAAAATATTTTATGTACCGGGTGAACATGATGTAACGGATAATGGAAAATTATACCTGAAACGTTATGGAAAAGGAACTAACGGTGATGGGTGGTACAGTTTTGATTCACATGGTGTACATTTTATTGGATTAGTGAATGTAATGACACAGGGAGATGGCAGCTTTGGTGTACTTGGTACTGAACAACTCGAATGGCTGGAGAAAGATGTGAAAAGACTTTCGGGCAGCACACCAATAGTGGTCTTTGCACATGTCCCTTTGTGGGCTATTTATCCTCAATGGGGTTGGGGAACAAAAGACAGCGAACAAGCGCTCTCTTATCTGAAACGTTTTGGATCAGTGTCTGTTCTAAATGGTCATATTCACCAAACAATACAAAAAGTGGAAGGCAATATTACTTTTCATACGGCTATGTCAACGGCATTTCCGCAACCGGCTCCGGGTAGCGCTCCATCACCCGGGCCAATGAAAGTTCCCGCAGAAAAACTTAAAAGTGTATTGGGATTAACAAGCGTTAATTATATAGAACACAATCATACATTAGCCATCACTGATATACCATTAATAGAAGCAACATCGGTTCAACCGAAATAACCTTTCATTTCATAACCGATCAAAGAGACTTATTATCTTATAATGATAAAAGAATATTGCATTACAGATATGAAAAAAATTGTGTTATTATTATTGATCGTATTTACAGGAAATTTGGCAGTAGCCCAATATAAGCCTGTTGATAAAGGGTCTTCAGTACAATTTACAATAAAAAATTTTGGCATTAACACAGGCGGTTCGTTTAGTGGGTTACAAGGGAATATAAAGTTTGACATCAATCATCTGGCTGATGCCAATTTTAACGTAAGTATTGATGCCAATAGTATAAATACAGGCACTGAAATGCGGGATGATCATTTGCGGCAGGATACTTATTTCGATGTTAAAAATTATCCGCGTATATCATTTGTTTCTACTAAGGTAACACCATCAACTCAGGCAGGTGTTTTATTTATTTTTGGAAAACTTACGATCAAGAATCAAACAAAAGAAATTTCATTTCCATTTACAGCTACACCTAACGGTAATGGGTATCTTTTTAAAGGATCATTCAATATAAACCGAAAAGATTTTGATGTGGGAGGAACAAGTGTCATTTCAAATAGCCTGGAAGTACAGTTGAGTGTATTGTCAACGAAATAAAACTTTATTTACAAGAGTTTAAACTTACTATTTTCAGTTATGAAGACCAACAGAAAATTTATAGTAGCAGTAGTCTTGATTGTTGCGGGAATCATTAGCGTTGCTGCAATTAACCCTTCGCCACGGGGAAATAATTTCACAAATCTGCAGGTATTACCAAAAGATATCAGCCCTGCAGCTTTACAACATATTATGGTGGATGAATTTCAGGATGGATTAGGAGTTGGATGTAATTTCTGCCACGCACAGGAAAAAGGTTCACTTCACCTTGATTATGCAAGTGATGAAAAACCGGAAAAAGAGATTGCCCGTGCTATGATGCGTATGACTATGGATATCAATAAAAAATATTTTGAAGTTGAACATCCGTTAATAGGCGATAGTGTAATGTCTGTGTCCTGCTTTACATGTCATCATGGAGTAGCCCATCCTGACCCTAACGAGTAAATGATAATGAGAAAGCAATAAGTCTTTCAAAAAAGAAGAAGTATGAAAAGGCGATCTTAGAATTATAATAAGAAGTTAAATAGTTTTAATAGTTAGTATTCTCCGTCTTGTCGATATAATAATAGAAGTTACAAATAGTACAATTCAAATTTTCTCGTAAGCAGTTAGTTCGGTAAACGGCCTCGGTTTCTACCGGGGCTTCTCTTTTGACTTTTCGAATTCTGCTTTTACAGCTCAGAATCTACTAAAGTTGAAATGAAACTAGGTTTGTTTGAGTATTATCCTACATTCGATAACGAGTACGTGCTTATGTTATCTTTAGAATGTTGCTGTAGCCTCTTAGCTGAATCATGTTTTGTTACTTTGAATACCTATTGAATGCAGCATGAGACCTGTGACCGGTGATCTCCGTCAATTCCATTACCAGGTTGAGTTAAGTTATTAAACCAGTTACAATTCCGTTACTAATTTCGCAGTAACTCACTAGAATCAGCTTTAGTCACTTTCTGTATCGGAAAGTAGCCTAATCACTAATAGCGCACTTTCCGTGCAGGTTACATTCTCACAGTATTAATGTTGCCGATAGTTGCCTTTCTTTGCCTTTAGTAGCCGTTTGTTAGTTACAATTCCGGGTACTAACTTAATTTGACAGCAGGATCAGGATTTACGTAGGTCACCATGATACAGTATGATACGCAACGATACGTGATCATACAATGGTTAACGGTAAAAAATATTCTTGAATAGGATACTACTTTTTACTCCATTCTTCTACAGTTAATACATCTGCCTGGCCAGGAAAAACCTTTGTAGTTAGTACACGATGTACCTCTTCATCTCCATCAGTACAACAATCAGATAATACGGTTATACGATAGTCTTTATCAGCAGCTTCACGTATCGTTGATAATACAACACCGCTGGTAGCAATGCCTGTGAGTATTATGTGCCTGATATCAAAAGCACTTAAAACCACCTGCAGATCGCTTCCGGTGAATGCGCAAACACGGCGTTTGGCAACAACAACCTCACCTTCACGCGGAGCTAAAGACGGTTCAATTTTTACAAACTCATCTATGTTTACAGCAGCAAATCTTTCTTTAGCTGCAGCAAAGCCTTTGTTGTTCAAACTTATCTCCGGCATTCCTTTTCTGAAGCCTACTGTTACATAAATAACAGGAATTTTATGATCGCGTGCGTGTGTTATGGCCTTTGCTACATTGTTGACAATAGATGTGGCATTGGAAATCATGGTAACTATTACAGCTTGCATATCCATTACAAGAAGAGCCGTGTTTTGATTGTTCTGTTTCATTTTTTTGTTATTATATGTTATTGATTAAATTTTTTCCATTACAATATCTTCTGTTTCTTCCAGTTGTTCGATATGCTCTTTATTCATTTTATCTTTTCTTAAAAATTTAAAAAATACAGCAGCAATAATAAGCGCTACTATACCCTGGTAAAGCATAGCATTTGCAGCTCCTGTTTTTTGGGATATCGCACCAATAAGCAAACTGCCCAATGGTAACATTCCGAAATAAGCCAACGCAACATAACTCATCATCCTGCCTCTCATATTAGCATCTGACTCAACCTGTATGATGGTAATACAAATCGTATTTTGAGACATTGTACCAAATCCTGCTACAACTGCAAATAAAATCGCCACCGGAAAATAACTGATATGAGAAAAGAGTATCAGCCCCAATCCTAAACTGACACTACTAAACAGTAAAATGTTTTTAAGGTCTGTTCCCTTTTTTAAAGACGCTAAAAAGAATGTTCCACATATAGCTCCCAATCCCATAAAGCTGTTGATATAACCGAATGTTGCGGCATTACCTTTAAAAATATCTTTAGCGAAAATTGGTATAAGTGTACCATATGGCAGTACGAATAGGCCTGATAAAGCAAGTATAAGTATAATATTTCCTATTGCCGGGGTATGTCTTAAATAATTAAACCCTTCGGCAAGTTCTGAGGCAACTTTCTTTTTAATTGCAGGTGGATTAAATGGAGGCAACTTCATTAATAATAACGAAGTAATCACTGCCATGAAACTCACTGCGTTTAAACCAAAGCATATTCCTGCTCCAAACATTTGCAAAACGATACCTGATAATGCGGGTCCGATTAAAAAGGCAAAATTTACCATAGCAGAGTTAAGCGCAAGTGCATTAGGTAAATCAGCTTTATCATTTACCATATCATGTACCATCGGTTGCCTTGCAGGTACATCAAAAGCATTGATCACGCCAAGCAGGATACCTAAAAAAAGGATTCCCCAAACAGTATAATGGTCCGTAAGTATCAGTATAGCCAGCAGTATGGCCTGTATCATAGAAGCCGTTTGTGTAACGAGTAATATTTTATAACGGCTATACCTATCCGAAACTATACCTCCGAATAAAGAAAGAAGAAATGAAGGAAACTGTTGAGCAAATACGGCAAGTCCTAGCATCAGGGCTGAATGTGTCATTGAATAAATGACCCAGCTCACAGCCGTTCGCTGCATCCATGTACCGATCTGCGAAACCGATTGCCCGCAAAAAAATAATGCATAGTTACGATTTCGAAATGCCCTGAATGTATGTGTTGTTTTATTTGTCGTCATGAAGTTGTGCGAGTAATGTTATTGCCTGTGCTATCTGTTCTTTTTGCTGTTTATTGTATTGTTTGGAAATTATGGAAGCCAGCCAGTCTTCTTTTTGTTTTCTTTTTTGTTCCAGCTTACGCGTTATATCTTTTGATAATGATACAAGTGATTTTCGTTTGTCTGTTGTAGAAGGCTTTCTTGAAATATAACCAAGCTTTTCCAACCGGTTCA
>Ga0207035_1092_pt1 | contig 24067 bp, 22 predicted proteins | sample Alteio_BWMinCont_77_FD_153272 | JGI IMG/M metagenome (GOLD analysis project Ga0207035, IMG submission 153272) | Enriched cells from forest soil in Barre Woods Harvard Forest LTER site, Petersham, Massachusetts, United States -... | ecosystem: Environmental > Terrestrial > Soil > Temperate forest >... | reverse complement strand
GAAGCCGTAGATCTCCTGCGCCGCCTCGGCGGGATAGCGGATCTGCCCCACCAGCATCGTCTTGGTGCGGGGCTTATGTATTCGCAGCTCGAACGCTACAGCGATCCCGAAGTTCCCACCGCCGCCGCCGCGGCACGCCCACCACAGGTCCTGGTCTTCCTTCGATTTTGAGTCTGCGGAAATCGTCCGCAGTACGCCGTCCGGGGTAACAATGTCGATCGAGACTAGGTTGTCGACGCTCAGACCGTAGGAGCGCGAAACGAAACTCAATCCGCCACCCAGCATGAATCCCGGAATGCCAACCGTGGGGCATCCGCCGCCGATGGGAATAAACCCAGTGTTGCTGTTCTGCAGGTAAATATAGATGTCGTGCCAGCGATTCCCCGTCTGCGCCCAGCAGACCTGACGATCGGTATCCAGGCGTTTGCCCGTCATGTTGCTGAGGTTGATCACCAGCCCACCCTGGTTGAGGCAATACCCCGCCGCACTGTGTCCCCCGCCGCGCACGGTGAATGGCATTTCGTGCTCAACGGCAAACTTGTAAGCGGTCACCACATCTTGCGCATCCGCACACATTGCCACCACGCCGGGACGCAGATCGATCCGGCCGTTGTCGATGACAAGGGATTGATCGTAACCAGGATCGCCTGCCTGCAGCAATTTGCCAGTAAGTTGGTTACGCAGCTGGTCAATATAACTGTGAATCATCGATAAAGAAATCCTTTCGTTTCTCTTCATGTAGCAGTGCGAAGACATCGAGGGCGAAAACATTCTTGTGCTACGGGATCGTAGAAATTCACTCTCGGTGGTTCATGTTTTCCATGCCCATCTTCCCCATACCCAGGCCGTGATCAGGTGAGTTAAGGTTAGGCACGATCTGAATGTTCAACATCATGCCGGCATCTTCGTGATCGAGGATGTGACAGTGGATGACGAACTCGCCAATATAACGGTCGTAGTGCGTGCGCACGTGTACCTGGTAGCCATTCTCGACAAACAACGTATCGCGAAAGGCGTGCCACATCGTGCAGTATTAATTGGCCAACTCTTGCGGATCATGTTTTTGATCGGCTTTGCAGTTGCCGTTCTCGTCAAAGATGGAAATCTGTTCTCCATTCGGCCCGGGGTACGTTACATCCAAGACTTCGAATGGATTTACGTGGATGTGGTAGATGTGCGGCGAGTCGACGGCCGTCAAAATCCAGTCATCTGTCGTATTGACCTGGCGTGTAATGTTCACGACCGAGGGGTTATAAGATGCATCGTTCACAAGGAACTTAGGGAACTGAATATCAAACCTGGCAGCCTGAACATGACCTGGTGTCGGCGGGGCAAGCTCAAGGAACGGCGCCCATGGCGATAGATCGCCTGAGTGAAGAGCATTGCGAACAGCGGCGGGGAGTTGGGGATTATTCATGTACAGGAAAGTCTGAACATATTGCTGCAGGTCGCCCTCGACGGCTTTGCCGCCGCGGACATGAATGTAGGCGAGTAATTGCGGAATGCTGGGGCCGGCTCCGCCGCCGCCCTTGCCCGGATCGACCCGTTGCGACGGTGGCGCCGCCTGGTTCAACAGGCAATAGTCGCCATCTTCCGGGAAGACAACAAGAATGTCGCTGCGGTACCCGGGCTGCAGATAGTTCGACCCTGCATTGGCTCCTGCCGCTATCTTCTCGATATGGCGGCGCGTGAGTCCGTCGTCCGCTATTTCAAACTGCGGGATAAGCGTCGACGCGCTTGCGGCACATAGCGTCTCCACGTTAGCTCGTTGCTCTGGACGATCCCCCGCAAGAGCAGAGTTTCTAATCAGGTTTGAATTATTTGCGGGGCCGCTGGCGCGAACAATTTGGACATTGACCGTGTCATGGATCCCGCCGTGGATGAAACGCCAACGTTGTAATTCTCCGGCCTTGATAGTCAATGTCGGCTCTACGACCCCATTGACGGTTGTAAACCGTCCACTGGTATCCCATATCTGGCTGGAAAAAATCTGAAGACTGAAGTTCTCGACCGCACCAGGCGTTGCAAAATTCGTTGCATCAGGCTTTGGGCAAATCCATTTGGCATACTTCGGGCCGTCTGTTGCCGTTGAAGACGAGTTGTAGAGACCCTTCGTTGTGAATATATTCAGCCAATCTCCGCCTCCGGGCGGAGGATTGGGTGGATTACTGAAGCAGGCATAGGGGATCTGTTGGAAGAGGAACACCTGTTCGGGCACAAGTGCACCTTGGGAATCGTGCAAAATCGTGTCGATATCGGCGATTGGATGTGGCTCATCTGCGGTCGGAGCACGGTAAGGCCGGGTGCCTCGTACGATCAGAACGCCGGTTGCCCCACTGGCTACCTGGGTCGCAGTCGCTCCGTGACGATGCGAGTGATACCAGAATGTTCCTGCCGGGTGATCCGAAGGAAGGTTGATCTCGTAAGGAAAGTCCGTGTGCGGAACAATGTTGAGCAGCACATTATCTCCGTTACCTGCGGGAGATACGTGGAGGCCGTGGGTGTGAAGATTGGTCGAATTAAAACAGCCTACTCCTGGCGGAAGATTCAATGCTGCGGGAGGATGTGGGTCACAGGTCGGGTCGACCACATCGAGATCATTGATCAAGTCGAAATGAACTGTATTTCCTGGTAATAATTCAACCGTGGGTCCTGCCGGGCATCCGCCGTAAGATCGCAACTCAACCGGATCTTCGCCACCGTATGGGTCATCAGGATCGGGATTATTGATCGTGAACTTACCCCGAACAAAGTTCAGCTTGACGTAGACATCGTTTCCATCGCGCCGGATAGATCCCTGCGGCTGGCAACCCTGTGTCGCGGCCAGCCTTGGCAGCCGTAGGAGTTGTAGGGCCGGGGTGCTCGCTGGTTCAGTTTCCACCAGCACGGGAGGTTGCACGAACTGGTGCACGGCCGGCTGTGTCTGCGCTTGAGCAGCGATTGTTAGAGTGGGAAGAGCGAGTGCTGCGCTGATGCAGCAGAATGCTAGTATCTTCGGTTGAGTTGAAAAACGCATCTTCTTCCTTGTCTGATAGCCGACATTTCTAGGGATCGACACTGCACAGAATCGTGGAGAAAGAAGTGAGGTAGAAGTTCTCTCTGGTGCTACGGTAATTGCCGAGCACCGTTAAGATAGTCCCGGGTATAAGTTTGGTTAGCGCCGGATCGCAATGCCTAATTTACTTCAAACCTCACGTTGGTTGTCAATGTATACCTTAGGAATAACTGTGACTAATAAGCTCAATCCGCTGCAGACGATGGGCGAAGAAAGCCGTACTCTCTCAATTGACTTATAGATATCTTCCCTAAGATATCTTATAAGTCGGACTACCATTGCTGCGGAAAAGCGCCCGTTTGATCTTATCTCTTGTCTCGTCATTACCATAAGCCATTTCGCGATGCCCTTTTTAGAAAGGGCCAGCTAACCCGGTCATATGTTTTTAGAATGACTGATCTGCCTGAAGATACGAGATAAGCAACATCAATGCTAGTTACGTTGGTAATTGAAGCATGTCGTGTGCCCGCGAAAAAGCCACGCTTCCACCAGCGAGCAGAGCCAAGCGAAACCGTCGCGGGCGCCACAGCAGTCTGGGGCCCTCTGCATTTCCGGTGGAGACTCCGCACCAAATAGTGGCAAGCTTCGTGTAAAGGTCGCGGGCGTCACCGTCGAGGATTGCCAGGAGTTGCGTCTTTTCCTTCACGCCATAAACCGCCGGCGTGGTAGCCCATTGTCGAGGAACAGAGTCTCCTGACAATCGCACGATGATCGCCAACACCAGCTTTAACCTGACCGGCACTATCGCACTCGCCGGACAGCTCAACCCAAGCCAGGAGGTTAAGGCGGACATTGCGGTGATCCTCGGAGGAACTATCACAGTCTATGGTGATGGGATGCTCATTTCCTCTTTCCTCCCAGTAGTCCGGCTTCGTTGCCCAAAATGCGGCCACTACACTAAACATCAGAAATGGCTCTGTTGCATTAACCACCCATGGATGCAGGTGAGCTGCGGATTTCGTCAGCGTTACACAGCGAGACCAAACACGGTGTTAACAAACTGGATTTTGCCAGCAACCCTAGGCTGACAGAGGATGCATTGCCGGCGACTGCTCATCCGCATAACTTCAAAGTTTTTGATTGTAGCGTAAGCCGCCGTCATCGTTGTTGGTGGTGGTGATGCCGTACATGATTGTGTGGCACAGTTCTGTGTAATACAAATATGTGCCACGAAAACGGGCGCCCGGCATTTCTATTTGCTAACGGGTTCGGCTTCAACCAGTGCTCGAACAGCCGGTACGATTGCAATCAACATCTCTGCCTGATAGGAAGCGTTCGCTTCCACTTCTGCAAGCTGTTCTTTCCGCTTCTCAATAGTAACGGGCTGCGCCGATTCAATTGCGTCGAGAGCTGCTAGGCCGAGAACTCCTAATGCCGAAAGATTCTTAGACAAAGGAATGAGAGGCTCTCGCAGCATCGAAATGGTCAGATATGGCTCAAGCTGTGCATCATTCTCCTGCCATCTGGTGAACCATTTCCGGAGCTCCGGTCGAACGGAGGGATCATGGACGGCGCGCAGTGCCAGCGCATTAATCTGCCGCGCTTCATCACTTTCCGGCGGAACAGCGTCCACCAGATGATTCAGCGGAGCCTCCACGTCGTAGACTTGCGTTTTCTCGCGGTTGTATTCTTTCACCGGCTCAACTGCCACCGCTAGCGTTTTGAGGAGTGAAGGAGGCATGTCATCGTCCTCGATCCGACCCAGCATTTTGCGGCTTCCATCGATATGCCGAAGATCCAGCCACTCCAGATTGCGGCTCAGAATTGCCAAACGGCTATACATCGAAGACACGTCAGTTACCAATTCCGGAGACCACAGCCGCTCCGCAATCGCTCCAAGCCTGGGCCACAGACGGTTGTCAAGAATTTCCGGTGTGACGTATTCGGTCCACTGCGCGGCTTCTCCGCCGATAATTCTCGATTTCTCTTCCGCGGAAAGAGAGGCGCTCGGTCCTGTCATGGGATCGACGGCGTAGTGCTGGGATGCGGGATACATCAAATCAAGATAATAGCCGGCTGAAAGCACGGTTCTGTAACCTGCTTTAGCGGCATCTGCCAATGACTGCGAGCCGCGCCACGATTGGATGAGAGAATCCTTGGGCAGATTGCCATCAAGGATTTCATCCCATCCTTCCATCTGCTTGCCGTGCTTCTGCACGATCTTCTGAACACGCTGCGTGAAATACGTCTGCAATGCGTGATTGTCTTTGATATTGTGTGCGTGCATCCATGCCTGGATATGCGCGTCGCTATTCCAGTATTTTCCGTTTACTTCGTCGCCGCCGATGTGGAAGTACGCATCTGGGAAGAGCGACTCCATCTCACCAAAGACCCGGTCGAGCAATTTATATGTGGCCTCATTTGTAGGATCGAGCGGAGGCCGCAGATCGTCGCGCTGTGACCGGACCAATCCGTGCGGAGCAGGCCCCGAGGACAGCTGCGGATACACCACCAGCCAGCTCACCGCGTGTCCCGGCACATCAAACTCTGGAACAACGCGAATGCCGCGGTCGCGCGCATACGCAATCAGTTCGCGGATTTGCGCCTGTGTATAGAAAAGCCCGTCCGATGCAAGCTCAGTCAGCTTCGGACAGCGTTTGCTCTCCACGCGAAAACCTTCGTCGTCCGACAGGTGCAAATGTAGAACGTTCAGCTTGACTGCGGCCATGCCATCGATGTTCCGTTTCAAGGCGTCGAGCGGCATAAAGTGACGCGACACGTCGATCATAAGACCGCGCCATGCAAAACGGGGCGCATCGTCGATCTGCACATAGGGGATAACCCAGGCACGTGGGCCTGCCTGAACCAGTTGCAGCAGCGTTTCCAGTCCATGCATAATCCCTAACGGATTTGCCGCCGTTAATTCAATTCCCGTTTGTGCAACTGTCAGATGATAGCTCTCGTCCTCTTCCAGTTTCTGGATGCGAAGTCCGTCGCTTGCACAATGAATAACCAACCGGGGTCCATCCGGTGTGCCCGGAAAGTTCCGATCAAAGGGAGTTCCAGTGCGCACGGCAAGATTCCGTATAAACCGGTTCAGCGCATCGTGTACCCGCTCGTCGCCGCCCGTAAGCTCGATGTGTGGAGTATGGTCGAGCGCAAGAAAACCTTCTTGCTGCATCACATGGGAAGGCCATGGCATCAGTGGCAGTTCCGTAGCTGCACAAGGCAGGACAGCGCATAACAGAAAAATGATGGTTCTGAATTTTCTCACCATGGCACACGTTCAATCCCGATCCTGAAGAGGTTGTCTGTTCGAAACAGCCGACGCTTAATGCTTTCGTTTGTCTCTCAATATAGTCGGAAGATATCACGGGTTAGAAGCCTTCAACGAACCTGTCAGGCACCCTTCGAGGTTAGATTCGAACCAGCTGGATGAAAAATCTGCCTTCCGTACACTCGCGGATTGTTCGAGATGGCGACTTGTCGGTGTGTAACTCAGGGTTTCATCGACAAATCGCCATGTGTTTACCCTCTAGAAGCATAAAGAACTACTGCATCATTTCGCGGCTGCAACATCTTTCGTTCAACCTTGAGCGATAGATCCAGCCCTAAGGTCCTTTGGTCGTCTCGGCGCAGCAGGATCGAGGTTGTCCGTTGTGTCTCTCCAACGTTTCTGGGTTTCCAGCAAGTACCGAAATCTTCCCGCCGCCGCAAACTGCGTTTTGTGTCGCCCCATATGCAAATGGCATCACGGCAGACCAAATTGAACGAGCCCTTGACGATGAGCTGTCCTGCGTGACAATGAACTGGTGCTCGTTCCACTTGCCGACCGCATGGCATCAGTTGACCTCGTGATTGCCTGGGCGCCAGAGCACGAGAATCCCGTTCTCCATTCATTTCTAGACGTGGCCCTCAAGAAGGGGAGAAAACCATAACCGGACTTGGCTGTAGCATTTCCATATCCCCTGCGGAAGGCGATCACATGCAATCGCGCCACGGTGCGCAGAGCCGAGGAATTCTTCAGGCCGGGAAGGCTGAGGAACGCAGAAACGTCAGGTTTATAGAAGCGGCGGGTTTTCGGAGTGGTGATGTTGGCGAGCCATTCCAGCTCGGGAAGACTGTCCGAGAGGTCGCAGTACTAGTCCGGCGTGAGGGTCCGTTCGCTATCGATACTGACTAGCTCGTTAACGTCCACCCTTACGCCAATGGCTTAGTGTTAACGCGATACTGTATTTTATCGAGCTAGGAGTCAAGGCCTCAGCTATGCGACTAAGGGGCGTACCACGTTTTCTGAGTCGAGGCGCTACAATCTATTTCCAGCCCTTGACTTTCGTCCGATCAAGCGAACCGGCGCGCGACAGTAGCGGACCGCTCGAATCGCTTCATGCAGAATTTGTTTGTGATGTTTATAGACGAGCAGTGACGAGCGACTACAAAGGTAGAGGATTGGGCAGCGGTCCTGATCTGCAAAGGAATGCACTTATGAATAAGCGCTATAAATCCACCCATGTTCTGAGCAGATACCGCCCCCATTTTCCACTGTTGAGAAACCTTCCGTCTGAAAGTAAACAATCAGTTTGTCAGCAGCTGCAAGCAATGCTTCAGGAACGGGTTCCCAGCTCGAGGATTCGGGTCGATAGACTGGCTGTCATCAGCAGGAATGGAACAGACGACGGATGGCATGTAGTCGACGAGATGCCGCTTTCATGAACGTTTAAGCTTGTCTGGCAAGTGTTGGCGAGGGTTCAGCGGTTAATATCCCTGCAGCAGGTCCGTCCAATGTCGGCTAAGGGAAGACTGAACCTTCAACGTATAAAATGTGAGCGTTTGTTTAAGTGGCTGTCTCGGGGTATATGAGGATTGGAATCGATCTCGGTGGTACCAAGATTGAAGCGTTAGCCCTCTCGTCAGACGGGAAGGAGCTAGATCGTGTCCGCATTCCAACAATTCGTACGTATAACGATACAATCACCGCCATTAAGGAATTGGTTTGCAGTTTAGAGATCAAGCTCAACCGACAGGCAACCGTAGGCATTGGAATGCCGGGTTCGATGACTCGCGCAACAGGTCTGGTAAAAAATTCAAATTCTGCATGGCTGAATGGTCGCCCATTTCAACAAGACATTTCAATCGCTCTTAATCGGACGGTGAGGTGCGCTAACGATGCAAACTGTTTCGCTGTCTCAGAGGCGACCGACGGCAGTGCTGCGTCCTATGAGGTTGTCCTGGCAGTCATTCTGGGGACTGGATGTGGCAGCGGGGTGGCGTTTCGCGGTCGTATACATGAGGGACGAAACCGTATAGCCGGAGAGTGGGGACACAATAGTCTTCCTTGGCCTACTGAGGACGAATATCCTGGCGACTCCTGCTATTGCGGCAAACGAGGGTGTCTCGAAACTTGGATCTCGGGCACGTCATTAGGCAAGGATTACACAAGAGTTACTGGCATCGAACGGTCTGGCATCGAGGTCGCGGCGGCGGCGGCGGCGGGGGAGTCGGAAGCGATAGGCGCATTGAAGCGCCTGGAAGATCGACTGGCTCGAGGCCTCTCGTCTGTTGTGCATATCCTGGACCCCGACATAATCGTTCTTGGCGGAGGCTTATCACTTGTAGAGTCCCTCTACACTGACGTTCCTAAGTTACTTGCAGATTACAGCTTCGGAGGAGGTGCCGATACCCCTATTGTTGCCGCCAAACATGGCGATTCCAGTGGCGTTCGGGGGGCCGCCTGGCTTTGGCCAGCACACGAACCAAACAGGAACCCAGAGTAATTGGTTACTTTGATCTCAGTGATTCGAGTCGTGTAGACGTGCGCCTCTTAGACTTTCATCCAACGGCAGGCCGACCGAAGACTATTCCACTTCAATCTATCCAAGATAGTTTAAGAGGCCTTACGGTGACTAAGGATCACTCACAAATCGTCGGATCGACATTCACTGCCAAACGAAAGCCCAAGTCTTCCGCCCAGAAGCCGGGTGGCTCGTGCAAGCGATATCTTGTGCGACACATCTCGGATAATGCATGAAAACTTCCCCCGCGACACACCTTATGGGTCTCGCGGAATACATTCTTATTCGCGATTGAATCACCATCTATCGGATCTACAATAGGCAATCGAGCATAATAGTCCTGATGGGCCGGCATCAAGCCATTCCGCAACTCTTCGGCGCTTTGTTTGGCGTTGGCGTGTTGGGGCGGGGCGTGCGCTGGATCAGCTCTCTTACGGGGCAAAGCGTTTCATGTTGAAATCTTCACGCAGCTAGCTTTTTCAGCATCTCGTGTGCACGACGGAACCACAGGCGTTCTCGACGGCGCAAGTAGGCAGGCATCGTCGGCTTTTTATCGAGAACCTTCTGCGCCCATTCGCGAGCTTCGCCATTGCGTTCCTCCGAGGCGAGCATGCCCGCGAAATTCAAGTACGTCTCCGATGAGGTCGATCTTGCGGTTACCTGCCGGAAGAGTGCCTCGGCTTTTTCTCTTTGTCCAGTCTGCGCGTAGGCGTGGGCAAGCAATCCTGCCGCACGATGGAAATCGTAGTCGGGATCTTTGGTGACCACTCGTTCCAGGTCGGGTAACGCGCCAGCTGCATCGCCGAGCAGGAGAGCGCAAACACCGCGGCGGTAAAATGGGTCGAGCGTATCAGCGCGAGCAGCAATGGCTTTGTCGAACGCGGCTCGTGCCAACTGGAGACTGCCGTCGTCCATGTAAAGGTCGCCGAGTTCTTCGTAATTTCCAGACGACGGATTATCGCGAACTATCGTTTCAAGCTCGCTGATGCGCTTGCGACGCGGAAAAACCTTGAAGGATTGACGGAGCAATCCAATATCAGGAACAGCCTCGACGAAAATGTATATGAGCGCGCCGAGTGGACCGAGAAAGAGGATGATGTAAATCCAGTACATGTCCGGCCGCCGCCGGATAAAGTGGATGATCGCAAATCCCTGGAGCAGCAAGCCCCATGGGAAGAAAAGATGGCTCAGAAATCCCATGTAGTAGTAATCCAGCGTCAGCTTATCAGGTGTCGGCCTATTTTCTTGGTGGACACTTGATGAGTGTATCTAAACAACCTGGAGTCTTATTCTTTCTTTATAAGTTTCAGCGTGTACTAGAGAGAGAGAGAAGTGAGGACCTGATCCACTTAAGCAAAGCGGGAATACACGATCCAATCCCCTCAATGGCTATTTCGAGTCCAAGTCAAAACGGATCTGAAAGCAGTGCCTCCAATCAGGTACACGACCCTCCTAGTGCATCGAAATGCCTGGTTCGTCCCGCAACTTCTGCAGACATACCTGATATCACCGCAATCTATGCCTATTCCGTCGCTATGAGCACGGCGACATTTGAGATTGTAGTTCCGGATGAGGCCGAAATGCGGAAAAGACTGCACGCCGTTTTGGATCGCGGTTTGCCGTATCTGGTGGCAGAGCTCGAGGGCTATATCGTGGGCTTTTGTTACGCATCGCAATTCCGTCCCCGCGAGGGGTATCGTTTTACGGTCGAAGATTCAATTTACGTTCGCCATGACTGTATCGGCCACGGGGTAGGCAAGATGCTCCTGGCTGAGCTGATCTCAGAATGCCAGGCTAAAGGCTGTCACTCTATGGTTGCCTGCATCTGCGGAGTGAATCCCACCTCTGTAGCACTGCATGAGTCACTCGGATTTCAGCAGGTCGGTATGCTGCCTGAAGCGGGATACAAATTCGGAGAATGGCTGCGCCTGTTGATGATGCAGCGTCCCTTGCAGTGAGATTCGCCACTCCCGTTCGCTACAGAATATGGCTAAGCTCTGGGCGATTAAGATAACAGCAAGTTTGGTCAGCAGCCCAAGGGGTGATCCTTAATGAGCATTGAAGAATACCCTTGCATCACCATCTTTCAATGGTGATGCTGGTGTAAACGAGGTAGAGCATTGCCTGAGTCCATTGACTGGCCATATACACATCCAAAGCGGAGTCGCCGCCGCTTTCTTCTTATTGCCGCTGTTATTGCCGGCATCGTCTTAGGCGGCCGGACGGCTCTGTCGTATTACGTAGACATGCTCTGGTTCCGGTCACTCGGGTACGGGGGCGTGTTCTGGAAAACGTTGAGCCTTCAGTGGACAATCTTTGCAGTTTTTGCCGTGGTGACATTTCTCATTCTCTACGGATCGTTTTTAGCTCTTAAGAGAGCCCATCTGCCTGATTTGCCGAGTGGTCACACGATCTTCATCGGTGGACGATCGGTGACCCTGCCAGTCGAGCCCGTCCTACGTATTGTCGCATTGGTCGTTTCGCTCGCCATCGCCGCTGCAATTGGCGCCTCCATGATGGTGGAGTGGCCAACGCTCGCGCTCTTTTGGTACGCGCCGCACGCCACCGCTGGCGTCATGGATCCAATCTTCGGCAAGCCACTGAGCTTCTTCCTGTTCACGCTGCCCGCGTGGCAGCTCATCGTCAGCTGGCTGCTTACGCTCGCCGGGATTGCGTGTGTACTTGCAATTCTCTTCGTCCTCATCACAGGCGGAGCCGGTGCACTAGCCAGGGACCACCGCACCTACTTCCGATTACCTTGGCGCGGGCTCTCCATCGCGTTTGCCTTTCTGTTGCTGATCCTCGCGATAAGCGTGTATATCGACAGGTTCGAGCGATTGTTCGATGCACACACGGTCTTTAGCGGTGTGACCTACACGGACGCGCACGTTACGCTTACCGGCCTGCTCTTTGTTTGTGTGGCGCTCGTTCTCGGCGCAGCGATCGCTGCCGTCAACGCCGTCTCGACGCAACGCGGACGCCGCCTTGTCGTGGCGGTCCTTCCGGCCGCGGGCTGCTTTATCGCTGTTCAGTTGGTTGGCTGGTACGTAAGCAGCTTTATCGTCAAGCCGAACGAGCTGGTTCGTGAGAAACCCTATATTGCCCACAACATCGAGCTGACGCGGCAGGCCTACGGACTGGACCGCTTCGCCCTGCGCGAGTTTCCTGCTGAGACGACTGTCGCTGCGGCCGATCCGGCAAACAATCAGCCTACGCTTCAGAACATCCGGCTATGGGATTGGCAAGCACTCCAGGACACGCTGCGTCAGATCCAGGAAATTCGCACCTACTACGACTTTCCCGATATCGACATTGATCGCTATGAAATCGACGGCACGCAACGCCAGGTGATGCTAGCCGCACGCGAGTTGAACGTTGACAAGCTCCCGGAGAGCAGCCGGAACTGGATCAACGAAAAGCTCATCTACACCCATGGCTACGGCATTACGATGAATCCCGTAAATGGGTTCACGCCAGAAGGGCTGCCAACTCTGATATTGAGCAACATGCCTGTCCAGAGCACGGTGCCCGGTCTCACCGTGACGCGACCAGAAATCTATTTCGGTGAGCTGACCAATACCGACGTCTACGTCAAGACGCGGCAGAAGGAATTCAACTACCCGCAAGGCCAGAGCAACAGCCTCACTTCTTACGAAGGCAGCGGTGGCATTGTCATCGGCGGCTTCATGCGCCGCATCCTGCTCGCCTTCGACCGTGGCGATCTGGGAAAGTTACCGTTCAGTGACGATGTAAACGCGGAAAGCCGGCTGCTGATGCGGCGCAACGTGCGCGATCGTGTATCGGCCTTAGCTCCGTACCTCACTTACGATCCGGATCCGTATATCGTGGTCGGCGATGATGGCAGGCTGTCCTGGGTCATGGATGCATTCACGACATCGGACCGCTATCCGTATGCGAGCCATTCCCGACTCAATGACACCCCGATTAACTACATGCGGAACAGCGTTAAGGTGGTCATCGACGCCTACGATGGGACGACAACGTTTTACGTGTTTGACACTGAGGATCCAATTCTCACAGCCTATCGCCGTATCTTTCCGAGCTTGTTCAAGGATGCGACGGCGATGCCTCAGGGGCTCCGCAAACATATGCGCTACCCCGAGTTATTGCTCAAATTACAGGCGGAGGTGTACGGGCTTTATCACATGACAGATCCGGAGGTGTTCTACAACCGCGAGGATCTGTGGACAGTCGCTACCGAGGTCGGCATGAGCGAGGGTGGTGAGCAGACAACGCAGCCGATGCAGCCAAACTTCGTGCTCATGAAGCTGCCGGACGAAACCGGCGTCGAGTTTGCAGAGATTCTGCCCTTCACGCCAGCCAACCGGAACAATCTAATTGGCTGGATTGCTGGGCGCAGCGATGGCGCGCACTACGGCACATCGGTGGTCTACAACTTTCCTAAAACGAAACTGGTTGACGGCCCCCTGCAGATCGAAGCTCGAATCGATCAGAATGCGCAGCTTTCAGGACAATTGACATTGTGGAATCAGCAGGGTTCGCACGTGCGACGTGGAGCCCTGCTTGTGATTCCGACGGGGCGCGCGCTGTTGTATGCGGAGCCAATTTACCTGCAGGCCGAGCGAAGTCCGATGCCGGAGTTGCGTCTCGTCGTGCTGGCGCTTCAAGACCGGCTCGCCTACGGACCAACCTTCGAGGCGGCGCTGGCGGCGCTTTTTGGCGGAGCGACCTCGTCACTTACCACGGCAGAGCCGTCACGAATTGCCTCTGTGTCGGCCGGCGTCCCCCAGCCCGCAACAGACCTGAACGCACTCATCGCGGAAGCTGCCAAGGACCTTGCCGACTACCAGCGTCTGACTGCGGATGGCAAGCTTGGCGAGGCTGGGCAAAAGCTTGAGGAACTGAAGCGTGCAATCGATAGGCTGAACACGCATCAAAAATAATCACTTGGACGAAATCTTTGTCCGGGTGTGAGCGCGGATTTCCCGGGCGCATTCGAGAGCATCCGACATAATCACAAGTCTAAACGGCGCTTTTTTGTCGCACAGATCTTGAAGCGTTGAATTCAACCATTGGTGAGCTGTCTTCAGCATTTCTGCGTCACCGTGATCGAGACGCGGCAAGATACGGAACATCAGCGCAAAGCTGAACCGTCATGCATGTGAACTACTGTTTTCGGTATAGTTCCCTAGGATTATCGCAAAGTCAGCTTCCAGGAAGTCATCAATTGTCTCAACGAATGTATCGGCGACTTAGCGCCAGTTGAGAGCTGGGGCGACAGTAGTCAGAATTGCCTCCATAACATGGACATTGTAAGCAACGCCTAGTTGATTTGGGACGGTTAGCAGTAGAGTGTCGGCCTCCGCGATGGCCTCGTCTTTTCTGAGCTGCTCGATCAGGACATCCGGCTCAGCAGCGTAGCTGCGGCCGAAGATCGCCCGTGTAGTTGGGTCGATGAAGCCGATCTTGTCCTCTTCCTGACCAGCTCGTCCGAAATAAGCACGATCCAGGTCATCGACTAGCGCGAAGATACTGCGACTTACGGAAACGCGCGGAGTGCGAGCGTGACCAGCCTCTTTCCAGGCTGCGCGAAAGGCGCGAATCTGGGCCGCCTGCTGAATGTGGAATGGCTCGCCGGTCTCGTCGTCTTTGAGGGTGGAGGATTGCAGGTTCATTCCGAATTTAGCGGCCCAAACAGCTGTAGCATTGGAACCTGCTCCCCACCAGATACGATCACGTAATCCTTCGGAATACGGCTCAAGACGGAGCAGTCCCGGCGGATTGGGAAACATTGGACGCGGGTTCGGCTGAGCGAAACCCTTACCACGGAGCAGTTCGAGAAATTTTTCGGCATGCCCCCGACCCATGGTTGCATCGGTCTCGCCTTCATTCGGGTGGTAGCCAAAATAGCGCCACCCATCAATCACCTGCTCGGGCGAACCGCGGCTGATTCCCACCTGCAGGCGTCGGCCAGCGATGAGATCTGCAGCCCCAGCATCCTCCGCCATGTAGTGAGGGTTTTCATAGCGCATGTCGATCACTGCGGTGCCAATCTCAATTCGTCGGGTCTTTGCACCGACCGCCGCGAGCAGTGGAAACGGCGATGCGAGTTGCCGCGCGAAGTGATGGACGCGGAAGTAGGCTCCGTCCATTCCCAGGCGCTCGGCCTCCACGGCAAGGTCAATAGACTGCAGGAGCGCATCGGCTGCCGACTGAGTTTGTGACTGTGGTGAAGGTGTCCAATGACCGAATGAGAGGAAGCCTATTTTCTTCATGCAAGATAAGTCTACTGTTCCGGTTCGAGGTTTTTTCCATTTTTCGTTGAGCTAATACCTGTGCAGATGCGCCTGATCAATCCAAACGCTTTTCTGAGGACCATTTCTTTCGTTCCCCGTGTAAGGGCGCCACGTAACATAGATCCGAAAACGAAAATGGAGCGACGATGAGAACGGAATTGCTGCGATTCAACGGTGCGGTCGAACGCGATCCCGCCATCGATGCGTGGATGAAAGTGCATAGAGGTGAATTGGGAGCCATCGCGCATGAATGGTTTGAGGTGATGCGAAAATGCGGGGACGAGGTCCGGGAGACCTTGCATGACGGCTGTCCGGTGGCATGCCTGGGCGATGCGCCCTTCGGTTACGTCAATGTATTCACTTCGCACATCAACCTTGGGTTCTTTCACGGAGCAGCGCTGCCGGATCCGGCCCGTTTGTTGCAAGGCGCCGGCAAGTTCATGCGCCATGTGAAGTTGAGACCGGGAACGGCCACAGACGCCGCATCGCTCAGCAGGCTTATCGAGGCGGCATACTCGGACATAAAGGCGCGCGTAGAAAACGGCTAGCTCAGAAATACCTTGAGAGGTCGGCTGCGGATGTGAACCACTGGAAGCAGCATGTAAGAATGTCTGTAGCAGCGGAAAAGGTGTGAGCCGTAGCTCTCACCTTTTCCAATAGCCTGTTACAGACTCAAAAGACTCTGATGAATTCCTCACTCGTTGCCAGCACAGATATAGCTTCTGAAACGACCCCGTCGAGCGGGCTTTTTCGTGTTCTCGCAGCAATCAGCTTCTGTCATCTGCTGAATGACATGGTGCAGGCGCTGCTGCCCTCGATTTATCCGATTCTTAAGACCTCGTTTCACTTAAATTTCGGCCAGATTGGCATTCTCACACTTGCATATCAGGTTACGGCCTCTCTCCTGCAGCCAGTAGTCGGGCAGTTCACTGATCGGAAGCCGTCGCCATTTTCTTTGCCTATTGGAATGGGGTTTACCCTCGCCGGCTTAGTATTGTTGTCCATTGCACCAACTTTTGGCTGGCTATTACTGGCAGCAGCGTTGGTGGGTATTGGCTCCTCGGTTTTTCATCCGGAATCCTCGCGTGTGGCCCGCATGGCATCCGGAGGACGCCATGGCTTCGCGCAATCTTTTTTTCAGGTAGGTGGGAACACGGGTTCAGCGATTGGGCCGTTATTGGCAGCATTTGTTGTCTTGCCCCACGGACAGCCTGGCATCCTGTGGTTCACCATTCCCGCTATGATCGGCATCTTCGTTCTGACCAAGGTCGGACTCTGGTCGAAACATCATCTGGCGCTGACATCCCTTAAGAAACGCAATCCCCTCAGTGAGAGCCATCAAACACTCTCAAAAAAGAAGGTCTTCAGCGCAATTGCCATTCTCGCAGCCCTTATCTTTTCCAAATATTTTTATCTGGCAAGCCTCACCAGTTATTACACGTTCTATCTCATCAGCCGTTTTCATGTGCCGGTGCGCACATCTCAGATATTTCTGTTCATTTTTCTCGGAGCCGTGGCTGCAGGTACCCTCGTTGGTGGTCCCATCGGTGACCGCTATGGCAGAAAGTATGTCATCTGGGTATCAATTCTTGGAGTTCTGCCGTTTACTCTCCTTCTGCCGCATGCCAATCTCTATTGGACAGGCGTGTTGAGCGTGGTGATCGGCTTCGTCATTTCTTCAGCGTTCTCGGCCATACTCGTGTATGCACAGGAGCTTGTTCCGGGACGCATCGGTTTGATCTCAGGAATATTTTTTGGATTCGCATTCGGCATGGGAGGAATTGGCGCTGCCATTCTTGGCAGACTCGCCGATTCGACAAGCATTATCTTCGTTTACAAACTTTGTGCCTATCTGCCAGCCATCGGTTTACTGACAGGATTTCTACCCGATATCGAGTCGGCGTCTAAGAAGCAAATAGTTCAAGGATCATGATAGATTGTGATCTCGTGAACCAGCGTTTCTACACTACTTCGTGCAACATCCTAAGCGGCTGATCGGCTGGTTGATCGATACATGAGCAATCGCGCAGCAGGTCAGCCGCCTCAGATGATTTCAAGATGGCATGAGTTCGAACTTTTCGTTGATAATACCCATCAGCAAAACCAAAGCCGCCGTGCACAGCGGTAAGTATGTCAGAAATCTTGCTGGTCACGATATGACCTGGGAGCCCTGGTCACGAAGCCATGCTGCTTACCGTCCGAGTCTGTAAACACCCCAGTAATTTCGCTTCTTTCATTCATTGCTGTAGGCACTGTGCTCGTTGAGTTTGGAACATCAAATCTTTTTACATGCCCGTCGGCTTCTCGCAGGAAACCATGAAGTGCAGAACTTGCGTCAGCATAATATCCGGCAATCTGCCTTCTTTCATTGATCGCTACAGGCCAGGTATTCGTCGCATTTAGAAGATCAAAAACTTCTATCGTCCCATCGACACGTCGCAGGAACCCGTGGCGCATATCATTCGCGTCCGTGTAGCTACCAACAATTTGACCTCTTGCGTTGATTGCTACAGGCGACGTGTTCGTCGCATCTTGAGCATCAAAACTTTCTATCGCCCCATCTGCTTGTCGTAGGAAACCATGCGCCTCTGTGCCCGAGTCGTCGTAAGAACCCACGCTTTGGCCGAAAGGGTTTATCGCGAGGTCTATCGTACCCGGAAAGCCGCCGGAACCCGCATCGAACGATGTGATTGTGCCACGACGATTTCGCACGAAGCCATGCGAAAATTGAGCCAGATCGACCCAGTGCCCGATAATTTCTCCCCTGGCGTTTATGCCTTCGGGATACACGTTCGTCGCTTCAGAAAGACTAATTGTGATGATCGTGCCATCGGGATTACGCACAAAACCGGGCTGTAAAAAACCGGAAGTAGAAGATTCGTCGTAATAGCCCACAATCTGCCCCCATGGGTTCACCCCGGTCGGTGCGGTGTAGGTCGAACCAGGGGCAGCAAACGTGGTGACTGTGCCATCGCGATTTCGCAGAAAACCGCGTACTGTTCCAGCTTTTGTATCTCCGTAATAGCCAACGATTTGACCCGAAGGCGTAATAGCTGTTGGAGTGGTGGCGATTCCATCAGGAACATCAAACGTGGTGATCTCTTGAGCAAAAGTGAAACCAGTTGTGAGCGCGAGAAGTACGATAACACGCGAGAACAAGGCAAGGATAGGAGACCGTTTCATGGGATCCTTTCTGTTTGAGAAGTAGTCGTGGGCCTCAATCGAAGCGTTAAGTATTTCGTTGTCCTGGAAGATTTTTTGCTCGGGCGGTCGTTATGCCGAGAAGGGGAAGGCGATAAGTTTCCCGCGATCTTCGGCAGAATGCAAGAAAAAAATCGTAGCCGAATGCTCAGCGTTCTTAAGTCTAGCGTTGCGCAGATCGTCGCCATGCTGCACGAAGAACAGAGCCTCTCGGTTCAACGGGCTCTACCATGGCTGCAGAACAGCAAAGTGATCTGCGTAGCTGATGAACGCGCTCCGAAAGAGAGCCATCGGCAACACACCATCCACCACCTGCCGTTCAATCGCTTTCCTCCACTCACAGGCGTTACAAAAGGAATCTGATGAAAAGCATGATCCCCCACCTGCACGTCCTGCGGCGGAAGCATAGCAAACGAATGCATTACCTCATCGGCATCGCAATGACGCAGAGGCGAACCGAAATACCGTATATGTGGCAACTGCTTTCAACTCTCGAACAAAACCGGAACATCGATTCCCGAATCGAGCTGCATTAGCAACCGCCGATTCGAGATACCTGAGAGGCGCGTTGAAACGACTAAAGGCAACGTATATGGCAAGTACATTCCCTCATCTGGCACTGGCGTCAGCGCGATGCGCTCTCCCTTTACCTTGCTCTGCATCTGCTTGGCACCATCCAGGGAGAGGATTTGGTGCGCGTAATCGATTAGTAGGTCATAATGTGCCAGAAAGTTCTCGCCCAGAATGCCGCGAATCCTGGGATCTATCTGCTGCGTTTGCGTGAGGTCCTGCACGAGAACAAGCGGGTCCTTCATCGAATATATCCCTGCCTGGAGCAGTTGTAATTGCGCGTAAGCCGCTCGCGAATAAGCGCCCACGCCAACTACGTGTGTCGGCCCCAGTGCCTTGGGATGAAGCTCGGCCGACAACTGTACGTCGATCGTCGTGATTTGCGCCCCGGTGTCCACTACGAAGTCATAAAGTCCGCTTCCGTCCAGTATCACGGGCACGGTAATGAGAGAGCGGCTCACAACACGCGGGCGTATACTGGCCACATTTCCCGGGCAGTGCGCTTCGGCGTGAAGTGAGGAAGAGCCAGAGCAGCAAAGCTGACGAAGGCAAAATATTTGGTGAGCGACATAGATAACTGCCTCGGCCGGATTCGGCTGAATGCACTGTCGCTCTCTTGTTTGCTCGTAGCGAACAACGCTCAGCTTTGGGGCAGCCAATACAATCGCAAGCTGGACGACAGCTTCGATCTTCAGGAAGAACTCGCACGCCGTATCGTTGAAAGCCTTCGCCCACGACCGGCGCCGGAAGAAGAGAAGTTCCTCGCCATGCGGCCAACCGAAAACCGTGAGGCGTATCACATTTATCTGAAGGCAATGTACTCCGCGAATCAGTGGACACCAGAAGGAATTCAGAAAGGAATTGCATATTCCACGCAGGCTATTGCAATGGACCCGCTCTTCGCCAGAGCCTACACAGGTCTGGCTTATCTCTACAGTCTTGTCGCTACTTTCGGCAGCGTCCCGCCTCTTCAGGCTTTCCCCATTGCAAAGGCCGCTGCGCTGCGAGCATTGGAGATCGACGACACCCTGGCGACAGCTCACGCCGCCTTGGCCTACATACTGCTTGCATTCGACTGGGACTGGGCAAGGCGCCGACAAAGAGTCGCGTCGAGTAATCGAACTAGCTCCGAATATGCCCGGAAGGCATTACGTTCGCAGTCAATGGTACCTGGCGATTGGACGATCGGAGGAAGCCATTGCTGAAGCCAGAAGAACACTCGATCTCGACCCCTTGTCTCTGCCTAACTATATGAATCTCGCCGGGACGTATCACTTGCTCGGTCAACACGACTTGGCTGTCGAGTACTCCTGCGCGTCAACTCCTCGCCCTCTGCTATACCTTTTCGGGCAGATATCAGGAAGCGATGGCCGAAGCAAATGAAGCCGCTGCTCGTACCCGAGGAGCACCCCGAGCAGACATACGTGTCACGGGAATTGCAGGAGTCATCAACGCTGCATCTGGAAGACAAGACGAAGCACGCCAGGCATTGATGGAACTGGCAGAATACGCAAAACCTCCCGACTTCATCGGCGCTCTTGACTCCTCCTACATTCACGCGCTTTTAGGCGAGAAGGACCAGGCTCTCGAATGGCTTGAGAAGGCTTATCAAGGCCATGCAAACACCATGTTCTACATCAAGCGGAGGCCCATGTTCGCAATACTACGCGACGACCCGCGTTTCCATAGCCTGCTTCACCGCATGGGTCTTCCCGCCCACGGCGAGACCTCGTAAGGCACCTCCGCTTGACACTCTTCCGATAATTCAACCGATTGCAGTGCTGATAGACTTTCTTGGAATCACGTTCGGAGTACCCGTGCTGAACCGACGCAATTTTCTGAAAGCAGGCGTTACGGCTGGAGTAGGAGTCGTTCCGCTCACATCCGCGCTGAATCGTCTCGAGGTCATGCCGACTTCGTCGGCCGAACAGACGACCACCCACAACACTGACGGATCAAGCGTGGAACTCGTCTCGCTTCCTCGGCGCTTGCCTCCGTTAGACCAGTTGACCTTGCCCTGGCAGCAGAAGATCCGCCGTGTTGGACAAACCAATATGACCGAGTACGATCCCGCGGTCATGAACGTGGATCAATGGGCTGATTACTGGCACTCCGCCAAAGCTGACATCGTCTTTGTCAGCGTTACCGGAATTCTCGCCTTCTATCCTTCCAAAGTAATGTTTCACCGCCACGGCAAATTCCTCAAAGACCGCGACCTTTTTGGCGAATGCACGGAGGCGGCGAGGAAGCGTGGTATGCGCGTTGTGGCGCGCATGAGTCCGGATCTCAATTGGGGCGATGCACTCGATGCGCATCCTGAGTGGGCCATGCGCCACCAGGATGGGTCCGGGCAATACAGTGGCGAAGAGCCTCGCCTGTTTAAGACCTGCATGTTTACGAGCTACATGGACGAGTACGTGTCCGCAATCATGCGTGAAGTTAATTCGCTTTACGAAGTCGACTGCTTCTACACCAACGGCTGGCCTCCGCTCGGGAGTTTGCCCGATTGCCACTGCTCCATCTGCAGCAAACTCCCCCCAACCGGGACACCAGCGTACTGGCGGGTCTTTACGGACCGCGTCCTAGACCTCTGGCAGAAATACGACGCGATCGCCAAGGAGAAAAACCCCGATAGCTTTTTCTTTGCCAACTGCGGCGGCAACGTGCGCGGCGGACCCAATCTTGATCGTCTCGGTAAGGTCACCGCCTGGTTCCAGGCTGACAATCAGGGCCGCGCGTACGACAACGCAGCTATCTGGGGATGCAGTCTGCAGGGACGTGTCTGCAACGCAGTGCTTGATGGCAAGGTTGCTGCCAACGTCACAGCTGCTTACTCGACTGGCAATCCGGGATGGCGAAACATTTCGAAGAATCCCGCTGAAGCCAGGATGTGGCTCAACGAAACCGTTGCCAGCGGCATGGTGCCGTACTTTCATTTCGTCGGTGCGGAGAACGGATTTGTCGAAGACCGTCGCTGGGAGCAAGTCGGCGCGGACTATTTCCGCTGGACTGCGGGACATGATGCGCACCTGACGACACGACGTTCCATCGCCAACATCGGAGTGGTGATCGGACAGGGCACCCAGCTTCTTTACCCAGGCCCTGCTTCCGCGCCATCTCGGGCCTACATGCACGAGACGACACAGGGCATCTACGATGCACTGCTCCAGGGCCGCTTCGCTTTCGACTTCGTCCATGAAGACCGGCTCGAGTTGGAGCGCCTGGCGAAGTATCGCGCACTGCTGCTACCCAACGTTGCTATGCTTAGCGATCGGCAATGCGACCAGCTGCGCGACTACGTACGTTCAGGCGGATCACTGATGGCCAGCTTCGAAACTAGTCTCTATGACGAAAACCTCAAGGCTCGTGCCGATTTCGGACTCGCCGATATCATGGGCGTGAGCAAGAACGGCGATGCCACCGGAACCAACGGCAATCCCTATTCGGCGCGCATCGAGGCCATCGCCGGTCCGCCACACCCGATCCTGCAAGGCTTTCGCGATACCAACTGGATCGCCGGCGCGCAGAACCGCGTGCCGCTCAAGCCCGTAGACGCTCCGCTGCTCACCGTCGTTCCGGGCTTTGTGCGCTACCCGCCGGAGTTGGCCTACCCGGCGTCGCCGCACACGAATGAGCCGGCTGTCGTCCTACGTGAATCTGTATCCAGCCGCACGGCCTGGTTTCCAGGAGATATCGAGCGCACATACTGGCTCACTGGCCACGGCGATCTTCTGCTGCTACTGCTTAATACCATCCGCTGGGTCAGTCACGATGAAAGGGTTGTGTATGTGGAGGGCGCAGGGTCGATCGAGATGTTTTGTTGGGAGACCTCTCCTGGTTATGCCGTTCACCTACTCAACTACACCAATTTCAACGCGCAGCATGGCTGGTTGCGGTCGGTCAACCCTATTGGCCAGCAGAAGGTGTCCATGAAACTACCATCCGGAGTCGAGGTGAAGTCGGTCGAGCTCCTCAGAGCAGGACGGAGTCCTTCGTTCGTCTTCCAGAACCAAATGCTACAGTTCACCATTGCCTCTCTCGAAGACTACGAAGTCGCAGCCCTCACAGTCGGATGAATTAGGAAGTAGACAATCTGAGTCATGTCAAACCGCATTTCAATGCGATAGATGAGTGTTCGACGGCTGATGTCCACATACTTTGCCGCATGCGTCTGATTCCCTTTGAAGCGATCGAGAGCGCGCACAATCAGTTCGCGCTCCACACTTCCAGACTGATTCCTTCATCTGGAAGATCGACCCAAAAAGAAGAAGCATTGGGCAAAACTCTGCGGATCTCCTCGGGCAGGTCTTCTTCTTGTATGGAGGCCCCGCGGCTGAGCACAAGAAGGCGCTCGATCAAGTTCTCCAATTCGCCCACGTTCCCCGGCCAGCAATATGCAACCAGATGTGACATCACAGATGGAGCAAGTTGCACGTTAGATATTGCATGACGCTCCTTCCCTCTTTGAAAAAGATGTTCGACCAGCTGCTCTGGTATGTCTTCCTTCCGCTCACGCATGGCCGGCAAATGCAGGGGAACAACTGCGAGTCTGTAGTACAGGTCCTCGCGAAACGCTCCGTCTTCGATCATCGCTCGCAGGTTTCGATGCATAGTTGCAATCACCCGCACATTGTTACTTCAGCCGAGCCCAGCTTGACCGGTTTGCACCCCTGCTTGGACGCCTGGAAGATAGTCTGGACATATTGCAAATCTGGGGTCCAGAAATTTCACAATTTTTTGCAACTAAACCATTCATTTAGGCAAATACGACCTCGCAAACTTCGAAATTTCTCCTCTGTCAAAATCTGAGCTTTGATTGCTAACTTGCTTACCATTCGTCATTTAGGTCGATTTTCTCCCGACAAACCTTAAAGGATATAACCGCACACTAGGCGCACACCGCGATCTAGTCATCGATTTTGAGGAAAAGCACCAAAGCGGCGGTCACGACGTCCTCCATTTTGATCTTCAGGCCCCTTCCTTTGAGCTCGTGGACCCGGCGGTCGAGCTCCTGTCGGACCTTTCGTGGCACCCGGCAGCTCAATGGAGCTAGGTCCGGGCCGACTCGGGCCAGCGCATCGATCGAATTCTCGACTTGGGGCTTCGTCGTAATAGTTCGACCATTGCCATTGCTGCGTTGGCGGACGATTGCGGGCTTAGGAGTGGTAGGCTCTGCAGTTTCAACCGACTGCTCCGCCTCCGGTTCGTCTATCACTTCCCTTCCCTGCTCT
>Ga0207035_1090_pt1 | contig 24092 bp, 15 predicted proteins | sample Alteio_BWMinCont_77_FD_153272 | JGI IMG/M metagenome (GOLD analysis project Ga0207035, IMG submission 153272) | Enriched cells from forest soil in Barre Woods Harvard Forest LTER site, Petersham, Massachusetts, United States -... | ecosystem: Environmental > Terrestrial > Soil > Temperate forest >... | reverse complement strand
AAGGCCTATCGCAAAAGGATTCTAAGGATGAATGAGACTGGGTTTGAGGCTTCTTACTTTTCGCATGAGACAGCGATTATCGATCCGGGCGCAAAGATCGGTCCAAACACAAAGATCTGGCACTGGGTGCATATCTGCAGCAACGCAGAGATCGGCTCGGAGTGTTCTATTGGACAGAATGTTTTTGTCGGTCACGCAAAGATTGGAAACAATGTAAAGATCCAAAACAACGTTTCCATTTACGATGCAGTCGAGCTGGAAGACGGGGTGTTTTGCGGGCCGAGCATGGTTTTCACAAACGTGATTAATCCGCGAAGCCACATCGTACGAAAGCAGGAATATAAGCCAACCTTAGTCAGACGGGGAGCGACGATTGGAGCGAATGCCGTGATCGTCTGCGGCCACACAATCGGGATGTTCGCAATGGTTGGCGCGGGTGCGGTAGTCACACGAGATGTTGCGGACTTTGCGCTGGTTGTAGGTAACCCAGCCCGGCAGATGGGGTGGATTTGCCAATGCGGCATAAGACTGGAAGCAGAAATTGGCGAGACGCGGTGTGGCAACTGCGGTTGGGCCTACGAAATTTCTGATGTTTGCTGCCGTCCTCTGAGCCAATCACCAGTCAAATCTTAAAACTTTACAGACCTGGATGACCCCATGGAATTCGTTAATTTGAAAACGCAGTATGCGGATTTGAAGAGCCACATCGATGCTCGGATTCAAACAGTTCTCGATCATGGCCACTACATCATGGGGCCAGAGGTTGCTGAACTCGAAGTAAAGCTGGCGGCATGGACTGGCAGCGAGGCATGCATCGCGTGTTCAAGCGGGACCGATGCACTGCTGCTGGCATTAATGGCACTAGGAGTCGGGCCAGAGGATGAAGTCATAACCACTCCGTTTACCTTTGTTGCGACAGTGGAGACGATCGCACTGCTGGGCGCAAAACCAGTCTTTGTGGATATCGATCCGCGTACCTACAATCTAGACCATCAGTTGCTTGCTCAGGCTTTGACATCGCGAACAAAGGCCATTGTTCCAGTATCGCTCTACGGGCAGTGCGCGGAGATGGATACCATCAACCAAATTGCTGGCGCGCATGGTCTCGCCGTGATCGAAGATGCGGCGCAGAGCTTTGGAGCGACGTACAAAGGGCGGTCGTCCGGTAATGTTTCTACCATCGGCTGCACAAGCTTCTTTCCTTCAAAGCCACTGGGCTGTTATGGGGATGGGGGAGCCTGCTTTACCAACGACAAGGCGCTTGCTACTCATATGCGTCAGCTTCGTGTGCATGGTCAGGATCGCCGTTATCATCACCCGTTAGTTGGAATCAATGGGCGGCTTGACACGCTTCAGGCGGCTATCCTGCTGGCGAAACTGGAAAACTTTGCCTGGGAGATTGAGGCTCGCGCACTGGTCGCGGCTCGATACGATCAGTTGTTGTGTGATGCTCTCGCCACGCCCTATGTTGAGCCGCATAACACAAGCGTATTTGCACAGTACACAATTCAAGTTGAAGACAGACAGACAGTGCAGGATACGCTGAAGGCCCAGGGAATACCGACTGCTGTGCATTATCCAGTCCCGCTCCATCTGCAACCGGCGTTTGCTTCGACAGAGTACGGATATGGCGCTTTCCCACATGCCGAGGCAGCAGCGGAACGCGTGATGAGTTTACCGATGCACCCCTATCTGAGTGAGACAGACCAAAATAGGGTTGCTAAAGAGGTGTTACGCGCCACCGCAGGATCAACTACATTCGCAGGGAAGTTTAAAGAGTAGGGATCGCAGTAGTCAGGGCGAGGCTGGTTAGCAGAAAGCGCGGGTTTGATGTCGAACGAGAGTGGCTTCCAGCGCGGGACAACGTTCTGCATGAGGTTTATCAGGAGCGGACTGGGCGGGCTGAGATCGAATAGTTTTATCCGTAAAGTTGGAATTATGAGCAGCGGCTCGGCCCTCGGGCACGTGTTTACGCTCGCCGCAGGACCGCTTCTCACGCGCATCTACGGCCCTGAGGAGTTCGGTTCCCTTGGCTTGTTTACTTCGCTGTTGAGCATTTTGGCTGTCGCCGTAACTCTCCAGTATGAGATTAGTATTGTCATCGGCAAAGATGAGCAAGAGGCAGCTTATCTTGTCTTCGGCTCTTTCCTGATTACGATGCCTGTAAGCGTATTGTCTGGGGCAATTCTCTGGTTTCTGATTCATGAATCCATGCTTGGATATGGCGGCATGCCCTGGTTTTCCCCTTACCTTCTAACTTTCAGCATGATGTTCATCGGTTTTTTTACTACGATTCGTTACTGGTCGCTACGCGAAGGACAGTTCAACTGGATTGCACAGGCTTTCGTCCTTCAGAGTGCGGGGCGGGCTATTCTTCAAACCGTGCTCGGAGTTGTTGGATTTCATTCTGCCGGCATGTTGATTGGCGAGACGCTTGGCCGAGGCATGGGCATGTCCAGGATGCTCCGCGGCTCTTGGCCTGTACTGAACCGCTACGCGAAACAGTTCCGGTGGAGCGAGTTGGTTCATGCGTTGCGGCGGCATAATAAGTTTCCGTTGTATTCATTTCCATCATCATTCCTCGATGCGATTTTTCTGGGGTTGCCGCTTCCTCTTCTGGTGCAGATGTACGGTGTTCCCCTGGGAGGGCAGTACTCGCTGGTTTGGAAGGCAGTCACTGTTCCCACTGTGCTGATCGCATCCACTGTTGCCGATACCTTTCACAGTAGTCTGGCAACTTATGCACGGGAAACTCCTGAGCGCGTTAAGAAGCTTTTCCGTATGACCAGTTGGGGCTTATTTTTTAGTGGTCTGGTTCCTACGATTGCACTCATTCTATGGGGTCCATTGCTGTTTGGCTGGGTATTTGGCGCTCGCTGGGCGTTGGCCGGGACGATAGCCGCTATCATCTCCCCTTGGTATCTGGCTCAGTTTGTGGCAAGTCCTCTTAGTAGAGTTGTGGTTGTGCTCAGCGGCCAAAAGACCAAGTTGCTCTGGGACGTGCTATGTATGCTCACACTGGGACTGGTATTTTTTGTAGCGCACTCGATGAAGCTTGCACCCCTGCAGACGATCAGGATACTTTCGGCTTCTTATACGCTGCTGTTCCTTGCGTATTATTTGATTCTTCGACATATCGTCGTGCGTTTCGACCAGTTGCTCTGCGCGCCGATTCAAACGATCTGATTCATCCAGAAAGAAAGACCCGAGATGTGCGGAATCGCAGGTTTTGTTGCTCTACCCAACCGCGGTAAGTCCGGGTATGCGCCTTCAGTATTGCAATCAATCGAGCATCGTGGCCCGGATGATCGTGGCTGGCTGCGTTCGACCGGCACAAAAGTGGAACGTGGTCGGGAGTGGAATCAGCCGGGCAGGGAACCTGAGGTGCTATTGTTACACCGCCGACTTTCCATCATTGATACCAGCGAGTCGGGATGGCAGCCGATGAGCACTGCGGACGAACGATATCATGTGGTCTACAACGGTGAGATTTACAACTACGTTGAAATTCGTCGGGAGCTTGAAGGGTTGGGTTATCGCTTTCGGTCCAGCTCAGACACAGAAGTTTTGCTGAACGCATTTGCTGAATGGGGTACGGAAGCATTACGGCGTTTTGTGGGCATGTTTGCATTCGCGGTGCTCGATACCTATCGCCGCACCTTGCTGCTGGCACGGGATTTTTTCGGCATTAAGCCATTGTTTTATTGGGAAGAGAATGGATGCATCTTCTTTGGGTCTGAGATCAAGTCGTTGACTGCATTTGGTCTCTCACGGCCACATGCGAATACCGAGAGGTTGTTGCTTTACCTTCGTTATGGCATAACCGACTTCGGATCGGAGACGATGCTTTCGGAGGTCCAACAGATACCTGCCGCACATTTTATGGAGATTTCGCTGGACGACTGCATCGTGCATGAGCCGCAACAATACTGGAGTGCGGAGAGCGGTGAAGTTCTGGACATCTCGTTTGACGAGGCCGCATTAAAGGTTCGTGATCTCTTCCTTCGCAATGTGGAGATTCATCTTCGAAGCGATGTGCCTGTCGGTCTTGCACTCTCTGGCGGGCTTGACTCTTCATCCATTCTTATGGGCATCCGTCATCTGGACCCGAAGGCTGAACTTCATGCCTTTAGTTATATAAGCGAAGACGTTGCGTTGAGCGAGGAGAAGTGGGTTGACATTGTTGTACGCGAGGCGAAAGCCCATGTCCATAAGGTGCGTGCGACAGCAGGTGAACTGGCACATGACCTTGATTTGATGGTGCAGTTGCATGATGAGCCCTTTGGCAGTACAAGTGCCTACGCACAGTTTCGGGTTTTTCGAGCTGCTCATGAAGCTGGCATTAAGGTGATGTTGGATGGGCAAGGAGCAGATGAATTACTGGGTGGCTATGATCTGTACAAGGGAGCGCGCCTTGCGTCCCTGGTGCGGCAAGGCCACTGGTTGCAGGGGGCGGGATTCTTACGGAATTTGTCGCGCAAAGATGGAATCGGCGCAAATCTTAGCATTGCCTACTGCGGGGATTTTCTTCTGCCCCCTTCGATGCAGTCTTTCGCAAGATACCTGATAGACAAAGATGCTTATCCATCCTGGATTAATCAGAGGTGGTTTGCAGATAGAGGAGTGAGTGTTCAGTTTGGCAACTATACGAGAGCGAGAAATGTGTTGCGCGCCAGCCTTGAACGCAGCGTGAGTAAGACCCTGCCGAGCTTATTGCGTTACGAAGATAGAAACTCGATGGCTTCGTCGGTAGAAAGCAGGGTGCCGTTTCTGACACCGGATCTGGCCCGCTTCCTTGGGAAGTTGCCGGAGAGCTATCTGATAGATGCGGAAGGAACATCCAAGTCGGTATTTCGCAAGGCGATGAGGGGCATTGTTCCTGATGTGCTTCTAGACAGGAGAGATAAGGTTGGATTCGCCACGCCAGAGAAGCGGTGGATGAAGCAGCTCGACGGCTGGGTTCGTTCCACGCTCGAAGGAGAGGTTGCGGCCAGTTTGCCTTTTCTGAATCTGGATTCTGCTCGGAGTGAATTTGAGGCGGTTCGCGAGGGGCGCAGGCCATTCGGTTTCCACATCTGGCGCTGGGTCAACCTGATTCGATGGACTGAGAAGATGCAAGTCACCTACGAATAAAACAGAAGCCGGACGGATCTGGTTAGGCTTATGGAATTAATGGATAAAAGGTGAAAAGACTTAAAGTTATAGCCGTACTTGCGGCCTACATCACGACGCTTCTATGGGCATATGTTGCGATCATCTCGCCAACCTTTGCCTATTTTGGCTACAAGCTATACTGGCCGGGGCCAGCACGGCTCACGTGGATTATTGTCCTGGCCCTGGCCCCTGCGATGTTCGTTCCCATTCGATTGTCGCGACCTTCGCTTCTGGTTGTTTGGTGGCTTTACGTGACTGTTTACATCCCGTCTACCTTACTTCCGACTCTAAGTCTGACTCTATCGTTCGCCGAACTATTGCCACTTGAGATCGTATTACTTCTCTCCCTGGGATTGATGGTCTTGATAAGTTCAAGCAAGCACCTCGCTCTCCGTCGGCTAAAGATCAGATCGAAGGTCTACTGGCCCGGTATATTCTTCGTATGGGCTAGTTGTCTGATATTTGTCTTAGCGCACTTTAACTTTTCGTCGCTGATTTTTAATCTTGCATCACTTTTCTTTGGAGGAAGCGAATATACAATCCGTAATGGATTTTCTGAGCAGCTATCTCAGGCGGGAAAGATACTTGTCTATGCCACCGGTCAGGTAGGAGGTGCGATTGATCCGTTCCTGATTGCCTATGGACTGGTGTATAGGCGGAAAATTCTTTTGATTGCAGGCATTTCGGGTCAACTGATGATCTTCGCGGTTCTTGGCTCCAAATCTATTCTTTTTTCTACTGTCTTTTTGGTCATTGTGTTTGTGCTGATGAGGAGCTATCGCAAGAACTTTGGCGTTGCACTCGGCGCAGTTCTAATTGCGGTAGTTCTGCTTTCTGCTGGGGCAGACTGGTTATCGAAGAGCATCCTTCTCTCCTCGATTACTACACGCAGAACTTTGATGGATCCGGGATTACTCACCGGGTTTTACTACGAACACTACTCAAAGGTTCCGCACGCAGGTTTGGCCTATCACTTTCCCCGAGGCGGAGAGGCTGTTCCGGCCCCGTCCTACGAGATTGGCCTTGTATATTTCGGAGATGTACATATAGATGCAAATGCGAATCTATGGGCTGAAGGATTCGCTGACTTCGGTATGCCGGGAGTCATTGGATTTACACTTCTGCTTTCAGCAATCCTATGGCTTTATGATTCGATAGCGGCGCGACGGAACATGGAACTGGCCATCATGCTGGTAACGATGCAGGCCTTCGACTATAGCAATGCTGCGCCACTGACCACCTTCATCACGCACGGAGGCCTGGCCTCGGCCCTCTTACTCTGGTCTGCGCCTTCAACACAAGCGGATGCAGTTATGTCCGGGTTTGAGTTAAGCCAGAGAGGGACGGGGTCAAAGTACATGCCAGCATTTTTCAAACGTCTTTGCTTTGGACCAGGCAGATAAAGTCCGTTGTTATTCAGGACTGAAGATTGAGATGCAAACGGTGTGAATTTGAGAATCAAGAGACAGTGAGATGATGTTTCGACGAGCAGTTGACATTTTCGGTGCAATAGTGTGCCTTACTCTTGTTAGCCCAATTGTTTTTGTTACGATGGTGGCCATTTATCTAACTGATCGTGGGTCTATTTTTTATCTTCAGGAGCGATCAGGCTTGTATGGTCGACCCTTCACAGTCTTCAAGTTTCGCAGTATGCGGATTAATAACCTTCCCTACGACGACGTGACGGAGATACGGTCGGGTCATCCGCTTGTAACGCCTGTCGGAAATCTGATTCGACGGTTCAAGATTGACGAATTGCCGCAGATGCTCAATGTTTTCAAGGGAGAGATGTCTCTGATTGGTCCGCGGCCCACGCTACCGGACCAGGTTGAGCGGTACACACCCTTTCAGCGGCGCCGTCTTGAAATGCGTCCTGGACTGACCGGATGGGCTCAGGTAAGCGGGGGAATTGATATTACGTGGCCGGAACGGATCATGCTCGATGTCTGGTATGTCGATCATCGAACAATTTGGTTAGACGTGCTGATTCTTTTACAGACGTTCCTGGTCGTATTTCGTGGGGAGCAATCCTATCCCGACCGGTTGACTCAAGCGATTGAGCATGCGCAGCGACTACAAGCCAATGGCCTTGATCAAGCTGAAACTAAGTATTGAGGCGCAGTGCAAGTTGCTCGATAATCCGTTGAAATGTGTTCTCTGACAGAAGCAGTAAGGCATTCAAAATGAAAACAGTGCAATCTCGTGCGCGCTTGAAAGTTGTTCATCTCACCTCGGTGCATTATCCGTTTGACAATCGCATCTTTCACAAAGAGTGCTCAACACTAGTGGCGGCAGGCTACGATGTGACGCTGATTGCAGCCAGTGCTGAAGGCGATGGAATGCAGAAGGGTGTCCGGCTGCGGGCGCTGAAGCTTCCCCGCAATAGATTTGAGCGGTTCCTGCGTACAATCCCTCAGGTTTACAGCGCGGCGCTGGAGGAAGACGCGGCAATCTATCACTATCACGATCCCGAGTTGATGCCCGTCGGAGCACTTCTGCGACTCAATGGCAAGAAGGTAATTTACGACGTTCATGAAGATTATGCCGGTTCAATGGCTGGAAAGCAGTGGATTCCAGGGATATTCCGAGGTGTTGCTTCGGTAGGTGTCAGATTCTGTGAGAGAGCCTTCACTATTTTTTGCAGCCGGATTATAGTTGCGACGCCAACGATTGCTGGTATGTTTCCTTCGTCGAAAGTAACTCTCGTCCAGAACTTCCCATGGATGGGCGAGCTTTACACCGAAGATTCAATTCCCTATGCAGACCGTGAGCCGATAGTTGCGCATGTGGGCGCGTTGTCGCAGGATCGCGGTCTGGTTGAAATGACGAAAGCTGTGGAGTTGGTTTCAGCAGTGCGGCCCGTGAAGCTTGTATTAGCTGGAAAAGTGGCTCCCGGTGCGGGCCAGGGAATCGATCAAGAACACTGGAACGGACTCGTTGAATACGTTGGCATGCTAACTCGTCCGCAGGTTGCTGGATTGTTAGCTAGAGCGCGAATCGGGATTGTGACACTCCATCCAACGCAGAATTATATAAATTCCCAACCGACGAAGCTGTATGAATATATGTCGGCAGGCATCCCTGTAGTGGCCTCCGATTTTCCGGTTTGGCGGCAGATAGTAGAGCCATCTGGATGTGGAATCCTGGTTGATCCGCTCGATCCGAAAGCGATTGCAAATGCTCTTGAATGGTTGCTTGCACATCCAACTGAAGCAGGGGAGATGGGCCATCGCGGACGTCTGGCGGTAAACGATCGTTACAGCTGGGAACGCGAAGGCGCGAGGCTGGTCGAGGCCTATTCGAAACTGTTAACGGACAAAGAATGAAGATCTGGATCATTCATCACTATGCGAACTCTCCTGATTCACCTGGCGATGCACGTCATTTCAGCCATGCCCGCGAGCTTATCCGCCGAGGACATCAGGTCAGGATTGTTGCTTGTAGCTTTCAGCATCTGACAGGCGAAGATAAGCAGGAAGCGTCAAATAAAAAATGGGAAGCGAATGTCCACGATGGGGTCCCATTTACATGGATACGTGCGCGTAGTTACAGCGGGGATTCATTCGGTCGGATTTTCAACATGTTTGAATTCAGCCTGCGCGTCCTCGGACGCAAATGGACTGTCGGCTTGGAACGTCCTGATGTGATTATGGGTTCCACTCCGCACCCATTTGCTGCACTTGCGGCTGAACGATTGGCGACTCATTACAAGGTTCCATTTGTAGTTGAAGTTCGCGATGCGTGGCCATACGTACTCACGGAAGTTGGGGGACATTCAAAGTTTCATCCCTTTGTTCAGCTTGTCGACAAGACAACAAGATTTCTCTATGCGCATGCATCTGCAATTGTGATGTTTTCAAGGCATTCAACTCCACTTCTTGCGAGGTATGGGGCCGCGCCGCACAAAATTGTCTGGATTCCTCATGGCGTGGATCTGGCCATGTTTCCACTACCCCACACTGCTCCTGACGACGGTATTTTTACTGTCAGTTACATTGGCGCGCATAACCAATGGAACAGTCTTGATGTTGTGCTGGATGCCGCTAAAGCACTGCAAAAGTCTGGAACGGAAAAAGTGTTGATTCGCTTTGTGGGAGACGGAAATTGTAAGCAGTCTTTAATTGCCAGAGCCAAAGCCGAAAACATTTGCAATGTCCGGTTCGATGATCCCCTTCCGAAAAAACTGATTGGCACTATCTTGCATGAATCGGATGCATTTCTTATCAATAACCGTAAAGACGAAGTTTCAAAAAACTGGATGAGTTTTAACAAGCTTTACGAGTACCTTGCGGCGGGTCGTCCGGTCATCTTCGGCAGTTGTACAGAGAATGATCCAGTACGCGAGTCCGGGGCTGGAATATCAGTAGCGGCTGACAACTCAGAAGCATTGGCGGAAGGTATTCGATTCATGGCTAATCGAACGCCAGCGGAACTTACTCGGTATGGAGCGCTAGGCCGTAGCTACATCGAGAACTACTACAGCATCACGGTGCTGGTTGATCGTTTTGAAGAGATGATCTCAAAAATCACAGGGCAGTCATTGCCTGCCAAATCCCAAAAAGGGGATACGGTTCATGTTTGACGCTTCATTCGATGCAATGGGTTTTCCTGTGCTGCAAGAGAAGTGTTTTACGACTTCGGAGGAAGTAGAGTGGCGCAGGCTTCTGCCTGCGAGTCGAAGTGTATTTGGCAGCGTTGAGTACGCAAGGATCTGCGAGAGGTTTCGAGGCAGCGTTGCACGGCTCTATGTTTTGAAATCGGACACGGCATCTATCTGTCATCCCATGCTGCTGAGACCGGTATCGGACCTTCCGTTTGTGGCCGAGGTCGAGGGACAGTGGGACTCGACCACTCCAGACTTCACGGGACCACTTGTTCAGGGTAGCGACAGCAATCTCATGGCGCGCTTCCGTGATTGTCATAGTGCCTTTACGCGAAGCCAGGGAATTATTGCGGAGTTTGCGCATCTGCATCCGTGGTCCGATGGACTCAACATGCTGCGCGAGGACTGTACGTATAACCGGGATATCATCTGGATCGATGTTGCGGAGAGTCCGGATATTTTGTTTCGGGACCACTTTGAGCACTCTTGCAGAAAGAACATCAACAAGGCCCAGCGCGAGGGTGTGAGCATCTTCACAGAGGCCAGTGACGATGCGCTTCAGGAGTTTTACCGCATTTATTCAGGGACCATGCAGCGTAACCAGGCTCTCGAAAAGTATTCATTTCCGTTAGAGTTTTTCAAGCAAATTCGTGATGATTTTCCAGAGAATGCGAGATTTGTTTTTGCCGAGCATGGCGGAAAAATTATCGCAGCAACACTTTATATGTATGACGACAAGGATGTTTTTTCCTTCCTCGGAGGGGCAGACTCAGAGTTCAACCATCTTCGCCCGACCAATATGGTTGTGTGGAACACAGTGATATGGGCGCACAGTACAGGAAGAAAGCGACTGGTCCTCGGCGCAGGCTTTCGACCGAATGATGGAATCTTTCAATTTAAAGCCACTTTTTCATCGCTTCGACAACCCTTCTATGTATACAAGCAGGTTCACCGGCAGAAGGACTACACGCTCCTGGAGCAACGCTGCCGTGAGTACAACAACATGGGAGACGTAAATGTTGACTACTTTCCAAGCTATCGCTATGTCGCACACTGAGCCGTTTCCTGCGTGGCCAAATTTTCCTGAGGATGAGATTGCAGCTGCGGCTGAGGTCCTCCGTTCAGGCAAGGTCAACTATTGGACGGGTGAGCAGGGACGTTTGTTTGAAAGTGAGTTCGCAGAGTTTTCCGGATGCAAGTATGCGGTGGCGCTGGCCAACGGTACGGTGGCGCTGGAGCTGGCACTGCGTGCGCTTGGTGTCGGTCCCGGCGATGAAGTCATTACAAGCAGCCGTACGTTTTTTGCCAGTGCCAGTTCAATCGTTGCTGTTGGCGCACATCCAGTCTTTGCAGATGTCGACAAGGAATCGCAGAACATCACGGCTGAAACGATCCGGCTGGTCCTTTCTAAAAAGACACGGGCGATTATTGCGGTTCATCTGGCGGGCTGGCCCTGCGAGATGGATCCAATCCTCGATCTTGCGCGGGAGTTCGGTTTATATGTAATCGAAGATTGCGCACAGGCGCACGGCGCAAGATACAAGGGGCGGCCTGTTGGGTCGATTGGCGATGTTGCAGCATTTTCGTTCTGCCAGGACAAAATCATGACCACTGCGGGCGAAGGTGGAATGGTGACAACGAACAGTGAGGCGCTCTGGCAGAAGATGTGGTCCTACAAGGACCATGGTAAAAGTTACGATGCCGTGTACTCGCAGACGCACCCGTTCGGCTTCCGCTGGCTTCATGAGTCGTTCGGAACAAACTGGAGGCTGAGCGAAGTCCAGTCTTCTGTGGGACGCGTGGAGTTGAAGAAGCTTTCAGAGTGGGTCGAGATACGGCGAAGTCATGCGGCGTATCTGGCGACACGATTAGAGAAGTTGCGAGCACTGCGCATTCCTCCAGTACCCGACACGATCACTCACTCGTACTACAAATACTATGCATTCATCAGACCGGAAGAACTTTTGTCTGGATGGGATCGAGATCGAATTGCGCAGGAGATCGCAGCACAGGGAATACCCTGTAGCGTGGGCAGTTGCAGCGAGGTCTATTTGGAAAAAGCCTTTTCGTTAGAGATGCGACCACTTCATCGATTGTCCGCTGCCCACGAACTTGGTGAGACAAGCCTGATGTTTCTGGTACATCCGACGCTGGAGAGATGGCACATGGAACGAACATCTCAGGTTGTCGAAGAGGTGCTATCACGGGCGACACGAGTGGAACTCGGGGGCGAATGAAAATCATGAAACATAAAGCGTCAATGCGATTACTTTTTTTAACGTTACTGGTAGTCCTTTCCGAGGGCAGTGCCTGGTCCCAGACAAATATAGAGATTACTCAGACTGCGGATTCTGACCTGATTCGGTTTACCACAGTAAAGGCTGGCCACCACCATCTGGAAATAGACGATGCTGCGGGCTTTGTAGCCCCGGTAACGATAAGAAACTTCAATGAATCGAAGTTGGAATTACACGCCAATGAAGTGGGTCTGATTCCAGGCATTGCGTACCATCTACGGCTGGATGGCGAGCGGGAAGTGCAAGATCTGCGGCTGCTGGATCCTGTAAAACTTGACGCTAGGGTCAGCTGCGCTACCCTGCACCATACATGGGAGTCGAGTACTCGTTTCTCCATCGGCACGGGTTTGTCCGGACTGAAATGGGTTGGCAACCATTGGGAGATTGCTCCACATACGTTCCTCCTGGGCGAATCCCTCTACAACGCCGAGATGCTGATGCGTCCCGCGTTGTCGGCAGCGAGGGCATGCGGGGATATGCAGACACTGGACGAGATGGCGCAGTACTACGTAATCATGCTGAGCCAGACAGAGATTGTGGGCGAGTTATTGAAGCGACCACGAGTTACCGCTGAGACCAAAGCCCGCTTAAGTTCAACCGATCCCTCGGCCCGGACCTTCAGCGCTACGTTTGGTTCAGAGACCGGCGAGGCGGAACTCTACAACTCGCAGTGGCTTCATCCTGCTTCGCTGCTGGTGCGAGTAGTAACTCTTCTGCCTGATTCATCCCGCACGCCAGCCATGAAAAGCTTTGCGAGTCTGTATGCGCAGTTCATTGTAAAAGACCAGTTGGAGCGTTATTTATTTCGGCAGCATGTGCCCCCACTGGGCGGAATTGAAGTAGAAGGCAGGGTGGCGCGGTGGGAAGCTTCCATGAGAGGGCTTAAGGGCAGGGACCCGTGGGACAGCGCCATGTCTGATATTGATTTGTGGTTACTCGCGTCGACCGCGGAGATACTTGGTGCAAACGCCAACGACCCGCACCTGGTTCCAATAGATAAGCACAGTCTTGCACTGTTACATACAGCGGTGACAACGGGAATACGATTCTTTGAGAGTAAGCGCACCAGTTATCCTGAGACCAAAAACTTTAAGGGCGAAGTGGTGGGCAGTGCGAGCTACTTCAACGGAGACTATGCATCTCATTCTGACATGGCGTTCAGTGCAGTAGGTGGTGCGGCCCTACCCTCGGCTTCACAACAGAGCGTGAACCCAAATGTGAGTTGGGACATTAGTCATGCCTATCGGATTCCAATCTTTCTGAGGGCGCTTTATGAGAATCGCAAGGCACTGGGATCGGAGTTTCCCAGATACAAGGATCTACAACTCATAGACAACCAATATATATACAAGGTCTTCACTGGGAATTACTCTCGGCCGCAATTCAAAAATTTCTTTGATGGAAGTGATGGATGGTTACGTGTGGGCTTTAACGGAACCGGCTTCGGCCATCCTCCGTCAGATTTCTGCGATATGCGGAATCCCCAACGCCCTTGCCTTATGCCTGGTGCGATCATCGGGTGGGCTGAACTGAGCTTTGCCAGTGTGGATTTGGCCAGGCTGGAGCGCTCGCTCGTTGATCTGGCATTCGTGAAAGATCCTGCAACGGTGGAGTTTCGTGACCGTCACTATTTTTACAGTACTCCGTACAAAGTAAATGTTGTGGATGGGTTCGATGTATATGGCGGCGCGCTCTACTACGTAATTGCCGAGAATGCTGACCGGATTTCCACCACAAATGGACCGCAACCCGAAAATTAGCTGCAATTTAATACGAAATAGAACCGCTCTTTAACATTCACCATCCACACTCACATTGCGACAGACAGCAAGTGGAATGTTTGGTATTTGAGCAGGCTGCGGTTAAAGGCCTTGCGAGAAGAGAATTGCTCTTCAATAACCAAGCACACAGGCCGTGTGTCTTCGACAAGTTTCAACAAGGTTTAACAAAGTCTTGGAGGGATGTGTTCCCCGCCCAGGAAAAAATACCAGACGCGCCGTCGTATCTGGACGGATTCACCGGCGCGAATGGACAAGTAGTCCGGAACGGATGAACACATCCGATTCTCATTATCCACCCTCTTAACCGATTCGGGCCACGAAGACGGCCTTGGATCTACAGGAGTACTGAAATGAAGAAATCTAAGATATGTATTGCCGTACTAGGGCTGTTCGCAGCTTCGTTCGGCGTGTTTCGTGCAGAAGCTCAGTACACCCCTGCTGAGAACTTCTACACTGCAGGTTCGTCGGCGCAGTTCAACACCTTTGGCGTTGCTGCTTCTTTTACCCTTCCTGGCCAATCCGGTCCGTTCTGCGGAACGCATCACTGGAGCAAGAAGAATGGTAGCGTAGGAGCAAATACTCAAGTTGTGCTCCATGATCCTCGCAGTTCCTTAATCACCGATGAGCCAGCCAACATCTGGATCGCGTGGGATAACAACGCCGTTAACCAGGTATCTGGTCAGGGTGTTGTTTGCTACTACGCTTCGGTTGACTCGATTGTGGGTGTTCGCGCATTCGAAGCACGCGCCACCGTATCGCTTGGTTCTGCTCTGTCAGGCTCTGCCGATGCCAACCCGGACCTAGTTCCACTGATCGGCCCGGGAGAGCCTCTGCCAGCGGTTATCTACAACATTGTCAACGGTTCTGTGCTCAATGCAGCTAACACTGACATCCGTCCCGAGGATGCGAAGTTCGCCACCATGCGCGTGCTGACTGCCAAGGGGACTCAGGTAACTGGACGCGCCGTGACTGGCCTTGGTTATGGCCCGGGACCCGTAGGAACTGCTATCCAGGATTCATTCTCCGGCTCACTCGCCAACCCAGTTGATTTCTCCATCGCTTGCGGCGACACGGACCCAATCAACAGTGCAACCGGCTGCGGTAACAGCAGCTCCAACATCCGCGAGTACTTTGATGTGCCAATCGGCGCGGCTCCAGTCATGGTAATTGCGAACGTCAGCAATACCGGTGCTGGTCACCTCGGCGACGGTAACTACACCAACATCAACCGTTTCCTGCTGGGTCCGGCTCTGGAAGGCTCGGTCAACATTATTCGCGACCTTGGCTATACCGCAACTGCAACCTGCACTTTCAGCGGTGGTTGCAGCTATAGCAACTCGAGCGAGCCGATTGTGCCGCTCAACGTGTTCATTCGCGAGCCCCTCTCCGGCACCTACAACACCATGGAGTGGTCAGTTCCAAACGCTCTCGAGCTTGATGCCAGCAAATGGTCTCCAGGTTCTGTCAACGGTCAAGAGACCGGCGTCAATCCTTCTCTCTCAACCACCTGCACCACCAAGCCCTTCACGGCTGCAAATTGCACCACCAGCAGCGGCAACCCACTGTGGCAGATCGTTTCTACGGGTAGCGGGAATGCCATCCGTGGTCGTGCAGTCGGCACAGGCAACATGGTTAGCTCAGTTAACAACACACCGGACAGCATTGGTTATGCTTTCTGGGGCTTCAGCAACTATCAGGGTAAGGCCAACATCAAGTACCTCACGGTCGATGGTGTAGATCCCCTCTATTCTGGTCCCTCCGCGAACCCGAACGGCGCCGGCGTTCTTCCGTCTTGCACCACAACCGGTGGTTATGCCACAAGCTGCCCACTGCTTCCCTTCACCAATATCGTCAACGGCACCTACCCCATCTGGAGCAAGTATCGTTTGATGTGGGATCCGTTCACGGCGAGCACGAACATTGCACCGTTCATCACCTACTATGCAAATCTTGCTGCTGACCCAGTCTCCGGCTCCATCAACGACATGGTGCCGCTCAAGAGCCTACAGGTTTTCCACTCGCACTATGCACAGGTTGTTCAGGACAACGGCATTGCCTACGGTCCGAACAACGGCTTCAAGACTGGTGTTGGAGAGACCGGCGGCGATATGGGCGGTGCAGTCCTGACCATCCAGTCTGAGCTGGAGTTCATCGCCGACACAGGTGGCCAGCAGGTCAACCTGGTCCAGTAAATTGCAATCAATTATGACCGTACGCAGCTAATAAGCATATGGTCTCCCCACTTGCTCCACCCCTCCACTCCCGCGCTTAAGCGCGGGAGTGGAGAATTTTACCAGGAAGTCTAATGTCAAAATTAAACCTTCTCAGATCCCTTGTTGCGGCCCCTCTCCTACTGTTGTTGCTGAGTGTTTCCGATAGTCGCGCGCAAGCGCCTGTATCGCCGGCCTCTTCAAATCTTTCCAAGACTATGCCCGGTGTTTTACCTCAGACGGAAAAGCTTAAAGTTGCAAATCCTCAAGCTCCTCCAGAAGCTCCAGAATCAGCAGATCCACAATCGACCTCGATGATGCCGGAGATGGCTCCGAATGCTTCGGGAACTGGCATGACGATTGCACGGGCTGTGGAGAGTTTTTCTGAGTTGACGCTTAAAGGCAGCGAGTTGCATGCCGAACCACCTCTACTGGGTAGTAGGGAAGTAACGCCTGATTTTATCCGTGAGCTTTGGCAGGTACGCTGGCGTCCGAACGACCCCATTGATCTGTGGGTAATTCTTCCGCGTGGTGTAAAGAATCCACCAGTGGTGCTTTACCTCTATGGCTACCCAACGGAGACTGATCGCTTCAAGAGCAGCTCCTACTGCAAGCGGATTGTCCAGAGTGGTGCCGCAGGGATTGGATTTGTTTCTGCGCTGACAGGTCACCGCACCGAATTTCGCCCGATGAAGGATAACTTTATCAGCAAGATGCCAGAGGCGCTGGCATCAAGTGTTCACGACATTCCGATGATTCTAGATTTTCTACAAAGCAGGGGCGGTTTAGATATGAGCCGCGTCGGCATCTTTGGTCAAGGTTCTGGCGGAGCAATCGCTATTTTATCGGCCAGTGTCGAGCCGCGAATCAAGGCTGTTGATTTGCTGGATCCGTGGGGAAACTGGCCAAAGTGGTTTGCGAAATCGTTCTTTGTTTCAAGCAACGAGCAGACGGAGTATCTCAAGCCCGATTTCCAGAAGGCACTTGAACCCCTTGAACCACTTCGCTATCTTCCGCAGTTGAAGTCGCAAAAACTTCGCATTCAGTACAGCGATGACGGAGGAGTGCCGAAGGACGCGATCGAAAGTATGTTGGCTGCCGCACCTGCGTCTGCTCAGGTCGCTCGCTTTCCTAGCATGAGAAGGTTGTATGCCGAGAGTTCCGGAGGGCGGCTCTTTCAGTGGGTAGCAGAAAAACTTGACGCACATCCGGTACCGTCGAAGCCGTCACAACCAGCGGCGGCATCAGCCCAATTAAACCCTTCGGCGGCTCCGGCCGTACCAGTGCAATCGAATCCAGCGGCGGCCCCTGTGGCCCCAGCGAAATCTAAACCCTGATTTTCTTGAACGTTTCATTTCCCAAAGACCTGCCTTGATAAGGAATCGCATGCGGAATGTACTGATCGTAGGATGTTTATTTGCTGTGCTCGGGACTGCTGGGTTTGCCCAGGATGCCATGCAGTCTGGCTCCAACCAACAGAACCTCGCCAGCGCAAAAGCACAAGATGCTACGGCTTCCCTTTCCGGTACTGTCTCGGATGCCACTGGCGCCCTCATTGCCGGCGCAACAGTAGTAGTTCGCGACAGTAGTGGAAGGACAGTTACCGTAACCTCGGATGCGGCAGGCCGCTATATCGCGACAGGCCTGGCTCCAGGGTCTGCTGATATTACGATCAGCGCCCCAGGCTTTGCAGACTCTGTCACCAATATGCAGTTAACGGCCTCAGAAAAAAGCACGTTTGATTCTCCAATGCAGCCAGCTGTCTCTTCCACCAGCGTGGAGGTTACAGCGATGCGAACCACACAGGTTGAGAATGAAAATGCAGAACTTTCAGGAACAATCACGCAGAAGCAGCTCGTAGGGATTGGGTTGAACGGGCGCAATTTCTTGTCCCTTATTACCCTTACTCCCGGCGTAAGCAATCAGACCGGGCAGGATGAAGCAAAGGTCGGCGTGGTGGGGAGCGCCAAGTTCAGCATCAATGGCGGGCGCACGGAGTACAACACCTTCGATGTTGATGGTAACGATGTGCTGAACACAGATATCGCCGCCAGTCACGGGCATTCCACGCTGCTTGTATATCCGAGCCTTGATGCTATCCAGGAGATGAAGGTGCTTACCTCCAACTATGGAGCGCAGTATGGACGAAGCGCCTCCGGAACAGTTGAAGTTTCAATCAAGTCAGGCGCTGAACAATTTCATGGAAACGCATACGAGTTTATCCGCAACGAGGCATTCAACTCCCGCAACTACTTCGATGCGCCGGGCAAGGCCCCGCTTTACAGAAGACAGGACTTTGGATTTACCTTTGGCGGGCCATTTTCTATCCCCCATGTTTATGCGCCGAAGGCACCCAGGACTAACTTTTTTCTTTCAGAAGAATGGCGCAAAGAGAAAACTCCGATCGAGTTCAACCAGGGTGTTCCATCAGACGCCGAGCGCGGATACAACGTTGCGTCACAGAGCTACACCGGAATTGCTGATTTCAGTGATGTATGTCCTGACCCACACGGGACAATTCTCGATTGTCCGGGGGATGGGCATACCGGTAACTATTTTCCATTTCAAAACAATCAGTTCCCCATCGATCCCAATGCTACGGCGATTTTGAAGACAGGACTAATCCCGCGTGCTAATGCAACCACCGGTTGCGTTCACACACCGGGCATCGACAACTGCTATGTGTATGCTGATTCACCGCCTACTGACTATCGGGAAGACCTGCTTCGCATTGACCACACCGTCAACGATAAGTGGAAGATCTATGCCACAGGCGTCCACGATCACTGGAAGACCATCACCGCTATCCCGCAGTGGCCCAACCATGCCAACAGCTTTCCGACCGTGAAGAACGACTTTCAAGGTCCCGGCATCAGCGGGACCGTCCATGTAACGACAGTGGTGACGCCGTCTCTGTTGAACGATTTTTCAGTGGGAGCGACGCGGCAGAAGATTGTGCTGGGAGACATTGCCGGGGACGGAGTTTCGTCACTCAGTCCGTCCGGGCTTGAAAACGTGACGGCAGACCCAATAGGGTCTATTTTTCAGAATTGTTATGGAGGAGAGCACGGGCCGAACAACTCCTGTATCGGAGGAAAACTCCCTGGCCTGGTCTTCGCGGGCAGCAACAAAGAGTACGGAGGAACAGGCTTTAACGCCGACACCTCTTATATGCCCTGGTACCATACACGCATCGTGGGGACGCTCACGGATAATGTGAGCAAGTATTTTACCAGGCATACTTTGTTGTTTGGCGCTCAGCTTGTGCTGGCCGGCAGGCATGAGTTTGGGGGCGTGAACGGAGCAAACAGCGGGAACCAACAAGGCTTGCTGACTTTCACGAACACCAGTACCCCAAACACAACTAGAAATGCCTTTGCGGACTTCGAGTACTACTCTCCTACAGTAAAAAGCGGCGGTAACATCTACTCCTATCAGCAGGACAATACTCAGACCACATACAAGGTTTCTTATTGGACCCTGGAGCCTTATTTACAGGACAACTATAAGGTGAACTCTCGCCTGACGATCAACGTAGGCTTACGAGTCAGTCTCTTTCAGAACTGGAAGCCGGATGGAAATGCGCTTTACAACTGGGACCCTGCTGCCTTCAATCCGTCTTTGATGAGTGCAAGCGGTATCTCTCTCAAGCAAGAGCAGGGATACTTTTTGAATGGGAACAACGCCAACGGCATACCGATAGCGTTTGACGGATCGACCCTGAATCCTGTTCAGACGAACGGCCTGGTGCGATGCGGAGCAAATGGGGTGCCGCAGAGCTGCCAGACTTCGCACCTGTTTAACGCCGCGCCCCGTGTCGGCTTTGCCTGGGACCCGACGGGAACGGGGAAGACCTCCATACGCGCGGGATACGGTATTTTCTATGAGCACGGCACGGGCAGCGAGGCCAATGTGGGTTCGCTGATGGGGAACCCACCGCAGGTCATCAGCATGACCCAATATAACCCGGACAGCTATTCGAAGATAGGTCTGGCCGGCAGCGGTTCGGCCTACTATTCGAATACACGGATCGAGACGCCTCTGAACATGATCTCGATACCGGACAAGACCATCTGGCCCTACGTTCAGCAGTGGAGCTTTGGAGTGCAGCGGGAGATCAACAAAGACACTCAGGTGAGCATGGCGTATGTAGGCAGCAAAGGGACACACCTTGCCGTTACCTCGCAACTCAATCACTTGCCAGCCGTACCGAAAGGACAGAATCCCTTCGCAGTGCACCAGCCGATTACATCTCAAACCTGCGTAAATGAGGTTCATGATCTAGGGGACCTGCAAGGCAATAACAACCAATTCTATAATCCAGATGGCAGTATCTTTGTTTCCTATCTGGACAAACCGGCTACTCCACCTACTACGGGCAATCCGGGCGGCACTCCGGCTGTTACGGGCAATCCGGCTGCATACAAGGCTCTGCTTGCGGCGTGCGACGGAAGCCAGCCTTTCAGCGGACTTCCGGGCATCTATATTGCGGAGAATGCATTACGCCCTTATCAAGGGGTCGGCAACGTGGAAGGCATTCGGAACGTGGCCAACTCAAGCTATCACTCGCTCCAGGTAACAGTACATCACTTCGACAAGCCGATCGACGTGGCCGCAACGCTGACGTATTCCCATTCAATTGACACGGCCTCGGACCGCTTCTCCTCAAACTTTATAGACTTGCAAAATCTGGCCGAAAATAAGGCGAGTTCCGATTTCGATCAACGAATTCTCATGAATATCAATTACACCTACCAGTTGCCGCTGCTGCGTCTTGTGCGGAGTATCCGAGACGGGATACTCACGCCTGTTACGAAGCCATCCGACGACCATAGTGAAATAACGGACGAGAAGCAGGACTTCGGCGAGCTCTCTCACCTGACTCAAAGGATCTTTTCAAACTGGTCACTCTCCGGATTAACTCTCTACCAGACGGGAACCCCCTTCAGCGTCATCAACTCAGCGAGCAGCAGTGGCAGCGACCCAGCGTGCAATGGCAGCAGCCCAGCGTGCAATGGCGTCTCCATGCCGGACAACGCTGGATATGCGCTCGATGTAGGACCCAACTCCTACCCTGATGTTACTGCGACCCCCGGAGGGTTTTGCGCGCGATGGACGGATACCGGAACAGTTGGACCGATTCTTGGTAACTCCTGCCGTTTTGTTGCTCCACGAGGACTGACACGGGGCAATGCCGGACGAAACTTTATGCGCAATCCAACTCGCACGAATTTCGATATGTCCTTGCTCAAGGACATGACGGTGTGGCATGGAGGAGCACTTCAGTTTCGTGCCGAAGTGTTCAATGTCTTCAATCACACTCAGTTTGTCCTCTACGACCCGATCAAAGGCAATACCGCAAGCAACACGATCAGTTGCTATGGAGACAGCACCACGGGATATTCAGCGGGTGCTTCGAGCTGTACTGTCGGAAACGGCTTTCTTCATCCCATTGAAGCTCACCGACCGCGCACAGTCCAGTTTGGACTGAAGCTTCAGTACTGATAGGCCAAAGTTAAGAATTCGTCCGACTTTGTTTCTTTGAAACTCGATTGAACCAGTTGAACCCCGGAGGAAGTTATGAGATTTAATACACGTTTGTATCCGTTCCCCGCTTTACAGGACGCAAAGCGTCTGCGCTCGGCCTTTCGGATTTATGCTGCGATCAGCCTCTGCACGGTTCTTATGCTCCTTGGCACGCTAGGCTGCGGCAGCAGAGTCGCATTAACGGGACCGCTGGTTATTAATAGCTTTACTGCAACTCCGGCAACCATCTCGACGGGGCAGAGCACCACGCTTGTCTGGTCGGTGACTATCGCAGCAGCTAGTCTTACTATCAATGACGGAGTCAGCAATCTGACTGGTTCACAATTGACACCTATCACCTCAAATAGTGTTAGCGTTACTCCGACTGCTCCAGTTACAACCTATACTCTGACTGCCACCGATTCAAAGGGAAACACGCAGACCGCAACTGTTACCGTCACCATCGTCCCCTCGCCAGTCATCACCAGCTTTACAGCCACTCCGACTCTGATTGCGGCTGGACAAACGAGTACGCTGAATTGGGTAATTGCCAACGGCAATCCAAGCATTGGGTGCAATACCTCAGGATGTGGATTCTCCGGTAATGGTTCGGGAACACCGGTTACCGGTACGAGTATTCAGGTCAGCCCACAGACTACAACTGTCTACAACCTATTTGCAGTCAACGCCGCCGGCGCATCTGTGTTTACTTCAGTGACTGTGAACGTCGTTCCGGCCCCGACGATTAACTTTTTTAAAGCGACGCAGGCGTTGATTGGAAATGGTCAATGCACCGCGCTAAACTGGTCTGTCTCTGGCCCAACAACCAGCATCGCGATCGATAATAATGTTGGTTCGGTTGGCAGTAGTGGCAGCACTTCTGTTTGCCCCACGCAGACAACCACCTACAACCTCACCGCAACCAACGTTGTAAATTCCTTCCCGGCCACAGTGACTGCATCGGCAACCGTAACAGTCTCTGCCACACCGCCACCATTCATCAGCAGTTTTACTGCAACCCCTCCAAGCGTCGGCCCGGGAGGGACAGTCACGCTTAATTGGACAGTTCTCGATGCCACTACGGTGACCATCGAATGTATCACTCCCGGCTGTGATCTCAATGGTTCTGGAACCCCTATCACGGTTACAGGCAACAGCATTACGGTGATGCCTGCGAGTTCAACGACCTATGAACTCCAGGCCACCAACAGTTTGGGAAGTGCGACGCCCGCGCAACTGCGTGTGCTGGCAGGGAATGTGGCGCTGGTTGCAGGACAGCCAGGCTCACCTGGTTATCTGGATAACACAATCGGGGCGCAAGCACAGTTCTATAATCCCAATGGAATTGCAGTGGATGCTTCTGGAAACATCTATGTAGCAGATACAGTCAATAACGTGATTCGTTTAATCACTCCTACAGGTACCGTATCTACTTTTGCGGGCAACCCGGGCACGGCAGGAACTGGCAATCCCGGCATAGCGGGCAGCAATGATGGGCCCACGCAGTGTGGCGGCAAGCCCGCATGTGCAGAATTCAATGCCCCTCAGGGCGTTGCGGTCGACTCCCTCGGGAATGTATATGTGACGGATACGTTGAACAACACAATTCGCATGATTACTCCTGCGGGAGTGGTCTCTACGATTGCCGGTGTCGTTGGGCAATCGGCGAGTCAAAACATCCAGCCAGGACTACCCGCGACCTTTTCAAATCCTATTGGTATAGCCGTCGACTCAGTGGGTAATCTCTACATATCGGATGCCGGAACTCACAGTATTCTGAAGATCACAACGCCTGGTGCCACAACGAGTGTTGTAAGCGTATTAGCTGGCCCCGGTCAATATGGAGCGCATGGCTGCATCAATGGTGTTGGTTCAGCGGCAGAATTCTTTTTCCCCATTGGCGTTGCTGTGGATAGCAATCAGAATGTCTATGTTGCTGACACTATAAATAATGTGATCCGTGAAATTACGCCGCTGGGCAGCGTCTCGACCATTGCTGGTGCCTGCGGAAATACTAGCGGTCACGCGGACGGAGACGGGCCGACGGCCAGCTTCTTTAGTCCGAGTGGAGTGGCAGTCGATACGGCTGGAAATATATATGTAACTGACACAAATAACGATACGATTCGCAGGATTTCTTCTTCCCCCAATGGAGCCGGAGAGGTTGTAACAACGATCATCGGTCAGGTGGGAAAACAGGATCCGACTCTCGCAGGAGGACCTCTACCAGCTAAGATCGAGGCGCCCAGTCAGATCGCAGTCGACCCAATCAGCGGCAATTTGTTCTTCACGGTCTATAACAACAATACCGCTGCAGATAATGCGATCATGTCTGCCCCATACTAAGCGACCCGGCAGAGCTAGAGATTTCAAAGAAGGAAGAGTAGATTTCATCTCGAGGAACGTGCAATGAATCGGCTAAGGACGTTTCTCGGGCGGCGTAGTACAACGGCTGCAATCGTGATGTTGAGTCTTGTTGTGCGCCTACTCTATCTACTCGGCATTGCTCATCAACCACTGA
>Ga0207035_1073_pt2 | contig 24120 bp, 21 predicted proteins | sample Alteio_BWMinCont_77_FD_153272 | JGI IMG/M metagenome (GOLD analysis project Ga0207035, IMG submission 153272) | Enriched cells from forest soil in Barre Woods Harvard Forest LTER site, Petersham, Massachusetts, United States -... | ecosystem: Environmental > Terrestrial > Soil > Temperate forest >... | reverse complement strand
GGCTTGGGCAGCGGATCTTGATGTTGCACGAAAAACGAATCTACGCGGCCGGCACGGCGGAGGAAATCTTTGGCTCGAAAGACCCGATCGTAAAACAATTTGTCGAAGGCATATCCGAAGTCACCACGCAACAAGGCTTTTAGCCATCTTATGAGTAAATCGCGTCTGGAATGGAAAGTCGGAGTGTTCGTTTTCATCGGCTTGATTCTGTTGGCCGGAGTGCTGCTCGAATTCAGCAAGGGCCTCACTTTTTTTCGGCCCACTTACGCGATTTATCTCCGCGCGAGCAATGTCGGAGGTCTTAAAACCAGAGCCACAGTCCTTATGTCCGGAGTGCAGGTGGGGACCGTCTCGGATATCCAGCTGGCCCCCGATGGCAAGAGTGTCACCATTACTCTTCGACTTTACAAGCAGTACGAAATTCACAAGGACGCGAAGTTCATCATCGACCAGTCAGGATTCCTGGGCGACCAATACGTGGCCATAGAACCTACGAATAACGAAGGGGAAACCTTCCACGACCAGGACCGCGCAAACGCCCAGGCCCCCTTCAATCTCCAGGAATTCACCCGTTCGGCCACCGGTTTCATCGAACGCATCGATGACACCGTAAAGAAACTGGATGAGGCGTTATCGAATGTAACGCGCATTGTTTTGAATCCGGACACCTTGACCAACCTGGCGATAGCGGTCGGGAATTTGCGCGGCTTTTCGGATCGGGCACTGGTGGTCGCTGATGGGCTCAACGGGTTGCTCGTCACCAATGGTCCCGCCATTGCCCATTCCGCAAGCAACCTGGTGGCCTTTTCGGAACAGTTGAACCAGTTCGCCGATGGTCTCAACGGCGTCCTGGCGACCAATCGTGACGCGATTCAAGGCACCATTAGCAATATCCAAACCTCCAGCGATACACTCAAGAACCTGCTCAACGACGTGCAGGCCGGCAAAGGATTGGCTGGAGACTTGCTTAAGAACGAACAAATTGCGACAAATGTGTCGCAAATTGCCCTGAACTTGAGCATTACGACCAGCAACCTTAACCGTTTGGGCCTCTGGGGAATCCTGTGGCAACACAAGCCCCCCAAGGCAAAAGAACAGAACGCCCCAAAGGAATTGTCTCGGCAATGAGATTGTCAGTCATTCAATAACTTCTATGGCCATTTGGATTATCCGCATTTTATTTCTGGCCATGTGCTCGGTCGGCGGCTTCGCTGTCAGCCAGGTCCGCCCGGAATTTGTCGTCGCTCCCTACAGCTGGATCATCGGGATGGCCGGTGGGTTTGTCTTCGGTTGGTTGATGATTGGCGTGGATGAACTGCTCAAAGGCTTTTCGTTGCGGGCTTTTTCGGCGACGACTTTCGGACTCATCCTCGGTACCGTTGTCGCCCAGCTTATTGACCACTCCGGGTTGTTCCAACACGTGCAGGAAGAGACCACCCGTTGGCTTATTCGCTTGGGCTTGTTCCTGAGTTTCGGCTACGTCGGGATTATCCTGGCCATGCGGAGCAATAAGGAGGATTTTTCCCTGATCATTCCTTACGTGCGGTTTGCGCCGCAGAACAAGCCCGACAACCTCCTTCTGCTGGATACCAGCACCATTATCGATGGCCGCATTGCCGATCTCATCGAGGCCAATTTCGTCGAGGGATTGATCGTCGTCCCGCGGTTCGTCCTGAAAGAACTTCAGCAAATCGCCGACTCGCCGGATGCGATTAAACGAGCTAGAGGACGCCGGGGCTTGGAGATGCTCAATCGCATTCAGCGCAACACACGCAACGAAGTCAAAATCCACGACGGTGATTTTCCAGACGAGAAGGAAGTTGATACCAAACTGGTCCGGCTTGCGCGCAACCTGCGCGCGAAGCTATACACCAACGACCATAATCTGGGGAAGATTGCCGAACTTCAATCCGTCAATCATGTCAACCTTCACGAACTCGCCAAGTCGTTGCGAACAGTGCTGTTGCCGGGCGAGGTCGTTTCTTTGCGCATCGTGCGCGAGGGTAAGGACAAGGGTCAGGGCGTGGGGTACCTGCCTGACGGTACCATGATTGTGGTCAACCACGCCCAGGCTTACGTTGGCCAGCAGGTCGATGCCCAGGTCCAAAGTCTTCTCCAAACCGGCGCCGGGATCATCATCTTTGCCGATCTCAAGCCCGCCGTTACCCTCTCCGAGCTCCGTGCCCCTGCACAGCCCGAGGCTTGAGGGAAGGCCGAAACCCGACCGGCTGTGACGGCGCCACAGCGCGGCGAGAGGCCGAAGGCCGAAAGAAAAACCCGAAATCCGAAGGCTGAAATCTTGGGATTCATGGCTGGTTCGCGGGGGCTAAAAAGCCTTTGAGGTTTGATTTGGTTTGATTTGGTTTGAGGAGGCGCCGGGTGAGTGTGCGGGCGATGGAATGGAGATGGAGCCGGGGTGGCGGAACGCGGGGGGGTGCCCTCAGGGGTCCTTTGACCCGTTAACCCGTTAGGACCCGCATAAGCACGGGGGATTTTAGCGCTCCGACCCGTTAGGTAACCCGTTAGGAAGCGTTAGGGAAGCCGTTAGGTGGGTGTGCGGAATGGGGAGTGCTGCGTGCGGAGTGGGAACGAGCAAGAGGTTGAGATTTGGAATCTGCGATGGCGAAAACCGAACGCCGAATTAATACCCGTAGCTTTCTTCGGATTTGGCCTTCTGATTTCTCGTTTTCCATCGGTCACGAACTAGGTTAGGTTAGGTGCATGGCAATCGGTACCGTCCATCGCGCCTTCAACCCAGCCGATGCTCATCTGGTCCGCTCTCGGCTCGAAGCGGCGGGTTTTCACGCCTTTGTCACCAACGAGCTTTCCGCGTTAAGCATGGACGGTTATGCTCTGGCCGCAGGTGGCATTCTGGTGCAGGTGCCCGAAGAAGAGGCCGCCGAAGCAAGGGATTTTCTGGCGCACAGCACGCCCGTCGATGGAACCGAGTCGAAGTAAGTTGCAGGTTTCAGGCTCGATGTTGAAGCTCGGCCACAACGGCCCGTGCGGACATTCTTGAAGTGGGAAGACCAGGTTGCTGCGCACAGAACTGTCCGCACACCTTTGCTTTTTCGACAAACGCCCCGACGAACTAAAACTAAAAACTGAAAATTAAAAACTCTCTCTCCTCTCTGCAACGGCTCCTGCCGCCAGGCGAGGTTTCCTTTGCGCCTGACGTGCTCGCTGAGCACGCCAGCGACAAGTGGTTTGCCGCACACCAACCAGAAGCGGTCGTCTTCGCTCGCAGCACTCATTCCGTTTCTGCCGTGCTTCGTTTCGCCCATCGCTACCGCCTTCCCGTGACCCCGCGCGGCGCTGGTCATGGTTATGTCGGAGGCTGCGTTCCGGCGCGCGGCGGGATTGTGCTTTCGTTGGCCCGAATGGACAGCATCAAAGAAATCAGCCCCGCGGATTTCGTTGCGGTGGTTGAGGCCGGGGTCAACACCCAGAAACTGGCCGACGAAGTTGAGAAACGGGGGCTGTTCTATCCACCGGATCCCGCCAGCAGAAAAGATAACGCTATCGGCGGGAATATCTCGACCAACGCCGGCGGGCCGAGGTGTCTCAAGTACGGTGTCACCAGGGATTATGTCCTTGGCCTGGAAGTTGTGTTGGCGGATGGCACGGTTGTGCGATTGGGCGGCCGCACCCACAAGAACAAAACCGGTTTCGATCTTCACAGGTTGTTCGTGGGGTCCGAGGGTTTGCTGGGGATCATAACTGAAGCCACTTTGAAGTTGCTGCCGCTGCCGCCTTATCGCGCTTGCCTGGCGATTGGCTTTGACACGATGCGCGCAGCCGTGGGCTCTGTGCATGCGATTCTCGGAGCGGGGTTTTTGCCCGCCGCTCTTGAAATGGCGGATGCGTTTACCCTGGCCGCTGCGTACCGCCGCACCAAAAGCGAGCGATTGCGCGGCTGCCGGGCTCATTTGATTGTCGAGTTGGACGGACAGCCGCGCTCCGTTCGCGGTGAAGTGCGGGACGTTCAGAAATTGCTCCTGGCCCAAAGTCCCTTTTTCGTCGAAGTCGGCCTGGGCGCTTCCAAATGCGAGGAGGTTTGGCAGATCCGGCGCGAGTTCTCCTACGCCCTGCGCGATACCGGCTTAACCAAGCTCAACGAAGATATTGTCGTCCCTCGCGGCAGGCTGGAGGACTTCTTCGCCTTCGCCGCCCGCCTGCAAAAAAAGCATGGACTGGCGGTCGCGTGCTTTGGCCACGCAGGCGACGGGAATATCCACACAAACGTGATGGTCGATCTGGCTCAGCCCGGTGCAAAGCAGCGCAGCAACGCGGCGCTCGATGATCTGTTTACTCAGGTCCTCCAATGGGGTGGAGCAATCACCGGAGAACATGGCATTGGCCTGGCAAAGAAACCATGGTGGAACCAGGCGCTATCGAGGGAGGCACGGGACCTGCACCGGCTGATCAAAAAGGCTCTGGATCCAAAACTGATTCTAAACCCCGGGAAATTTATTTAGGGTTCTCAATCTTAGTCTCTGGCCCTCGTCATGGGTAATGGGAGATTACGATTACGATTAAGAAAAGGCCCGGCGCGAAGCTGCGACGTTTCAGCCTTTCAGCCTATTAGCTTTCAGCTTTTTCCCTGTAACTGAATCGTAACAATCCCGCCACAGCAACGTCATCACGGATTCCTACCGTCCCCCGGATGAGAAACCAGCTCGCGAAGGCCCTACGCTCGAATCCCTTGTGCAACAAGCTTGTTGACAAGAGCTTTAATCGACAGGCCTTCTCCGGGTTCAACTCGTGGAGCGTGAGCGGGCAGTCCTGCCCGTTGTGACCAGCGTTTCCAACCCGCCTTCTCAATGGAACGTCGAGGACAGCGCGGGGCCTTCTCGCGGTTAGCCCAAAAAGCCCGTTCGACCGTGAACGCAGCATCCTCCACCCCTTATCCTTCGTCGCTAATCCGCCCCCATCCTCCCACCCGCGTATCCGTGAATTTGCTGTCGGTTATTTGCTATCGGCTATTCCTCGGTTGCAGCTCAGTCGGCCCGTGTTCATCTGCGGTTCCGAAGTACCCCTCCGCGATTAGTGTTCATTCGTTTTTATTCGTGGTCGCCACACTCTGGCTCCTCTCCATCTCAACGTTCAGTCTCCTGGCCTCCCCACCCGAGCCGGATGCGCCGCATTTTGACGTCCAGAATTATGTGGTCAAAGGAGGCGCAGCTCTCTCCAGCAACACCGTGAGTTCGCTCCTTGCGAAATACACCGGCACCAACCTCAGTCTGCCAGACCTGGTAAAGGCGGCCTCCGATGTGCAATCGGCATACCGTGCCGAGGGCTACACCAACTTGAGCGTCGCGATAGCCCAGGACCGCATCACCAACGGTCTGGTCACCGTGAATCTTTTTCGCGGCCTGGCGCCACAGATCCTGATTTCCGGAAAACGCTACGCCAATCCCAACCCGGAATTGGCAATCGCTCGTCCGCTGGCCGGGAAGACCAACGCCCCTCAACGCTTTGTCGTCAGCGCTTACGAAATCACTGGCGACACCCTGCTCTCGACCAACACCCTGATGTCGATTTTCGCCAAGCGCACCGGCACCAATGTCACTGTTAATGACATCTTGCAAGCCGCCTCAGATATGCAAATGGAGTACAAAGACCGCGGGTTCCCGACCGTGAAAGTCTCTATCCCACAACAAACCATCAGCAATGGCATCGTCAAAATCCAGGTATTTCAGGGCCGCATCTCGGACATTGTTGTTACCAAAAACCATTATTTTAGTTCCAACAATGTGATGCGGGCTCTGCCCGGTCTGCAGACCAATACGATTTTGAATGGCCAACTTTTCCAAGCCGAACTCGACCGTGCCAACGCCAACCAGGATCGTCAGATCTATCCCGTCATCGAGGCCGGCCCTGTGCTGAACACCTCCGAACTCCGACTCGAGGTCAAGGACCGTTTCCCGCTGCATGGAAAGATCGAATTCAACAACCAAAGCTCTCCCGGCACTCCCGAACTCCGCCTCAACAGTTCCGCCGCGTATAACAACCTGTGGCAACTCGAACATTCCGCCGGCGTGCAATACAGCTTCTCCCCGGAGACCTACAAAGCCGGCGATCAATGGGCCTTCTACGACCAACCGCTCGTGGCCAATTACAGCGGCTTTTATCGCTTGCCCATCGGCAATTTTGAACCCGTCGAAAACATAGTAGAGGGTAATCTCGGCAGCTTCGGCTATGACGAAGCCACTCGCAAATTCCGCCTTCCCCCGTCATCAGGCCGCCCGGAGCTGAACTTTTACGGCAGCCGCTCAACCATCGATACCGGCCTGGAAATCCTCTCCAGCCAACTCATCTACAATGTTCCAGGCGTTCGCCAGGTTTCCCGGCAGGATGTTCAGCAAGACATCACCATCAACGAGGGGCTGGGTTTCCGCTTGAGCGAGCCTCTGCCCGAATTCAATAAGTGGCGCTCGAGCCTATCCGTAGGACTCGATTATAAGGATTATTCCTTGGCAACCGATAAGACGAACATTTTCTCTTTCACTGAAATTACAGTGAACGCTAACGGAACCGCCAATCCTCCAATCATCAGCACGGTGGCCTCGCCCGTGCCGACTACGAGGAGGTCAGTCGAGTACGTGCCGCTGTCGCTGCGCTGGGATGCCAGCCGGCCCGATAAATACGGAACTACTACCGTCGGCTTTGGTTATACGCCCAATTTCCTAGGCGGGCTCTTTTCAGATACGGCGAAATTCCAGAGTGTGGCAGGATCAAGCGAAGCGAACGGCTATTACCATATCCTTAATGGTAGCCTCGGCCGCGACCAAGCCCTATACAAAGAATGGCGCCTGGCCCTGCGGATGGACGGCCAGTGGGCGAACCAACCTCTCATCAGCAACGAACAGTTCGGCATCGGGGGCCTCAACGGCGTCCGAGGCTATCGCGAAGGCGAAATCTTTGCCGACACCGGCTGGCGCGTAACCTCCGAATTCAAAACCCCGCCACACGTCGTCGGCACCGTCAGTGGCAAGAGTCCTCTCGTGGTGCGTGGTTCCATCTTCATGGACTACGCCGAAGGCTACCTCCTGGATCCCAATGGCCGCAAGGACCGCATCCCGCTCTGGGGCACCGGCTTTGGCGGAGTTGCTACCATCGGCCCGCACTGGGAGGGCCGGTTGCTCTTTTCCTGGCCGTTAATCACTACCGCTACAACAGAAGCCGGCCAGCCCCGCTTCGACTTCGGCCTCAGCTTCCAGTTCTAAACTATTGGTAAAGCGCTAATAAACGCTGATTGGCGCTAATAAAACAGGCAGGTGCAGTGCTCACCCAGGTGAGCCAACCCTGGCGACTCCTAATCCGTGTTCATCCGTGGTCAATTGTTTCGAACCGCCTCGAACTGTTTCTTGCAGGTTGAAATGTGTCGAACATCATGTATGACTCTTGCGTGAAACTAGCCCGACTTTCGCTACTGGAGGGGGTGCAGAGCGGTAAGTGCTTGTGAAGACGCAACGTCTTCAAAAAGGTCTGCACCAAACTCACTCTTCAAGCAGTTGGCGCTTTTGGGTAATGCGGGGCGGGGATTGCGGCGGCAGTTCCCAACGCAGTTGGGCCAGGAGCATCTTGTGGTCTTTCTCCGGCTGCGTGTAACGGCAAAACACTAATTCTCGTCCATCGGTGGTTGGGAAGTGCACGTCAAGCATCTGAATGGTGGCGAATTTCTCCAGCAGCGAACGGGGAGTCAATCCCGGGGCCAAAGCCCGCAGGCGAGTGCGCAAGCTCACGTGTAAGCAATAGGCTAGAAACGCCACAAAAATATGCGCCTCGATCCGATGCTCCCGTTGGTGAAAAATCGGGCGCAGACTCAAATCATCTTTGAGGTCTTTGAAAGCTGCCTCGACTTGCGTCAGTTGAATATAAAACTGCCACAACTTAGCCGGATCCTCCCCGCTTAAGTTACTGCGCAAGAGATAACGACCTTCACGTCGTCGCACCTGGCGCAACTTGTCGGTGCGCAGTTTGAAATGAAAAGTCTCCGCGCTGACCGGTTCTGTTTCCGCGGGCAGGCGGAGGTTCATCAGACGCCAAGCCGCGGGAAACTGTGCTTTGGCCCCGCCCAATTTAAGCAAGAGTTGGTCCCGAGTGAGTTCCATCTTTTGGAGCTCCTTGAGCCGCTGAACCATACCCTTAAGCTGGCGCCGCCGCATGGCCCTTTCCTTGTTCACCCGATCGTTGCTTTGGGCCAAGACGTATAACTCCTTTTCCTGCGGCAGCAGTTTGACTTGCACTCCTTCCCGCACCACCTGCCAGGGTCGCTCCGTCAAGTCCTTCTCATATTTGGTCAGTCTGCCTTTGGGCGTTCCCACCAAGTAATGAATCGGGGGATCCTGCTGGCGCATCTGGGCCAAAACCTCCTCGGTGGGAATGCCGCGGTCCATCACCCAGATCCGCTCCGCTTTGCCGTAGAGTTTTTCGATCCGTTCTAGAAAACCCCGGAGGGTGGTGCGGTCGGAGGTGTTGCCGGCCATCACTTCATAGGCCAGCGGAAAACCTTCCGGCGTGACCACTAAGGCAATGACCACTTGCACGCAATCCGAACGCTTGTCACGACTGTGACCATACCGACGCTTGTCCTCTTGGGCGAAAGGTGGGTCACTCTCAAAATAGGTGCTGGTCAAATCGTAAAGCAGCACTTCAAACTTCACCCCAAAAAGGTCTTCCCAGCGCTGCCGCAAATACTGGAAGAGCGCCTCGCGATGCTCCAGCAACTTGTCCAAACACCGATACAGGTTGTCCTTCTGCGCCAATGAAAAATCCTCTTCCAGCAAATCGGCCAGCGCACTGTGCCGAAACCATTCCCGGTGCAATCGCCACTCGCTGCCCGGATCAATCAGGCGGTAAAGGGTTAAGCTCTCCAGCACATTGATCCACGAGGTCCCCTCTCGTGAATCGGGCAGTCGCTCGCGCCAAAATTCATCCAATCGGAGCTCATCCCAGAGTTGGCACCCCACCCAGCAGGCACCCCATTGGCGGGGTCGACACAACTCAAACTCACTGAGCCGCACCTGCACACCATATTCGGCAGCGTGTTGCGGCACCTCGCGGCCGGCAGAATACAACGCCAACTCCCTGGTTTGTTGGCGTGTCGTATCAAAGACCTCGACCGTCTTGGTCCAAGCGGCCTTCTGGCTGTCGTTGATCTCTCCCAGATACAGCAGGTGACGTTGCACCCAGCCGCGATGCGTTCGCACCTTTTCGGCAATACTCCAATAGCAGTGGTCCTTGCCATTCTTGAATCGGTGATGGCACTGAAGAAAAGGTTTGGCCATAGCAATGGCAACGACTTTACCAGAGCCCCTGACCTAGGGGGAAGGGGGTAGGTCTGCACCAAACCGCTTTTCAAGTCAAAACCTGCTGAAATCCTAGGAAACTGCTTACTCGTCTCCCCGAAAATACTCAAAAACTTCCTCGGTAGCGAAAGTCGGGTTAGGACTAAATGTTAGCTGCCAAAAGAGCGCGCGAGCCGATGGCAGCGCAGGAGACGGAGGAGGCTGCTGCCGAGGTACAGCTCGCGCTAATCAACAGTAGTAGCGATGCTCCTGAATGGGCACTAGGAAATTCCTGGGGGGGCGTTTCTGACTGGCCTCAGCGAGCTGCGAACTCTACCCCAGTTCCTGCAGGCGCCACCGTAGAAACTTCTGTTCGGGTTCCTGTCGCGTCAGCGTGAGGGCGCGCTCGTACGATGCTCGCGCCTCGCCAATCTTTCCCAGCCGACGGCACAGGTCCGCGCGGGCTGAGTGCGCAAGGTGGTAGTTGTGCAAATCCCCGCGCGCAAAAATCTCATCTATCAGCTCCAAACCCGCTTGCGGACCATCCCGCATCGCGACCGCTACTGCGCGGTTTAACTCCACCACAGGCGAGGGATCTAGCCGCGCCAGCATGCCATAAAGCCCCGCGATTCGGCCCCAGTCTGTTGCCGGGGCGTTGGGCGCCCTGGCATGCTCGGCAGCGATCGCCGCTTGCAGGGTGTAGGATCCCAACCGTCCCGACGCCAATGCCCGCTCCACCAGCGCCAAGCCTTCCTCGATTTGTTCCCGGTTCCATAGCGAGCGGTCCTGTTTGTCCAGCAGAACCAGTTCACCCGTCGGCAAAGTGCGGGCCAGCCGCCGTGACTCCTGCAACAGCATCAACGCGAGAAGCCCGGCTACTTCGGACTCCGGCAAAAGGGCAAGCAACAGGCGCCCCAAACGAATCGCCTCAACGGAAAGACCAGGCCGCGTCAGCGATTCACCCGAAGAGGCAGAGTAACCTTCGTTAAACACCAGGTAGATTACCTGGAGCACCGTGTCCAACCGTTCCGGCAGTTCAGCCGGCGACGGCACCTGGTAGGGAATGCGTGCGTCGCGAATCTTCGCCTTGCCGCGCACAATCCGCTGAGCCAGCGTCGACGGCGTGATGAGAAACGCTCGCGCGATCTCCTCAGTTGACAGTCCACAGACCTCGCGCAGTGTCAGTCCAATGCGTACTTCCGGCGCCAGCGCTGGATGGCAGCAAGTGAAGATTAACCGAAGCCGGTCGTCGCCGACATTTTCATCATCCATCGGCGCCCCACCGCTCGAATCGGTGTAGAGTTGCTCGGCGATGCTCTCCTGCGACGCACCGAAGCGTATGCGCCGCCGCACGGCGTCGATAGCCCTGAACCTGCCTGTCGAAATAAGCCACGCCCGCGGATTTGCCGGAACACCTTCCGTCGGCCATCGTTGCAACGCCGCCGCAAAGGCATCGTGCACCGCGTCCTCCGCAAGATCAAAGTCGCCCAGCAATCTTATAAGAGTCGCCAGGATCCGCCCTGACTCCGACCGGTACACGACCTCGATGCTCTCGCGCACTTGTTCGGAAATGTTCTCCGTCATGGCAACAGAAACTAGATCATTTCCCGTTGAACTCAAGAAACGGAAGGGGCGTGGACGGCTTCGCCCCCGCATCCTGCCAAGCGAACTCAGTATAGGGAGGAGTCTCAATAGCGGCTATCCTCGCGAAACTGTTCTTCGATTGGCCGCACTTCGATGCTCCCCAGGCGCGCGGAGGGCCACCTCGAAGCCACCTGGATAGCTTCATTCAGGTCGCGTGCATTGATAAGAAAGAACCCGCCCAACTGCTCTTTGGTTTCTGAGAAAGGCCCGTCGGTAAGAGAAACTTTGCCATGTCGAACTCGCACTGTGGTAGCAGCTCGAACGCTTTGCAGCGCCTCCGCGGCCACAATGTAACCGCGCTTCTGGAGCTCCTCCAGGTAAGTCAATGTCTCGCTCCTCAACCCATCCCACTCGCTCTTGGACAGGGTATTGAGTTTCTCTTCTTCCTCGTAGGCCAGACACACGTATTTCATCATGTTCTCGCGTCGTTTAAGAACGTCATCCTCCTTTATGCTTTTCGAGCTGGGCGCGCACCGTAGGGTTGTCCCCAGCCTTTTGCACATCGGGCGGGAAGTCCGACATCTCAAAAACCTGCCGAACCTCGATGACATCACCGTCGGCGGCCGGGCAACGCCTGGCCCATCCAACCGCCTCTTCCTTTGATTTCACCTGGATCATCCAAAAGCCCCCGATCACCTCCTTGGTCTCGATAAATGGTCCGTCGCTCACGATTGATTTGCCGACGCCAAAGGCGATGCGAGCCCCCTTTGAGATCGGCTGAAGTCCATCCAGCGCGATGAGCGCCCCCGCTTTGGCCAATTCCTCATTGAACTTCATCATCTTCGCCATCGCTTCCGCAGGCGGGGCAAACCCTTCCTCGGCCCTCTGTCCCGGCGGCGCATCCGGCTGGTAAACCCGCGGGATCATAATCATCATGAATCGCATAGCTACATCTCCTTACTCGTGGTTTGACTGATCGATTTTCAATTCTATTCTCCCCACCGCCTCGTCATTGCGCTGCCAGAATCATCCAGCACACGCCAAAACGGTCAACGACCATCCCGAAGCGCGGTGAAAAGAAAGTCCTGGCCAAAGGCATTTGCACTTGTCCGCCATTTGCCAGAGCATTGAACAATTTGTCCGCTTCGGGTTCGCTAAAGACCGTAATGGAGAGCGAAAAACCCTGGAAGCTGGGCTTCCCGGTGCAGCGACCGTCGGAGGCCATTACTGTCGTCTCGCCGATGCGGAAGCTTGAGTGCATCACCTTGTCACCGCTCACCTCGGAGCATGCCATGGCGGGATCAGGGTTTTCCTTGTAGCGCATGAGCGCCGTTATTTCTGCGCCAAGGGCTTGGCGATAGAATTCGAGGGCCTCGTCGCAGCGGCCGTCGAAAAACAGGTAAGGTTGAAGGACGCGGTTGTTTTTTGTCGTGCTCATAATGTTTCCAGTGATTGTTTTTTCGTTTGTTTGATTAACTGTCACACCCATGGTCGTTCGGGGCTGCTCGAAATCGACAAATGCTCAAAACTTTCCTTTTGGCCTCTAGTGCACTGTAACATTTGAATCTGAGTCAGTGCGGATGCGGTTCCGCGTGTTTTTATAGGTCCACTTTATGGGCTTGGCTTGTCGATTGTATTTACGGATATAACGCATGAGCTTTTTGGCCAGGTCTTTCACCGAACTAAACACTCCGCGAGCTATGACATCTCTCTCGATTTTAGAGAACCAACACTCGACCTGGTTCAACCAAGACGAGTAGGTGGGAGTAAAGTGCATTTTCACCCGAGGGTGTTCCGCCAAGAAGAGCTCAACTCGGTCGGTTTTGTGGGCTGAAAGATTGTCCGCTATGACGTGGATTTCTCTGTCCTGAGGTTGGCCAGCGACCAGTTCAGACAAGAAGGCCACAAACTCCGCGCTGGTGTGTTTGGCAGTTGTCTTGCCCAACACAGCACCGCTCTGGGTGTTGAGTGCCGCATACAGGGAAAGAGTTCCATGCCGGAAATACTCGAATCCGTGACGCTCGGCACGGCCTGGAGAAAGCGGCAACACCGGGTCCAAGCGGTCCAATGCCTGGATCGCAGTCTTCTCGTCCACGCAGAAGACCACGGCATTAGCGGGCGGTTTGAGGTAGAGACCAATCACGTCCGCCGCTTTTTTGGTGAAATCCGGATCATCACTGACGATGTAGCGTCGCAGTTGATGCGGCTTAAGGCCTGCCTTGGCCCAAGTGCGCGCCACACGCATGTGACTGATCCCCAACTCAGCTGCCAGTTTTCTCGTGCTCCAATGAGTCGAACCGTCCTTGGGATTACGTCGCGTACAGTCCAAAATCCTGGCCTCCAGTTCGGGGGTCTCTTCAGTGACCTGACGGCCCTCGTGCCGCCCGTACAGTCCTGAGAGACCTTCGATTTTGAAGCGTTGTCTCCAAAGCCTGACAGTGTTGATACTGCAACGCATGGCTCTAGCCACCGCTCTTTGTCCTTGGCCTTCTCCCAACCTAAGGATGATATCAGCCCGACGAACATCCTCAGCTGGAAGACTGCGGCAGCGCAATCGGGCTTGTAGTTCGGACTTAGCGGCGGGGCTCACTTTGAACTTGGCTGGCACGCATTCAGAATAGTGGACACGTGTATCAGAAGTCAATGTTACAGTGCACTAGTCTAATTCGGCTATCGGCTATTCTTCGGTTCTCCGTTGCGCTAGGTGCATCCGCGGTTTTCAACTGCATCGACCCCACAGGTAAGTCCCCCATATGAAACAACTTGGTTCGGGGCGAGATTCAATTAGGCGATTCGATTGGTATGTCAGACCGAGCTGTAATTCTGCTGGCGGAGGATCGGGAGGACGATATTCTCTTGGTTCAGCGGGCTTTTTCGAGGGCAAACGTTCCGAACCCGGTTTATGTTGTTCGCGACGGCGAGGAGGTAATCTGGTACCTCAAGGGCGAAGGCAAGTACTCCAATCGCGCGGAATACCCTCTGCCCGACCTGCTTTTGTTGGATCTGAAAATGCCCATTAAAAGTGGTTTTGAGGTGCTCAAGTGGATTAGGCGGCAGCCTTGTCTTGCTGCATTGCGGGTTCTCGTGCTGACTTCCTCGGACTCGTTGCGTGACGTTAACCTGGCTTACAGGCTCGGAGCAAATTCCTTCCTTGTCAAGCCGCTGGAGTTTGAGAATTACATCCAACTCGGTTCATTAATTCGGGATTATTGGCTGTGCATGAGCGAAACGCCGGCAATTCATCGCGACCTCACCGAAGGAGGTCCCAACGAAGAGAAGGCCTCAACGGACGGGCCTCAATGGAAGACGCGGCGATGGATTGAATAAGAGCCTTCAACCGCAGCGGTTGTGATTGTCACGGTTTGGGACTCGCTTAACGCCATTCCCGGATCCTTGCGCAAACAAAAACAGCGCGCGCCGGAGGCAGAGTTGGGAGGTTTGAGGGGTACTGCCGAAGCCCGGCTCGCGCCAAACCAGTATTACCCCCACGCAATCCTCGTGTCGATGGGAATATATGACGAAAATTGACAGGATCGCCAACGTGATTGCGCAGTCGGTTTGGCCGATTAATCCACCACATTGGCGCATCCTTGTAGCGTAAAGCCTGCGCCCCATCCGCCGCGACTGAGCGGGCACGCCGGATCGCTGGTTGCCTTTGGCTTTTACTTATAAGAACTGATTTCATACTGTCGCTTCTTGAATTATGGCAGCAGGACGCCGGCAGTATCCGTTTCACTTAATCGAGCCCAAATGGCAAAAGCATTGGGAGGAGCAACAGACTTTTCGGGCCTGGAACCCGGGCGAAAGCGTTCCTCCTGAGCACCCCTTTGCGGTCCGCCACGCCAATGCACCCGCGGAACAACTCCCGAAGTTTTACATTCTCGACATGTTCCCCTACCCTTCTGGCGCCGGCCTGCACGTCGGTCACCCCGAGGGTTATACCGCAACTGACATTCTCGCCCGCTACAAACGCGCCCGCGGACTGCACGTCCTCCATCCGATGGGCTGGGACGCCTTCGGTCTTCCGGCTGAGCAATACGCTATCAAGACAGGCCAGCATCCACGCAAAACTACGGAGCAGAACGTCGCCACCTTCAAGCGACAGATTAAGTCGCTTGGCTTCAGCTACGATTGGAGCCGCGAGTTGGACACGACCGATCCGAAGTATTTCAAGTGGACTCAATGGATTTTCCTTAAGCTCTACAATTCGTGGTTTAATCCCCAATCCAACAAGGCTGAGCCGATTGAATCACTCCCCTACCCTCCCGAGTTAACCAGCGCCGCCGGCGCAACCCCAGCCGAACTCGAATCGAAACGCCGGGCCTACCGTGATTCGAAGCGCCTGGCCTATGTCAGCGATGCCCCTGTCTGGTGGTGCGAACAACTCGGCACTGTCCTGGCCAACGAAGAAGTTGTCGATGGCAAAAGTGAAGTTGGCGGGTTTCCCGTCGTGCGTAAACCAATGCGCCAATGGATGCTCCGCATCACCGCTTATGCCGAACGTTTGCTGCAGGATCTCGATACGATCCAGTGGAGCGAATCGCTCAAGGAAATGCAGCGAAACTGGATCGGCCGCAGCGAAGGCGCTGAAGTAGACTTTCCCATTGCCCACTACCGATCCATTTCAAATGCGCAATGCGCAGTGCCGAGTGCGGAATCCAAGCCGATTGGGGTGTTTACGACGCGGCCGGATACGCTCTTCGGCGCGACTTACATGGTCCTCGCTCCCGAACATAAACTGGTCGAGGAAATCACCACGCCCGAACACCGCCAGGCGGTCATCCAGTATAAGGAGCAGGTCGCAAAAAAATCCGACCTTGAGCGAACGGAGTTGGCAAAGGATAAAACTGGGGTTTTCACCGGCGCTTACGCCATCAATCCTGTCAACGGCCAAAGAATCCCCATTTGGATAGCCGATTATGTCCTCTCGAGCTACGGCACAGGCGCCATCATGGCAGTGCCTGGACACGACACTCGCGACTTCGAGTTTGCCACGAAATTCAATCTCCCGATCGTGCAGGTCGTGCAGCCACCCGCCGGGCAGGACTGGCGCGGGTTCGTCGACGAGGGCACAGCGGTCAATTCCAGCAATGAGCATCTCTCTCTAGATGGACTTCTCACGCCCGAGGCCAAGAGTAAAATCACCGGCTGGCTCGAAGCAAACAACCGCGGCAAAAAAACCATCAATTACAAACTGCGTGACTGGCTCTTCAGCCGTCAGCGTTATTGGGGCGAACCGTTCCCAATCATTTGGAAGACCGGACCGGATGGATTTCCCGCCCACGAAGCTCTGCCCGAGGCTTCCCTCCCGCTGTTGCCGCCGCCGCTCGACGACTACAAACCCACGCCCGAGGGCCAACCGCCGCTCGCCCGGGCTAACGACTGGGTCAACCTTCCCGATGGTTCCAAACGTGAAACCAACACCATGCCCCAATGGGCCGGCAGTTGCTGGTACTATCTTCGGTACCTGGACGCCCACAACGAGCAGGCATTTTGCAGTCGCGAGGCGGAACGCTATTGGATGGGAACCAACGCCCAGCCCGGAAGCCCGCAACTCCCCACCCCAGGCGTCGATCTGTACGTCGGCGGGACCGAACATGCAGTGCTGCACCTGCTCTACGCGCGCTTCTGGCACAAGGTCCTCTTCGATCTCGGTTACGTCTCCACAGCAGAGCCGTTTTACAAACTCGTCAACCAGGGCCTTATTCTGGGTGAGGACGGCCAGAAAATGTCCAAGGCGCGCGGCAACGTTGTGAACCCTGACGAAATGGTCCAGGAATTCGGCGCGGACTCCCTCCGCCTTTATGAAATGTTCATGGGCCCCCTCGAAATGACCAAGCCATGGAACACTAAGGGTGTCGAAGGTGTCTACCGTTTTCTAGGCCGCGTTTGGCGGCTGTTCGTCGATGAAGCTAGCGAAACCGAGTTCGAACAGAACTCGACGGTTACGCCCGAGCGAGCCGCGGAGTTCCTGGGCCAGGTCCGGCTCAGCAACGCCATTGACGCGGCCGCGCCAAATCCCGCACAACTCAAAGTCCTCCATGCTTGCATAAAAAAGGTCACCGAGGACCTCGACGGCCTGCGTTTTAACACCGCTATCTCCGCTTTGATGGTATTCATTAACGAAGCCATGACCTGGCAAACCCGGCCCATCACAGCGCTGCGCGACTTCTTAATCCTGCTCCAGCCCTTCGCGCCGCACCTCTCCGAAGAACTCTGGTTTAAATTGGACTCGGCATTCCCCATTCCCCATTCCGCACTGGCCTACGCTTCCTGGCCTCAGTTCGATTCGACCTTCCTCGTCGAAGACATGATTGAGATTCCTGTCCAGGTCAACGGCAGACTTCGTGACGTCATCCAGGTGCCAATCGACGCTTCCCCAGCCGAGTTGGAAGCCGCCGCCAAAGCTTCGGAGAAGGTTCAATCCTTCATCGCGGGCAAAACCATCAAAAAGGTGATCGTAATACCGAAGCGGTTGGTGAATATCGTTGTGGGGGATTAAGACGCTTTGAGGACCGCGGAGCGGTCTCCTGACGGTGTGGCTTTAGCCCAGGCTGAAGCCACACGGCTACCTTCATGGCATCGCTCCGGGATGAGGGCCTCTTGGGCGAAGCAACCTCGGATCATGACCTGCGAAAAATGTCCAAAACTCCAGTGGAGGCTGCAAAGCTTGCCCTACGATGATGCTAAACAGATACGGAGCGCGTCTGAACTCACCACCGTGTCAAAAACTCGAAGGGACGAGTCCCTAAGGTGGGGCTCGTCCCTTTTCGTTTCCGTGTAGAAACGGCTATCAACGGCGCTGGCGCCTATTTCGTATCCCCACCACGCGTCGCTTCCCAATCCCGGTTCACAGGTTCCCCGTTGCGCTCGAACTCCATTTTGCCCTTGATAGTATCCCCACTGAGCTTGCCGCTGTACTTGTAAGTCATCGTGCTGCCATTGACTTCCCGGGCCGTCGAGAAAGTAATCTCGTCACCCTTCACTTTGCCATCCTTGATTTCAGTGTCCGTTGCCTGGCCGTCCCGCCCGGGAGAGCTCACCGTGCCGGTCACCTTGTCGCCATCCACCTTTAGCTTCGCGGTAATTTTACGATCGGGACGGCCTTGCCGCCCTTTCATAACCCACGACCACGTGCCCGAAGCATCTGCCTTTTTGTCATCTGCTTTGGCTTCAGTCAGGAAACCCAGGGCGAAAATCGCTCCGAGGGTAAATGCCGTAAGAGAGGCTACCATGTTTTGTTTCAAACGCATATCGTCCGTCCATTTGGTTATGTTGTTTATCAGCTCGGGGCGCCCGCTACACAGCGCACCTCAGAAAAAACCCGTTGGCTATTGGACGCTCCGGCCCAAGGCGAGGTTACAGCAGAAAACAGAACGCATTGACATTTCAAGAGCCCGTGCTAAGCGTGGATTCATGAAACCATCGCTGATGCTCTGCTCAGTATTACTTATGCAAACCATGGCCCTTTCCGCCGGCTCCATTCACGACACCGCCGTCAAGGACATTGACGGCAAGGACGCGTCTCTAAAGGCCTATAACGGCAAGGTGCTGCTTATTGTCAATGTCGCTTCACGCTGCGGCTTTACGCCCCAGTACAAACAGCTCGAAGCGGTTTACGAGAAATACAAAGACAAGGGCTTGGTGGTACTCGGATTTCCCTGCAACCAGTTCGGTCACCAGGAACCGGGCACGAACGAGGAAATCAAGCAATTTTGCTCCAGCAAGTTCAATGTCAGCTTCCCAATGTTTGATAAAATTGAAGTTAATGGCCCCAATCGCCATCCTCTTTATGCCTCGCTAGCCGGCAAAGATTCGCCCTATCCAGGCGATATCAAATGGAATTTCAGCAAGTTCCTTATTGGCCGGGATGGAAAGATCCTGAAGCGATTCGAACCTAACGTCGTGCCTGATTCGCCCGAGGCCACTCAGGCGATTGAAGCCGCTCTGGCCGCCCAGTAACCGGTCGAGCCGGAAAACCCGAAATCCGAAGGCCGAAGGAAATCCGAAAATCCGGAATCGGAACCGGAATTCGATCGCGGCTTTGACCGTGGATTTCGGGTTGCCGAATAAGAAAAACAACGCGTCGTTCGGGGCCCATCCTGAGTCCTGACGACCGACCTCCTCTATCCGTCCCACAATCCTGAAGGTTTCCTCACGCAGCGCACGGCTTTGCACCATCACAAATGGCTAATTCCGTTTTTTACGTTTTAACCAGTCCCAAAATCCCAAACGGCTGCTATAGTGTAATGGTTCGACACTGTGGTGAAGAAAGAGATCCATATTCTAATGTTGGAGGATGATTCCGCGGACGCAGAACTGACGAAATTCGCTTTACGAAAGGGCGGATTGAACTTCTCTCTCGCCCGCGTGGAGTCCAGGCTAGACTACGTCAAGCAACTCGAGGAACGCCCTCCCGCCCTGATTCTCTCGGATTATTCGCTCCCTGGCTTTAACGGGCATGACGCCCTTGAAATCGCTTTGAAGAAATGCCCGGAGACTCCTTTCATCTTTGTCACCGGAACCATGGGCGAAGAAGTCGCCATTGAAACGTTGAAGAGCGGGGCGACGGATTATGTGCTCAAGACCCGGCTGTCCCGCCTGATGCCCGCCGTCGCGCGAGCGCTGCGGGAGGCTGAGGAACGGGCCCAACACCGTCGAGCGGAGGAGCAACTGCGCGAATCCCACGAACAGTTGCGCGCTCTTTCCGTCTATTTGCAAACCGTACGCGAGGAGGAACGGACGCGGATTGCGCGCGAGGTCCACGATGAACTGGGACAGGCCTTAACGAGCTGCAAACTGGATCTGTCCTGGATTGCGGGCCGGCTGCCTTCGGATCTCAAGCCGCTGCTGGATAAGGCAAGGTCTTTGACGGCCCACATTGATTCGACCATTCAAACTGTGCGCCGTATTTCCAGCGAGCTCAGGCCCGGAGTCCTGGATCATCTGGGGCTGGCCGCCGCCATCGAATGGCAGGCCAACGAATTCCAAAACAGAACGGGCATCCGGTGCGATGTTCGAGCACGGGTCCGCGAACAGCTCCCGGATCAAAATCTAATCACCACTTTGTTTCGTATTTTTCAGGAGACATTGACCAATGTCATTCGCCACGCCGGCGCCACGTCCGTCTCCGTCGATTTGAAAGAAACCCATGGTCGAATTAGTCTGGAGGTAAAAGATAACGGACGGGGCATAGCACGGACCGATATGTTCAACAACCGATCCATGGGACTTTTGGGCATGCGCGAACGCGCTGCCTTGCTCGGGGGAGTTTTCCAGATAGGAAGTATCCCCCGTGGCAAAGGGACCAGGGTCTACGTTTCGATCCCTCTCGAGCGCCGCCCGCGGATGCCTCGAACCAACCATGAAGATTCTCTTAGCCGACGATCACACCGTAGTGCGCCACGGATTGAAGCAAATTCTCGCCGACGAGTTTAAGCGAGCGACTTTTGGCGAAGCGCGAAACGCCCAGGAGGCGCTGGATCTGGTCTGGAAAGACAACTGGGATGTCGTGGTGCTCGATATCACCATGCCGGGCCGCAGCGGGTTGGAGGTGCTTCGGGAAATCAAAAAGTCCAAGCCAAAGTTGCCGGTTCTGGTCTTGAGCATGCATCCGGAAAACCAGTTCGCGGTCCGGGTCCTCAAGCGCGGCGCCTCAGGATACATGACCAAGGAAACCGCCGCCGTGGAATTAGTCGGCGCCATCAAGAAAGTGCTAGCCGGCGGCCGCTATGTCAGCGCGTCGTTGGCGGAGAAACTGGCAACCTACCTGGCAACTGATAATCAGAAGCCGCCGCAGGAATTGCTTTCCGACCGGGAGTTTCAAGTGTTGCGCTTGATTGCCTCGGGCAAGATCGTGAGCGAGATCGCCAGAGAACTCTCTCTAAGTGTTAAGACCATCAGCACCTACCGCACTCGGATTCTTGAGAAGATGGGCCTGCGCAACAACGCCGAGCTGATGCACTACGCGATGCAGCACCAATTGATCGAATAAAAGGCACCGGCAATCGGCGAACGGGGCGAGGACGGCTCGTCCCCGCATCCTGCCAAGCGAAGTCCACTGGGGGACGGGCCGTCCCCGTCCCGTTCGCCTGCCTCCCTTCGCAGCCCAGGTTAGTTAGCCCGCAAAATCCAACCTCTAGCGTAGGGTCTTCAGTCCGCGAGCGGGAAGGTTTTCACCCACTAACCAAAGCGTTGGCCCGCCCTATACCCTTGACGCAGGCTAAATTGCAGCATCTTCAATGACGTTTCTGGAAACCTGATCGAACCGCTGATGAAGGACAATTCGAAAGAAAACGCGGGCTTGTTTAGCCGGCGTGAGGAACCCGATGCATCGTCGGCTCTAGGTCAGTCGGACCAAAGCCTGCCGGCTAACGGATCGCACCCGCGACACCATGCCAATGGCCATGCCCAAAAGCAGGGGATCACTTTCTGGTCGATTTTCGACCTGGTGATGCAGCGCTGGCATTGGCTGGTGCTGGGGTCGGCGACGGGCGCCGTCGTGATGTATCTCCTGGGATTGCAATTCATCAAACCCAAGTTCACTGCCTCGGCTCAACTCATCCGTTTTGAAGCCCCGGGAAAAAGTGAATCGTTCAAGACTGCCCCGGTTTCGGGGGATACCTTTGCCGCGCTGATCCGGGCCCCGGAGCTGCTGCAAGAAGTGGCCCGGCGAGCGATCCCCCCGGTGCCCGTCCAGATCCTGGCGAAATCCATCAAAGTCGATCCCGATCCCGATTCGGACATCGTGAAAGTCGAGCTCGCCGGACGCGATCCACAGCACGCCATTGATGTGCTGAACCTTTATGTTACCAATTCGGTCGAATACACCCGCACCCTGGAAGCCAAAGCCGCCGGGGTCATCGCCAATGAGTACCTCAAGAGGCAACTCAAAGAAATGGATGATGACATCGCCTATCTCGAGGGACAGTTCCGGAAAACACCCTTGGGCTTTAACTTGAGCAACAAGCTCGCCTCCGTAGGTGGCCAAGTCAATTCTTTGAACACGAGCCTGACTTCCGGTCAACCTTCCATGTTTTCTTTCGGTGAACAGGCGAAAAGACTCCAGGCGGCTCAGGCCGGGCTTTACGACCTGCTGTCCCAGTACACCGACCTTCACCCCAAGGTGCGCGCCCAGCGCCAGCTAATCGAGGATTTGCAACACGAGATGGCGCGCGCGACAACCAACACCGATCTTTCAGCCGCTGCTCTAGCCGCTGTGTCTCCCACCGGTCCGGATGCGGCAAATCCCGAGCTGGAAATTCTCCAGATTAAACTGCGCACACTCGAAGATGGCCGGCAGGATCTCGTCAAACGCGAGCGGGAGGCTGAGATGTACATGGCCAACCCGCCGGGAAGCGTTCGTGTGTTTGCCCCGGCTAGCATGGCTACAATTAAAACGAACCATCGTCGAATCAAAATTGGGTTGGCGACTATCTTGGGCGGTTGCGCCGGCGTCGGAGCCAGCCTTCTATTGATCCTGTTCACTGAATTCTTTGATAACCGGCTGAAGACTGCCGACGACGTCAAGCGTGTAACGCGGCTGCCGATCCTCGGCGCGTTGGGTGACCTGCATTCGATGCCGCCCAGCCAACGGACGCAATGGGCTTTCCGTGCCTGGACCATGCTGCAGGGCCGGCTCAGTCCTTCCGCCAACTTCGGTCTCGTCTGTGGTGTTACTTCCTCGGCCCCGGGGGAGGGCCGGTCGACTTGGATAAGCCTGCTCGCCGAAGCGGCCAGTATGACGGGCTTCCGGGTATTGACGATCGCGACGCGACCATCGCCTACTCACGTCCAGGCCAACCACGAATTAGCCAACGGACGTCCGGCAGCCGAGCCAGACCCCCTGCAGACCAATGACCCAATGCAGTCCAATCATACGTCCAGTGCACTGACAACCAGCGTGTTGGCGTCGCCAGACCAGGTCACACAAAAACTGACCGGACCGAACTCGCAGCCGGTGGTCCATATCCCCCTGCCGGGCTGGGTTTGGAATCTCGAACGTCGCAAACAGTGGCGAGAAGCCCTCAACCAATGGCGTCAAATCGATAACCTGGTCATTTTCGTGGAATTGCCTCCCGCCTGTGTTCCCGAGGCCGTCCTGCTCGGGTCCAATTTGCCAAATATGCTGTGGCTCGCTGAGAGTGGCGCCGCCCGCGCGGCGGAGACGGTGGCACAGTTGGAGACCTTGCGCCACGCCCGTTGCAACATGGTCGGCGCAGTGCTCAACAAAGAACCCGGCACCCCGGTCCGCAACCGTTTTCCTCGATGGCTGAGCTGTCTCGCTTTCCTGGCTGTTTTTGGCCTTTGCGACGCCAGAGCTCAAGCGCTGTCTGCTCTCGCGCGAACGGATCCACCCCAACCCGAAGCGGGCTCTTCGGTGACGGAGCCCACCACACAAACCAATCTTTCCTTTTCAATCGTGCGGCCTTCGCAACGTGCCGCCTGGCAGCAGCACCTGACGCTCGGGCCGGGTGATGTACTGACTTTGAACCTCTATGGCTCACCAGAGCTTACGCGCGCGGATGTGCCGGTGGGCCCCGATGGCCGCATCAGCTATCTCGAAGCTCAAGACGTTACGGCTTCCGGCCTTACGATTGACGAGTTGCGCGCAAAATTGGATGAGGCTCTAGGCCAGTACCGCCGCGCTCCCCATACCGTCATCACTCCGGTTGCATTTAAGAGCAAGAAATATTTCATGCTGGGAAAGGTCACCACAAAGGGAGTGTTCACTCTCGATCGGCCCTTAACTGTCCTCGAAGCGCTCGCGCGGGCACATGGGCTGGAAAATGCATTGGTGGACCGAAACCTGGTGACCTTAACCGATTTTCGGCGCAGTTTTGTCGCGCGTGGCGGCAAACGAATCCCGTTGGATTTCGAAAAGCTTTTCCAGCAAGGCGACCTCTCCCAGAACGCGCCTGTCGAACCTGGCGATTACATCTATTTTGCGCCCGGAGACTTGAATGAGGTCTACGTGGTGGGAGAGGTGCGGCTTCCGGGTCCCGTGAGCTGGACCAAGGACCTGACGATAATAGGGGCCGTGGCGGCTCGTGGAGGTTACACCGAGCGCGCGTACAGGGCCCGAGTTCTGGTTGTGCGCGGCTCTTTGAGCGCTCCCGAGGCAATTCCCGTCGATACACACGCGATTCTGGATGCCAAGGCGCTCAATTTTACATTGCGGCCTCGCGATATTATTTACGTCAATTCGCGCCCGTTCATCAAGGTTGAAGAGGCCGCCGATTTG